>VOFG01002230.1_pt1 | contig 14636 bp, 25 predicted proteins | sample 5384171 | NCBI WGS metagenome assembly VOFG01 (sample SAMN12384726, study PRJNA508395) | human gut metagenome | isolation source: healthy gut F | host: Homo sapiens
CGTGGAACGCCGGGGTATTTTCCCTCATCCGCCAGCTTTCCGAAATGGTGATCCTGCCGATTGCCGGATTGATCCTGACCTTCGTTGCCACCTACGAGCTGATACAGCTGCTTTTGGAAAAGAACAATATGCACGAGTTCGATGTGGCGAATATCTACAAATGGGTATTCAAAACCACTTGTGCCATCCTCATTCTTTCCAACACCTTTAACATTGTGATGGCCGTTTTTGACGTGTCGCAGACGGTGATTGCCCAGGCGAGGGCTCATCCAAGGCTCTACCGACATTACGCCGGATATGCTGACGGAGCTGGAAACCACGCTGGAGGGCATGGACTTGGGGCCGCTTCTCGGCTTGTGGCTCCAGTCCTCTATCATTGGCGTAACCATGTGGGCGCTGGGCATCGTCATTTTTGTCCTGGTCTATGGGAGGATGCTGGAAATCTATATGCTGACCAGTTTGCCCTGATCCCTATGGCGACAATCTCCCACCGGGAGGTGGGCCAGATGGGCCAGAATTATCTGCGCTCCCTGTTTGCCGTAGGCTTTCAGGGGCTGCTGATTCTGGTGTGCGTTGCGATTTATGCGGTGTTGATCCAGGGAATTGCCACGGGAGGAGATCCCATTGGGGCAATATGGGGCACCGTGGGCTATACGGTTTTGCTCTGCTTCATGCTGATGAAAACCGGGACAATAGCGCGCAGCATCTTTAGCGCGCACATAAAGAAAGGGGTGTTATATGCCGAGAAGATATGGGCCCGACGGGACGCGCCTGTGGAACGGAAAAGCACCGGAGGACTTCAACGAGGCGGATGTTTACCGCTTTATGGCGGAAACGGAGGCAGTTTTGCAAAAGCGGGAATTGATGGGCGGCAGGGATGACGCGAAGACGATTGCCCAGCAGTTAGCCGAGGGCGGGCGCAGGCCGTCCGTGAGAACGCCGCCCGGCCCGCCCCGGCAGCTCCCTTCCCCGTCATTCGGTGGATATGCTCCTAACCGATCCGCCCTACGGCACTACCCGGAACTTTTGGGATGTGCCGCTCCCGCTCCCGGAGCTGTGGGAGGCGGTCAAGTGGGCCGTCAAGCCGGAGGGCGCGGTGCTGTTTTTCGCACAATGCCCCTATGATAAGGTGCTGGGCGCGTCCAACCTCGCTATGCTCCGTTATGAATGGGTATGGTACAAAAGCAGGTGCACTGGTTTTCTCAATGCCCGCCGCGCTCCGCTGAAAAAGACGGAAAATATTCTGGTGTTTTACCAAGAAGTGCGGCCTACGTTCCGCAGTTTGAACAGGGCAAGCCGTATAAGAAAATTTTCCGGACAGGGGACAACAGCCCCAACTATGGAAAATTCCTGCGTTCCAGCAGCGGATCAGAGGATGGCCTTCGTTTCCCCGGAAACCTGCTGGCCTTTTCTTCCGTACAGCGTACCGTCCACCCCACGCAGAAACCCGTGGAACTGTGCGAGTACCTGATCCGCACCTATACACGCCTCGGGGAGGTGGTGGCAGACATCTGCGCTGGCTCCGGCACGACGGCTGTTGCTGCCCTGAACACGGGCCGCCGCTTCATCTGCTTTGAAACCGTCCCGGCCTTTTACGGCCCCGGCTACGGAACGCATCCGGCTGGCTACGTGAGGCGGTCAAAGCCGGGCAGAAAGGAGTATGACTATCGGAAACTATTCTATCATTTACGCCGATCCCCCTTGGCAGTACCAGCGCAGTAAGGTACAGGGGGCGGCAGAAAACCATTATCCCACAATGGGGATTGACGAGCTGTGTGCGCTCCCGGTGGCTGATCTGGCCGCCCCGGACAGCGCACTTTTTTTGTGGGCGACTTTCCCCGCAGCTCCCGGAGGCCCTGCGGCTGATAGAGGCGTGGGGCTTCCGCTATAAGTCGGTGGCCTTTGTCTGGCTGAAAAAGAATAAAAAGGCGGACAGTTGGTTTTATGGCCTTGGCTTCTGGACGAGGGGAAATGCGGAGATCTGCCTGCTGGCTACCAGGGGCCATCCCAAACGGCAGGCGGCAAATATCCATCAGTTTATCATTTCCCCGATTGAAGCCCACAGCAAAAAGCCGGACGAGGCCCGGGAAAAGATCGTGGCCCTTATGGGCGACCTGCCCCGGGTGGAGCTCTTTGCCAGACAGTCCCCGCCCGGCTGGGAGGTGTGGGGGGAAACGAGGTGGCAAAAAGCACCGTCCCGGACTTTGGGACAAATTGTCCCAGAGGTGGACGGAGTCCCGGAAAGGAGGCTGATCCATGCCCTATGTGAATGTACCCAACGACCTGTCAAAAGTAAAAACCAAAATGGCCCTAAACCTTACCAAGCGCCAGCTCATCTGTTTTGGCTGTGCGGCGGCGGTAGGCATCCCGTCCTATCTGCTGGCCCGGGGCTCTATCGGCAATACCGGGGCCATGTTCCTTATGCTGGCCGTGATGCTCCCGGCGTTTCTTCTGGCCATGTATGAAAAAGACGGGCTCCCGGCGGAAAAGGTGCTGAAAAACATCATACGGGCCCGTTTTCTGCGGCCCGGAGTCAGGCCCTACCAGACGGAAAACATCTACTCCGTTTACCCAGCGGGGCGCTGTGAGAAAGGAGGATGCGATTGCGAAAGACAAATCCAACCAGCGGAAGAAAAACCGCAAAGGCTAAAAATCGGGCGGCCCTGTCCGCCCAGCAGACGATCCCCTATGTGGCGATGCACCCGGACGGCGTATGCAAGCTCCCCGGCGGGCTCTACACAAAGACGGTGGAATATGAGGACATCAATTATTCCGTGGCTTCTACCGAGGATCAGACGGCGATTTTTGGCGGGTGGAGCTCGTTCCTCAATTACTTTGACAGCTCCCTCCTTTATCAACCGCCGCTCCCGTTCAGTGCTTGCCGGATATTTTTCTTGACTGGTACAAAACAGAGCAGAAAAAACGGAAAAATGTGATTTTTGGAATTGGTTTTACAAAAGAAAAACGTGCAAGCTATTCTTTGAAAAGCAGGAAAAATGTGCTATACTAATTTCAACCGATATGGAAGGTGGTGCTGTGCATGAAACGCAACGCGATTCTCGATCTTATAAAATGGAAAAACAACCCTGAACGAAAACCTCTGATTATCCGTGGTGCTCGTCAGGTGGGAAAAACCTGGCTCATGAAAGAGTTCGGGCAAAGCTGCTATGAGCGATACGTATACTTTAACTTCGATGAGGAAGATGCGCTAAAATCCATTTTTGAAGCAAACAAAAATCCACAGCGGATCATTGAGCTGCTCTCCCTGATTGCAGGGGGAAAAGATCCTGCCGGAAGAAACTCTGGTGATCTTTGATGAAGTACAGGAATGCCCGGAAGCACTAGTACTTCAAAGAAAAAGCAAACCACTACCATATCATCGCAGCCGGCAGCTTGCTGGGAACGCTGCTGGCACAGCCCAAGTCCCTATCCGGTGGGCATGGTGAACCTGCTCGACCTCTATCCACTGTATTTCGATGAGTTCCTGGAAGCGACCGACCCAGCACTCTTTGCCTATTACGAGGGAATCCAAAAGGGGCAGCCAATCGAAGAAATTTTTCACCTACGCCTGTTGGAAACCTATAACAACTATCTGATCATTGGCGGTATGCCAGAATGTGTCGCCTCGTGGGTAAACCACAAAGATCCTGCGGCGGTTTCTCAGATCCAACGTGAGCTGATTGAAATCTATGAGAATGATTTTTCCAAACATAATGGAAAAGTAAACAGCGGCCGCATTCTGATGGTCTTCCGCAGTATCGTTTCGCAGCTGGCCAAGTCCAACGAAAAATTTGTTTACGGCGCTGTACGCCAGGGGCGGCAGAGCACGGGATTTTGAAGAGGCCATCGAGTGGCTTGTCTCGGCCGGTATGCTAAACCGCATTTACAATGTTTTCTAAGATGGAGCATCCCCTAACCGCCTTCGATAAACTCGACCAGTTCAAACTCTTCCTTTTGATACGGGGCTTCTCAAGCACATGGCAGGCATCGACAACAGTGCGATCCTCTTGAAAACAGAGTATCAATTCAAAGGGCCTCTCACGGAAAACTATGTTTTGCAGCAGCTCCGTGGGCAATTCGAGGTCGCCCCCGATATTACTCTGATAAAACCGGAGAAATCGACTTCGTGCTGCAACATGGCACAGAAATCATCCCCATCGAGACTAAGGGAGGAGAGGACAAATCCGCGCCCTCTTTCAAGCGTTACATTGCCGAGCATCACCCAAAACATGCCATCCGCTTCTCCAAGCGTGGATACCGGACAGACGGGGCAATCACGAATATTCCCTCTATCTCGTCAGAAAGACAAAGGACCTGCTTTGACGCGACCTTTCGCGTAAGGACATGTACCGCGCGGTTCCTTTGGTTTTTCCCATAAAACACCATCCCTCTCCGTGTAGAAAAACCGGGATCATACAAACTCAAATATATATTATAACCACGAAACCCTCCAGGAAAGTCTATGGCCACACTTTCCCGGAGGGGTCATTTTATTGTAGGAGGCTATCATCATGAATGTACTAATGATCCAACCCGGAGCACAACCAAGGCAAGCTGAAATTGGAGAAGGGTTCTCTGCCATGCAAGCAGCGGTAGGCGGACCCATCCAAGCCATCTATCCCTTCCCAGAGCCAGTAGCGCTGATCTGCCATGAGGAAGGCAAACTGCTTGGTCTCCCCTAAACCGTGCCCTGCGGGATAAGGACGGAGAGATCTACGACATCATTGCCGGTCCCTTCTTCCTCTGCGGCGCCCCACCAGACCGTGACACCTTCACCAGTTTGACCCCCGAGCAGATGGTGCACTATAAAGACCGATTCCGCCGCATCGAATTGTATGATACAGGGAGGTGTGACACACGATGAACAACGACCCCATACACAGCCTGGTACCAAGCACAGCAAGCACTTCCATTCCATTGACACTCCCCTTACTGCACAATCCTTTTCCTAAGATGATCCCACCGGTGGAGAGCTCTCTTTCCTGACCATCACCAAGGAAGGCTTGCAGCTCACCCTGGCCCTTTCCATCTGGCCGAGATCCTAACACACCACAAAGAGCCAGTCCCAGGAAATCCCTGGGACTGGCTCTTTTTTCGGAGGTACGAGATGAATCAAAAAGAAATTTGCGCCCACTGCGGAGAACTCTTCTTAGGCAGAGGATGGCTTCTACTTTGAGGACCAGTTCTTTTTGCCCAGATTGCCTGGAGGAACTGACCCTGCTCTGCCATCACTGCGGCGAGCGGATCTGGCAAAGATCCAACCACGGAACCGACAGCATTCCTTTGTGCGACGATTGCTACGATGCCTACTATACCCACTGTGATTGTTGCGGCAGACTCCTTCACCAAGACGAGGTGTACTACGACGAGGAGGACACCCTGTGCTGGACCTGTTATGAGACCCGACAGCGGGAGCGAGAAAGCATCCATGCGTATTACTACAAACCCACACCCATCTTCTATGGAGACGGCCCTCGCTTCTTCGGCGTCGAGTTGGAAATGGACGAAGGAGGCGAAGACACTGACAGTGCTGCGGAGATCCTAGCCCAGGCCAATTTCGCCGGACAGATCCATGCCTATGCCAAGCACGACGGCTCCTTGAACGATGGCTTTGAGATCGTCACCCATCCCATGACGCTGCCTTATCACCTGTCCGAGATGCCCTGGAAGGATGTCTTGCGCAAGGCGGTCTCTCTGGGTTACCGTTCCCACCAATCGGGTACCTGTGGTCTCCACATCCATGTCAGCCGCAACGCCTTTGGTTCAGAGGCAGCGGTTCAGGAGGAAGCCATCGCCCGGGTTCTCTACTTCGTGGAGAAACACTGGGAGGAACTGTTGAAGTTCAGCCGGCGCACTCCACGGCAATTGGACCGCTGGGCCGCGCGGTACGGCTATCGGGAACAGCCGCAGGAGATTCTTGATCACGCGAAAAAAGGGGTACCACAGCGGACGCTACACCTGCGTCAATTTAGAGAACCCCGCCACCATCGAGTTCCGCATGTTCCGTGGAACCCTAAAGTATAACACTCTGATTGCCACGCTGCAGTTGGTCAACCGCATCTGCGACGTGGCCTTGTATCTCTGACCAAGAGGTAAAGGCGATATCCTGGACCTCTTTTGTCGCAGGATGCCGCGAGCCCGCTCTGGTCCAGTATTTGAAGGAACGCCGTTTGTATGTCAATGAACCAATTACTACAGAGGAGGAACTATAATGTGCTGCCTGTTTGGACTGATCGACTACCAGGATACCCTGTCCCGTCGCCAGAAAACAAAAGATGGTTCGGGCTCTGGCCGAAGCCAGTGAAGCCCGTGGAACCGACGCCGCTGGAATCGCCTACAATGTAGGCGGAACACTGCAGATCCATAAGCGTCCTGGCCCTGCCCATACCATCCATTTCACGGTCCCCAAAGCGTCCAAAGTCATCATGGGGCATACCCGAATGGCTACTCAGGGCTCCGCCTTAAAACGGAAAAACAATCACCATTCGCTGGCAAAGCCCGCAGGGAGGGCTTTGCGCTGGCACATAATGGCGTCCTACACAACGACAAAGTCCTGCGACGCGTCCATCATTTACCTCCAACCGCCATTGAGACGGACAGCTACATCGCCGTCCAACTGATGGAGCAACAAGGCACCCTCAACTTCGACAGCCTGCGTTTCATGGCTGAGGAGGTTGAGGGCTCTTTCTGTTTCACGGTGCTGGATCGGAAGGACAACCTGTACTTTGTGAAGGGCGATAATCCGCTGTGTCTGTATCACTACCCCGAGCTGGGACTCTATCTGTACGCTTCCACGGAGGAAATTTTAAGAAACGCCATCGGCAAGATGCACCTTGCCGGTCAGCCGGAGTCCATAACGCTGCACTGCGGGGACATCCTAAAATTGATGCCCACGGTAGGATGGACCATGCCCACTTCTCCCCTCGAAGTTCCTCTGTGCTTTCTCTCCCTACTTCTGGCCCCAATCCCCTATGCCCGTGCAAAAGCCAAACGACATGTGCCAGAGGACCCCCGAAGCTGCCTACCTGGATGAGCTGAGAACCATTGCCAATTGGTATGGCTATGACAACACCTTAGTAGACACCTGGCTGGCCGATGGCTTCTCCACCGACGAGATTGAGGATTTCCTGTACTGCGGGGAGTTATGATGTCCCAATAGGGTGTACCCTATTGAAACGCGAAAAAAAGCGTCCCATTTGGGTTCCTCCTGGAATTTTGAGACGTCTCAGTTCCCCGGAGGACCCTAATGGGACACCAGTATAACAGAAGCTGCTCGTATTTTCAGCTGCCATAGAAGAAAGGAGCAAACATCGCATTGAAAATTGGTTACATCCGGGTCAGCACCCAAGAACAGAATACCATCCGCCAAGAAGTCCTAATGGAGCAGCTGGGGTGGATCAAGTGTACATCGACAAGGCCAGCGGCAAAAAACACCAGCTTCTACCAGAACTCCAGAATCTGCTTGCCTTCGTGCGGAAGGGGACACCGTCATCGTAGAGTCTATCAGCCGGTTTGCCCGCAACACCCGGGATCTTCTGGATCTGGTGGAACGACTCACCGCCAAGGGCGTGGAGTTCGTCTCCCAGAAAGAGGCCATTGACACCACCACCCCACAGGGAAGTTCATGCTCACTATTTTCGGAGCCGTAGCAGAACTGGAGCGGGCATACATCCTACAGAGGCAGAGGGAGGGATTGCGGCAGCGAAGGCACAAGGCAAATACCGAGGACGCCAACCGATCCAATCTCCTACTTTGTTGGACACTATTGCTCAGTGGGAGCGTGGAGAACTGACTGCCGTTGCTGCTCAGAAACGGTTGGGTATAAGTCGATCAACATTCTATCGGAATGTACGCTCCATCCGCTCAGCACATGAAAAATAACCATATCCTCTGCAAAACGCAGTAAAATCCGGGGAAATCCCCGGATTTTACTGCGTTTTTAGCCTACTACCATTTGGTTGACACACAATGCAAGTTCTCTTCTCTGCAGATTGATTGCATTTTTTCGAAAAGGCCAAGAATTATTTCCTGAAATCGTGCTTCTCCGTCCTCGACATATTAAACTATTCTTAGACAAAAGCCAAGGGCATTTGATCTGCAAATATTTAGAAAAGGAGAACTGCAATTATGACTCGTAACTACTCTCTTCACTCCCATTATCCCGGTCTTGAACTAGGCACCCTCTTTTATCACCCGACTGACATTTCCTTCTCAGACCAAACTCCACGAAACGACCCAATTGCTTTTCAACTCCGGGTTGACTCCTATGATCAAAAGTCTTCCCGAACGCACCTATTCTCTCTTCGAAAGTTTTCTGCTAGGGAACTTCTAGACTGTGAGCCACTACTTCAAACTAGGCTCAAGTGCTCTATAAAGGACCTCACCAACCACATTCTATCTCTGGTTGCACAACAACATCAAAGTGGAGGTCCTCAGACACGGGGAGTGCTCCTGGAACAGACCGGATTTACCCAATTTTCCAACAACAGCTGGTGTGCCCTGCTCGGGAGGGAGTTGATAGGATGTCCCTTCCCCTTTGCCTGTGCCCCTCCGTTCCTGACATAGAGTTACTTCCAAACCCAGACATCTCACAGGAAGACTGCGTACGCATTTTACTGCACTGCCCTGGCGAGGTTCTCCTGGGTCTATCCTTCCTAATGTTAACCTCCGTCCGTTCCCTACTCAACGCATGGGACATCCCCTTCCAGGGCGTCCTCTTCCTCACCGGTCGGCAAGGGATGGGCAAGACCACCTTAGCAAAGCAACTCTTCCTGGTATACCGGCACCTAGAGGAAAAAACTCCTGTAGGCATCGTGCAAGCCAGCAGTACCAATGCATCCCAGCTCACTCTACTTCAGAAATTTCGAGATATCCCTCTGGTAGTGGACGACCTTTGTCTATCCACCAGTAAGTCAGAGGAAAGGAAACGACAGGAAACCGGTGCACAACTGATTCGACTCGGTAGTAGTCCCATACCCACCACTAAGCAAGTAGGTAACCAGACCGTCAACATGTTGTGTCAGGCAGGTGTCATTTTGACTGCAGAGTATGCTTTTTCTTCCGCGTCAGATGTTACGCGTTGTATAATGTTGCCTCTGAAGGAACAACCAACTCTACCAGAAGAACTTTCTCCCTCCTTTTGTGCATTCCTTCTACGACAGTTTACGCGTTGGGTAGTCAAAAATACAGAGAGCTTAAAACGAACGCTTTTATCGTTTCTGCATTTTGACTCCCAGATGCCAGAATTTCCAACACGCATGTCCAACAACTACCTCTGCCTCTGTGCAGTGTTCCAGCAGTTTCTAGTGTCGCTTAACACTTCCCAAGCAGATATTGGCACGCTGACAGACCGATTGAGTATGCAGATAAGAAACTCCTTAGAGTATCAACGACACCTACTGCAGAACTTGAGGTCAACAACAAAGCAGTGCAACCTCAGTGCCATCCTGTGTACCGGAAAGAAAGAATATTTTTCTCTGGGAAAGAGTTTAAACGACCTGGAAAAGTACGATGGCATCATGTGGAAAGGCGATCTCTGCCTCCGAAGGATCCCTTTGGTTTCTTTTGTCCAAAAGCAGCCGGGCTACCAGAAGTATAATATCCGCCAGATCGTGCAAGAGCTGAGTCGCATAGGTGCACTCGTCACCCAAGGTGATGACTATACGGTTTCTCTCGGAAAAAGAAAAACCAGAAAAAAGCGCCTCGCCTCTACCGCATCCGTATGAAGATTCTCAAGGAGACCGCTCACTGGTATTCTGATTAATCGGCTACCAATTGGGTATCCTTAGATTGACCCACTTGAAAAGGAGGTGCTACCCCTGCTTATCGAAAAAAAAATGATCGTGACAAGTTGATTGATATCTGGCTCAAACGCGGGGAGGCAACTCCCTCTCTGACTGACCTGCGGCATAGTTTCCCCGGATACCAAGTCGTTCTTTTCCGCTCTGGAGACGAAGACCTGGCCCAGACCACCGCAGAACTTCTCCGTCATAATTTGGCTCCTGGTCCGGTGCGGGTATGATCCCGCACCGGACTTTTTTCCTGAAAGCTGACCTTGCTTTTTTCTTCTCCTTCCGTTAAAATATCAATATTAAAATCTTTTGAAAAAAAACAGGTGAACAACATTGAAAATCGTACTATACCCGTATTTCGGTAGACGTAGAAAAAGACCAAGACAACACCTCCATAGAGAACCAAAAGGAGATCATTTCTACTTTTTGTGGCGCAGAATTTTTCCCGACGCCACCCTGGACTTCTTCGTAGACCGGGATCGGTCTGGTTACACCTTCGACCAACGGGAGGCCTACCGACAGTTGCGCCCCCTGCTTCTTTCTGGGGAGTACCAGGTTCTGATCGTCAGGACTTTTCCCGCTTCTCCCGGCGCAATAGCTTAGGCCTATTCGAACTGGAGACCTTGCGGGATGCCCATGTGCGCATCATCTCTGTAGGGGATGCCATTGACTACCCTACAAAGACGAGTGGATGCTGATTCAGTTCAAGTTTCTCATGAATGAGTTCCCCGTCACCGACACCAGCCGCAAGATCAAGCAGATCATTACCAACCGTCAAAAGGAGGGCAAATGGGTCTGTGCCGTCCCCTATGGCTACCGCATCACCAATACCAAGGAGATGACCTACGAAATTGACCCCCCTGCCGCGGAGATTGTACGGGAAATCTTTCGCCTGTACAACAACGGCTGGGGCTATAAGAAGATCGCCAACCACCTCACAGATCAGGAGTCCCCACCCCTCGTGCCAACGAGATCGCCCAAAAAGGAAGCGCTGGGGAAGACCACTAAGCGCACCGCCCGCCAGGCCTGGAGCCTGGCCACGATCCAGGGATCCTCTTCAACGACTTTTATATTGGTACTCTCCGGCAGAAGAAATATCGCCGTACCAGCATCAACGGCACGGATGAGCAAGTCGATGGGGAAGAACAGTTGGTGTTTGAAAACGCCCACACCCCATCATTGAACCCAGCACCTTCGCCTATACCCAAGAACTGCTCCGCCAACGCAGCCGAGGCCATTACCGCGGGGAGAAAAAGTATCCCACACCTTACAGTGGCTACCTCTTCTGTGGAGACTGCGGCAGTCCTCTCTTCTCCCGCTCTCGGCCTCAGCTGGCCCCTCAATACGTCTGCGGCGCATACCTTCGCCGAGGCCGGAAAGCCTGTACCTCCCACCAGATCCGGGTTGACCAGCTGGACCAGCTGCTCAAGCAGTACATCCGCCGGGTAGCCGACCATTCCGGGCGATACTGGACACCCTGCAACAGGCCATCCGCCAGCAGCCTCAGCGCGAGGCGGAAGTTGGTCAGGCCATCGACCATCTGCAGCGCCAACGGGAGGAGGCCCAGGCCCAGCTGAAGGCGCTGCTCAAACGCAAGTTGGTGGACACCATGGGCAAGTCCCCTCAGCAGACAGAGATCTTGGGGAAGAAACCTATCGGGAGATGGAGGAAGAGCTCACCACGCATCGCCGGTTTGGACCAGCAGATCAACAACAGCATTCAGCTGCGCAGTGGGCTGATCCAAGCCAACCGAAAGGCCAAAACCGTCCTGGACGTCTTTCGGGACATTCTCGAAAAACCTGCCTTAGATAAGCGGGACATCAGCCTCATTGTCCAGCGCATTACCGTCTACGAGGATCACCTGGATGTGTCCCTGAAAAGTGATGTGGACGCTCTGATCCATCCAGAGGAGGGCCGTGAAAATTTTCCCTTGGACAGTAAAAAGATATCTCATCCTTACCCCCTCATCCAGTCCGCCCCCTTCCCATGCGGACAAGGTCTTTACTGTCAATGTTGTCAGCAGCAGGGACCCCCTGGAGATCTTCACCAACAGGGACGGTGTGGTGTTTAAGAAATACTCCCTCATGGGCGGGCTGGGGACTTCTCCGCCCAGCTGTGCGAGTCCCTCTACAAGACCACCGGCAAGATGGTCACCATCACCGACCGGGACGTCTGCCTGTCCGTGGTAAGCCGGCGGCGGTGGCGGGAGCTCACCGACAAGAGCATCTCCCCGCCCTGGCCCAGATCATGGAGGGCCGCCAGCTCTACCAGCATCAGCCCGGCCAGCCCCCTGCCGGTCAGCGACTACACCGACCGGTATGTCCTCTCCACCGCCGCCCCATTCTGACCCAGGGGGACGTGCTGGGCTGCGTGGCCTTCCTCTGTGAAAAAGGACCACCTGGGTGGCCGAGTCCGAGCATGAGTTGGCCCAGGCCATCGCAGGTTTCCTGGGCCGCCATGGAATCCTGATCCCCCGTCCCCCCCCCGGCTTGAGCCCAAACGGCAGGGATAGTCTGTCCCCGCCCCGCATACAGTGGTGACACGGACAACGTGGGGAGTGGTAGAACTTGCGGACTGATATGGAAAGAGCGCGCCTGCGACCTGGCCCTGTACATCCTGGAACACCAGGCAACCGTCGAGCCGCGGCAAAGCAGTTCGGCATCCAGCAAGTCGACGGTGCACAAGGACCTGTCCCAGCGGCTGCCTTTTCAACCGTTCCCTCTACCTCCAGGTGAAAGAGGTCCTGGACCGGAACAAAGCGGGCAGCACATACGAGGGGCAAAGCCACCAAGGAGAAATACGAACATCAAAAAAGAAAGGGCTGCTGAGACGCAGCCCTTTCTTTCTGGGTCTGAAATGGGGTCCCCTGGGGGATTTATTCTACGGAGATCAGGTAATGGTACACCGGCTGGCCGCCTTCCAGGGGTGGTGATCTCCGCCTCGGGGCAGGCCGCCTCAAACTTGGCCTGGGCGCCCTCAGCCTCCCCCGGCCTGCACGCCCTCGCCATAGAAGATGCTGATGAACTCCCCGCCCCGCTGGGCGCCCTCCTGGGCCAGCCGGTCCCGGGGCCGCGTCCAAATTCTTCTCGGTGCCGAAGAGCTGGTTGTCCACCAGCAGCAGGTAATCTCCGGCGTGGATGGCGGTGCCGTCGAACTCGGAGTCCCGGGCGTAGGTGACCTCCATGGTGGTCACCCCTGCCATGGCCGCCTCCATGGCGGCAGTGTTGTCCGCCTCCTCCCCGTCGGGTCCATGGCGATCATGGCGGAGATGCCCTGGGGCACCGTCTTGGCCTGGAGGACGATGACCTTCTTGTCCTCCACCAGGTCCACACTGCTGGGCGGCCATGATGATGTTCTTGTTGTTGGGCAGGACGTAGACAATCTCCGCCGGGGTCTTGCGGATCTGCTTGAGGATGTCCTCGGTGGAGGGTTCATGGTCTGGCCGCCGCTGATGACCCCGTCGGCCCCCAGATCAAAAAGAACACCTTGGCCAGGCCCGCTCGGCGGCCACCGCCACAAAGCCGTACTTCTTCTCCGGCGGGGGAGGGGGTGTCCCCTGCTCCATGGCCTCAATTCGGCCTCTACGGCCTCAGGTCGTCGGTGGACTGGGCCTGCTTGCCGGCGGCCAGCTCGTCCCGCTGGGTGCGCATGTTCTCAATCTTGGCCAGCTCCAGGGTGCCGTACTCCTGGGCCTTGGTGAGGGCCAGGCCCGGGTCGTCGGTGTGGACGTGGACCTTAAACTCCTCGTCCCCTCTCCGATGACCAGGCTGTCGCCGATGGTCTCCAGCCAAGCCCGGTACTCCTCCAGGGGCTTGCCCCGGTGCGGCGGACGATGAACACGGTGTCGTAGGTAAGGTGAGCTCCTCCTCCGCCAGGGCGCCGAAGTCGGCCTTCTCCTGGGGCTTGGCCTCCTCCTGCCCGGTAATCGGTGGAATCCTTGATGAGGCCTTGGTCAGTCGCCGTAGAAGAAGGCCAGGAACAGGAAGGCCCAGGTCGTGGGATCAGTCGGGGCGCTGCCGTCGGCGGCCACCAGGTCGGGGTCACGAAGCCCTCCACATAGCTGCCGTTGGGGAACTGGGCCAGCATCTTCGGCCCTCGCCGGTAACGGTAGCGCAGTGACGGTGACGTCGGCGGTCTTGCCGGGAGCCACGGCCGCCCGATTATTCTCGCAGTTGGTGGTGAAGGTGTGGGGCAGCAGCCGGGGCTTCCATGGCCTCCTGCCGAAGTCCACCATCGAAGTCTATCAAATCAACGCCATTAGTAACGGTCAGTACTGGCTTCCCCACTTACCTTGGCTTAAGACGTTTATTTCTTTCCTCTTGTATATAAATAATCCATTGGCATCGGCCCTCGACAAGGCGAAGTCCCAATCGGAACAGTAATATTGTACCATTTCGGGATGTTGATAAGTTGCATCGACATTTACCGTACCGTAATGCTCAAAACGTCCTTTATTATTTCCGAATCCTTCTTTTTCTCGAATATCCGATTTTTACGTCCTTGTGTCACATGATAGCATAATCCCTACATTCCACTATCATCATGGAGCGTAGTTTCGCCCCCATTTTTATACCTATTTCAAGTATAATACCTTCAAAGATTGTATTTTTTGCCGGTCCAATGTTATAACATCAATGCGTATGGTAGTTCCTGGTTTTGAAAGAATTGGCATCAGTCTCATCAAAAAGTCTGCTTATCCATATCGCCAGCATAGAACTTCAATGTAGCCTTTCCTATTCGATTGATGGCAAGATGTACTTGGGCATAAACCAACTTGTAGGAGTCGTCCAGTGCCTTGCCGTCGCAATTGATAGTCCATGCAACGATTCTGTCCTTGTATTTTGA
>VOFG01001906.1_pt1 | contig 14635 bp, 24 predicted proteins | sample 5384171 | NCBI WGS metagenome assembly VOFG01 (sample SAMN12384726, study PRJNA508395) | human gut metagenome | isolation source: healthy gut F | host: Homo sapiens
ATGATCACGCAGTCGCCGGCATCGAAGCCAGACGGAACCAGATAGTTGTAATCGAGCCGCTCCTCCACCATGACCAGTGGATGCGGGGCAGGTTTCCTTGATGCGCTCCACCGTTGAAATGATGAACTCTGCGTAAATGTCAGTGTTCGCTTCCATCTCCTCGTTCTCGTACTCGGAGGTCGGACGCTGCACCCTCTCATGCAGGTACTTGCGGAGCTTATACTCACCCAGCGCATGGGCGGTTGTTCCTTCCTCGGCATACACCGAGGATTCATTTTGGAAAGTTCTGCTCCAGCCTTGCCGATGGCGTACAGTTCAGCCACCGCTTCGAGCTGGAAGCAGACAGGATTGCGTGTACTTCTGGCATAATGACCTCCCTTTAAATCTGGGAGACATCAGCCAGAAACGCTTCGTACTTTTCCGAAGGAAGGTCAGAGAGCTGACCGACACCATAGGTCTTCAGAAGCTGGCCGATCTTCTGTTGTTGTCGCGCTTCTTTTTGATCTTCGCCACAATGACCGCTGTGATGTCATCCTTGGTGATCGTCACCGCAGACGATGTCGTAGCGGCAGCAGGTGATTCCTGCTTGGCCTGTTGCGCCTTATCAGGCTGTCTGGTCTTACCAGTCGGCTCGTCCTTCCGGCCGGTCTCTTTCACCTGACCGGTATCCTCGCTCCACGGAAGATCATCGGCATCATCCGCCGGGAAGTTTTCTTCCTTCCCTCTGCTTCCCCGGCACTGTTCTCGGCATCTGGCTGTGTGTCTGCAGTGGCATCGCTGTTGCTGTCAGTGACAGGTTCCTCCAGCTTGTCTGAAACCTCCTCTCGACCTTTCGGGTCTTCTTGATCGGCTTCTTGCGGGATGCGATGCTGCTGCACCTTTCTTTTCTCAGACACGGCAGGAGCTTCCCTGATCCACGATCGGGAAGATACGCTTATCCTCCGGGGCAGCATCTGCGCCCAGAAGTTCAAGCTGATCAGACACGCCTTCAAACATCTGGGCAAGTCCTTCAAAAACCTCGGTCAGACCCGTCCACGACCTTCTTTGGAGCATTCAGAACATTCATCTCATCCATCATACCTTGTCCTCCTCATCCATGTTCTCACCCCAAATGGAATCGAGGTAATCCTCCTGGGCGGCCAGCACTGCCAGAATGACCTTCTCGCACAGACCGGTCTTTGCCTTGATGAGACCGATCATCGCATCCACATCAATGTCCTCCGGCTCGTCCTCATCAGGCTCATCCGTTTCATCGGAATCACCCTCGAAGTTGTTGTAGGAAGTCATGCGTTCATCCATGTGGATATGCAGGTTGTCGATGTGGATGTTAATCGGCACGGTCTTGACCTGTCCGCCCCGGGCAAGACCGCTTCAGGACTTCTCAGTTTCCGGCTGAACCGCCTCCTGCGCATCTTCCGCAGCCTTAACATTCTCCTGCAGCTTGTCCACTACATCCTTGATAGGAATGTGACAGCCTTGCCTTCCTTGAGCATTTCCATGATGATCTCCTCCAGAGTTCCGTTCTTCTTTTCTCGTTAGCCATTGTTTTCCTCACTTTCTGCAGCTTCCTGCTGCCCATTGCTGTTTTCAGCTTTCTATCATCCAGCGGAACATGGTACTGTTCCGAGATGCTTTTTTAAGAGCAGTTCGATCACTCGCCCTAGTTCCGGCAGATTGCGTACCGGCTTGTTCAACTCATGCGCTCTCTCGATCTCTGCCACCATGCCCCTCGATATCGTGTTACTGAACACCCAGAGCTCGTCCGCCTCCTCCAGCCAGCGCATTCTCAGCTTCATGCCGGTGTTACGCTCCTGTGCATCCTCATCCTTTAAGAACTGGGTGAAGTACAGGTGCGGCCAGCGGTAGAAACCCCAGTGTGGTGAGAATCCGCAGGCGGTCTTGGCGCGGTTGATATTCACCATCAGCTCATCTTTCCTGCATTCCTCTGTTTTTGAGGTCGGTCGGTATGGCGAGCAGACGAAAATTTTCTTCGGTGCTGTTGCAGCCGCTTTTGTTTACTGTATCCGCACCCACGGCTGCGGCGTCCGGTTCGGTGGCCGGATCTCCCCCGCCGGGTGGATGCTCGATGGGAGGGGGTCTGCTGGATGACCTTCTGCTTACTGCTTTCATAGGTTCTTACCTCCTTGATGTATTGAGGATTTTGTATCCCACATAAAGAACACCGTTTGGAGCTGTTTGGGAGGTACTTTTCTTAAAAGTTTTTTCTGATTTTTTGAGCACCTTCTAGGCAGTTTCCAACAGAACGGCGACCGATACCAATTTCCTCTGCGATCTCCTGCTGGGTCATACCTTTATAGAAGTAGAGCTGGACCACTTCCATCTGACGCTCGGTCAGCTTGCTCATGGCAGCATACAGACGGCGCAGTTCCTTGTCTGCCAGCATCTCGGCATTGTCTTCATCCAAAAAGTCCACCATAATAGAAGCGGACCAGTCAGAGCCATCGCATTCCAGCGGCACATTTTCGGCTCAAACTTTGCAGCAGTTTTACTGAGTTGTGTTCCATACGCTTCTCCCCTTCCATCAGAAGGCGCAGACTCACTCGGCATCCTCGAAAGTCTCTGCCGGCACGATCTGGTGTGTGCCATCGGTGAAATCGTAGCGGTAATCTCCGCAGCGATCCACGACCATGACAGTGGGCACTGTCCACCTCGTAAACTGCATAGCCGTTTTCATAGGCCGTCAGCTTTGCACCGTTCACGCTCGTGCGGGCTACTGCCACCGGGTTCATCTCCATGAGGGTCTTGAAAGTCGGGAGCTTCTTCTCCACCACAGTGTCGATCATTCCTTTCAGCTCACGCAGGGTGATGTGTGCATTCAGAGCACCTGCTCTGCAGCCTGTGCCGCGCTTGCTACCATCTGGCTTGACTGCCACCTGCGGCTGGCGAACCCTCCATCACACCTTACTCCACCGTTGATTGCTACTGCTCCAGTCATCATGTTCATCATTGTTTTGTCCTTTCCCCCGGACTTCTGGGAGGGAAAGACACCAAAGGCTCTGGATTTGAAGAACATACATGGCAGATTCGCGGCATCCTCATGAAACGGACAGACTCTGCGGTCAAAACGCAAAGCCCGGTTCTAAAGAAGGTTAGAATGATCCCATGTTCAGTCCTCCAGCCCAGCAAATAACTCTGCTGTGCTGTCAGATCGCTTATGGTATCCTTCGCCTGCTCTAGAATCGGGCTTCGATATTTTATTTGTCCGAGGTACTGCCGACAGGAACTTTGTATTGGCTCTTGTGGGCTTGTCCCTTGAACTGTTTATAGTCTACCAGTTGAAAGGCTCTTTGCAGATGGCAGATAAGCCACACTTGTGGCGAATTCGCCACATTTTCATATCGACTCTGTGAAAGCCCTATATCGGCAGTAAAAGGCAAAAAAATACCGCACAGACACTTTTGATCTGTACGGTACTTAACCAGCCATAGCCACATGACTTTCTTTTGGAATAAGAACGCATCAATGGTTTCTTTTACTATCTCTTTGATGCCTGGAGCTCAACTTCTCATATTTTTCTTGAATTGAAGCCGCTGTGTTTTCCGGCTCTTCGTCCATCAGTGCGTCCATTGAAACACCAAGGGCTTTTGCAAATTTACGCAGCAGTGTGCTGCTCATTATACCTTTCGCTCCATCTCATACTTGGAGATGTCAGCTCGGTCAATATCCACCGCATTGCTCAAATCTGCCTGCGACCATCCCAGCCGCAATCGGTACTTTCTTATATTCTGACCCAATATATATTCTTTCGCTGTGAATATCGACCATGCTGCCACCTCCTTCCTCTTTCGTACTTTTTATTTGATTATATCCGGTCTAAGTTTCTTCCCGGTCTAATTCATTTTTTTCAGATAACTTTTTTAATCGCCCGGATGGCAACCTCTATTTCCTTTGGCCTTACCCAAATATATGACTCCACTCACCTTCTGTCCATAAACGACAAAAAGACCGGAGCAAATAAAGATTCAAGTATCGAATGCTACAATACTTGTTTCTTTATTTACTCCGGTCTACAGATTCTTTTATCTATATGCACAAGTTATTGTACCAGATTGATAGTTACTTTTCAACCTCAAACAAGCGCACTTCGACCCAACAAATTAGTAAAAATTCATTTTAAACTATTTAATAGATTTTCCTGCGGCACTATGCCGCCAATTCAACAGTAAATAAATAATTAATTTTACTAAATATGTAATCTTTGTACGCCGTTCGCTCACCCCAATTATCTGGTGAGCATTGTGGCATCAATCAACTATCTTTCCCAGTACACCTCCTATGACTACGATTTCGATATATTTATATAATCATATTTTCCACAATTTGTGGTAAATTTGATTATATCAGATATAATTCCGTCCGTAAATAGGCTCTGGAAAATTTTGTCATATAATTCAGAAGCAAGTCGTTTTTTGTGCATTTTGCCAGTAAAATCTCTGACAGCCATCTTTTCTTCTCTGGCTGCTGCAACTATCATTGGTACTTTTTCTCTGTAAACGATTAAAAAGAGCCGAAGGCCATGGTCATACAACCACAATCTTCTTTACTCCTATTAGCCCTTCATCGGAATCCAATTATCCGATGGATATACTCTTTTTCATACACGGCTAGCTTTTCCATTTGCTGCTTTGCCTGACTTCAGCATTGTTACCCCGGCTCGTAATCTCCCGTATGGTTTTCATAATGAATGCATCATCATTCATTGTGCTAGCAGATACTTCATGTACACGGCTGTTATGTGAGGAATAACCACCTGCTCTGTTCAAGTTCTTTCATTACCAACTGCACCCTTTCCGGATCAGATGTCAAAGAGTTTCTGCTCCCCAATCGCTTTCTGATTCTTCCACAGTGTCTTCTTCAGCCTTCGACTCAACATCTTCTATCGGTGTAAAAACAGTCCCGACATTTGGACGCCCCACCAATGGGAAAAACATATTCTTCTTCCACCTTGTTTTCATCAAGATTTACCAAAATAAGAGAAAACACATCCTTGAACTTTATATTCTCGAGTGTTTCCACCATTCGGTCATATACTTCCCGGTTGGTGAGAACGAAGCTCATCTTTTCGGATTCATAGTCCCAACATAGTAAAGACCTAAGACCATCAGAAACTTCTGGCGCAGCTTCATCACGGTATGCGCCACACTGTTTTTTTTTCCAACATTGTGTGCCAGATTTCGAATTCCCAAATCTCCATCTCGCCACTATCGGAATTGGCATCCGTTGATAACCCAGTCTGTCCGATAACGGTAATTAAGAGCATTGTGTTTATTTTCACCCTCTAATATTGAAGTCCCTGTAACCTATCTTCCAGCTCTTTAAATATTATATCCGTAATGCTTTTTCTGAAGCTTCAAATTCTTTGCTCGTATATTTTCTCGTCATCGGCGTGGTACTTTTCCGTTGCGTCCATCAGGATTTCAAAAGTAATTCCACTCGAATTGAGTTCTGTGCCACTTTCTGATCAGCTCATCCGTGCAGGCCCCAAAGTTTTCATGTTAACTATTCTTGAAAGCGTTGATGGATTCCTCCGCAATCAAGAGCAAACTGCCGCATACTGCGGCTTGCTCCTTTTGCTCTAATGAGCAACTCTGCTAATTTCTCTTTCTCCGGCGGGCGGATGCGAATATAATTCGCGAGCTCCGTCATGTCAATTTTCTATCGCTCATGCTTCATCTCCTGCAAATCAAGCGCGCTATGTTGCTTGTGTTGCGTATATTGTACCACTCCATGATTCGTATGTCAATATATACGCAATATTTACCTTGTTTTGTTTAATGCTTTTTATTTATTTTCAGACAGTTTCCTCTTGACTTCTACAACCTACTATTGTATTATTATAGGAACAGAAGTTCCGAACTGTTGTTCTTAGTATATAGGAACAGTTGTTCCTTGTCAATGAGGCTTTACAAAAAAATTGCTGCTTCTCACCGGCAACTTTCCTTCCGGCAAGAAACAGCAAAATATCCCCATGGAGGCATGACGCCATGAAAAGATACGAACTTACTAGACACACAGGATGTCCGGGCTGGAAGCAGCCACCGCACGCCACACCGAATGCGACCAACGGTGAAAGATCAAAAGCTCTGCGAACCATGAAAGGCATGGCCGAACTCTCAGACGAGCATCCATGTCTGATCGTGCCATCCGCTATATCGAAGCCGGCGAGCGCGAACCAAGTGTGGACGCAATCCAGAAGATTGCCGCTGCTCTTGGGTGTCACGACCGACTACTTTATGGATGATGCCACCTTCCAGAAGGAACTCAGCGATGACCAATTCTACGCTGACGTCCGTAGAAGTGCCTTCCCGCGGTAGCGCAGGCAAAGAAAATAAAAGAACAGACCTCTGCCCTTTTTGCAGGCGGCATCCTGTAAAGATCAGGCTAATTTTATTAAAAGAAAATGGAAGCCCCTCTTCCTGAGGCGCAAAAGAAGAGGCAAAAAGTTTACTCTAAAAATATCTGTAATTGACTTACAGGGAAAAGAGTCGCTGTTGGACAACTTTGCTATTACTGCCGCCGACGCTGTAGCCGCCGATACAAAACAATGACCCAGAAGCTATCATCGCCCAGCGCACCATTAAAATTAAAGACATCCGGTTCTGCGAAGAGAGCTCATGGGTTTTACACGGTTCTTCTAAATTGCGAATACATCGGCATCAATCCAAACTGTCAAAGCAACAACGCAGATCCGCACTGGCTCACGAACTTGGGCACGCCATTTTCGACCGGAAACATGCGGCATCCGGTCAGGCTTTCAAGATACATATTTTTATAGTCTCAGCAATGCAAAAGCAGAACGCAGAGCGAATACGTTTGCTGCTGAACTTTGTTGTTGTCAGATGATGATGTGCTGAAACCAACTCTGCTTCTATGAATTCAATGCCGACAGGCTTCAGATGGAGGCTTCTCTGCCAACCACTGCTCCAGCACATACCGTGCCTTGAAATACCACGAGCTTCTGCAGGACTTTCAATACGCATGCACCATCACATGGGCTGATGGTCGTACCTTTCCAATCGAAAAAGTGCGCGACTTCCGCCCCGCCGGGACTGCTGATAATAGTTGTTCCGGTGACTGCTTTACTGTGCTCATCCAAGGACAAGAAAAGCATCTGTTCTTTGAACACCTCGACCCACGCTTCAATGGTCGGTTAGGTCGGTGGTTCGTGGAACGGGTGGTACAATAAACGGGAGGAGCATCATGACTTTGATAGAAAAACTCAGCAATCTCGGTGGTATCGTTGACCGGGATGAAATGGCAAAAAGCGTGTTCAGAAATTCCAGATGAGGATCTTCGTCTGGCTCTGATGACTCTCGCACTAACCTATAATCAAAACATCAAGATAAACGAAGAAATCTTTCAAAAGCAAAGCCGCGAGATTGAACAACTTCAGAAAGAGATAAATGAACTGAAAAAAGCAAAATAACGCACATCATAGAAGGGAGGAAATTGTACAATGCAACGCACATATCTTGCGATAGATCTTAAAAGCTATTACGCGAGTGCAGAATGCGCCGCCCGCCACCTCGACCCACTTACCACAAATCTGGTCGTGGCAGATTTCTCCCGCACTGAGAAAACCATCTGTCTCGCTGTGTCTCCTTCCCTGAAAGCCTATGGTATTCCGGGTCGCGCCAGACTGTTCGAGGTCGTGCAGAAGGTCAAAGAGATCAATGCGAATCGGTTAAGGGAAGCGGTACAATTAAGAATAGCTATTTACAAGGACAGCAAGCCATCTTTCTCCTCTGCTTCCTATGATTCCTTATCCTTGGCCGCCGACCCGTCACTCGAACTCTCTTACCTCGTCGCACCGCCTCGGATGGCATACTATGAAAAAATATCGCGGCAGATTTATGGCATCTATCTGAAATACATCGCGCCAGAGGACATCGTGGTATATTCCATCGATGAGGTGTTCATCGATGCCACCTCGTACTTATCCCACTACAACATGACAGCTCACGACCTTGTCATGACAATGATCCGGGAAGTGCTTTATACGACTGGCATCACCGCCACCGCAGGGATTGGAACTAATCTCTACTTGGCGAAGCTGGCAATGGACATCACTGCCAAACACGCTGCGCCTGACAAGGACGGAGTCCGCATCGCTGAGCTGGATGAAGAGAGTTTCCGTTATCTCCTCTGGGATCACAAGCCTCTCACAGACTTTTGGATGACCGGTCCCGGCACAGTCAAGCGGCTAGAAAAGCACGGCATCCATACGATGGGCGAACTCGCACGGTACAGCCTGCACTACCAGGATACCTTATATAAAGAGTTCGGTGTCGATGCAGAGCTGCTCATAGACCACGCATGGGGTTTAGAGCCTTGCACCATGAAAGACATAAAGGCGTACAAGCCGGAGACGAAGAGCATCAGCGAAGGACAAGTCCTCGCCTGCCCATACCCCTATGATAAGGCACGGATCATCATTCAGGAAATGGCTGACAGTCTGGTGTTACAGCTTACGGACAAGGGGTTGGTTACAGATTCTCTGACACTGGATGTCGGCTATGACCGCGAGAACTGTGACAGCGGGAAGTACCACGGTCCCGTCCATATCGATCATTATGGTCGCACAGTGCCAAAGGGCGCACACGGCAGTACGAAGCTGGATAATCCGACCAACCTTGGAAGCCAGCTCATTCAGGCTGCTGTGTCCCTGTTCGACCAGATAGCCGACAAGACCCTGACCGTCCGAAGGATAACGATTGCCGCCAACTTTCCACTTTAAGCTGTGTCTGTTCGTCCTCATAGGTCTTGCTCATCATAGAGAACCGTTCATCCGTGATGCGCCCTGCCACATTGTCCTCATAGATGCGGATAAACAAACGGTCAAGCTCTCCCAGCCGCTTTTCAGCCTGTGCCAGCCGCTTCTTGTGTCCACGGATCGCGGCGTCGCTGGACAGCCGGAGCTTCTGCTCCATGACGGCACGAAAATGATCCTCATACCGACTGACATAGGAAATGACAGTTCTCATGTGCATCCAGACCAAATCTTCCAGAATAACCGCCCGGATGAAGTGAGCCGAACAGCTTCCCGTGTTGCTGCGGTAGTTAGCGCATACAAAGTGATCCTGCCGCTTCTCAAAGTAGTTGGTGGTGCAGTACCGCATTTTCGCTCCGCAGTCGGCACAGTAGACCATGCCAGAGAACAGACTACTTTTGCCCGTTTTCGTTCTGCGGTGACGCTGTTGGCGAATCTCCTGCACCTTGTCAAAGACCTCCTGCTCAATGATCGCCGGGTGGGTATTGTAGAAAACTGCCTGCTTTTCAACGGGCGTTTCCCTCTGTTTCTTGTCCCAGATGGAGTTGGTGTAGGTCTTGAAGTTGACCGTACAGCCCGTGTATTCCCGCCGTTCCAGAATGTGAACGACCGTGTTGGTGTTCCAATGGTACGGATCAGCGGTTTCTGGGCTGGGCGTCTTGATGCCCTCACGCTTCTTGTAGGCGGTGGGGTTAAGTACCTTTTCCTCCTGCAAGAGCTTTGCAATCTGCATCGGACCTCGCCCTTCCATGCACAGCTTGAAAATGCGTTTGACTACCAATGCCGCCGCTTCATCCACGACCCACTTTGTCTTGTCCTCCGGGTCTTTGCGGTAGCCAAAGGGGACATTGGTTGTCAGAGGAACGCCGCGTTCACCCTTTACCTTATTGACAGCACGGATTTTGCGGCTGGTGTCTTTGGCAAAAAACTCGTTAAACCAGTTCTTGATGCCCGCAATATCGCTGTCGGTACTGTTGGGGTCGATGGTGTCAAAATGGTCATTGATGGCAATATAGCGCACATTGTACTTCGGGAATGTGAAGTTGATATACAGCCCTGTCAGCGAGGAATTACGCCCCAGTCGTGATAAGTCTTTCGTACAGCAGACTGCCACTCTGCCCGCTTCGATTTCCGCAAGCATGGCTTGGAAGCCGGGACGGTCAAAGTTCGTACCGCTATATCCATCGTCCACGAAAAAGGTCGGATTCGGGAAACGGTGCTCCTTTGCGTATTGGAGCAGGATCATCCTTTTGATTCTGGATGGAATTGATTCGTCTTCCTTGCCGCCCTTTTTATCATCTTTCAAATCTTCCACGGATAGACGGCAGTAGAGTGCGGTGATTTTATCAGTTGCCCGTAACATTTCTGTTTCCTCCTTCAAAGGGGCAACTGCCAGTACAGGATTGGTTGCTTCTATTGTACCAAGAGTCGTCACTCATATTTTTCACATCAAACCAGAAATTGTGCAGGGGATCATTGGGCGGCAAGCAATATGATTGAACTTTACAGGCTTACCATTGGTGGCGTATTGGAGAAGTAATATTTTCCGAGCTCGTCATCCCTGAGGTTGATCCATTCAATCCAGTTGAGTTCCATTTTTGAAATCCTCAAATGGTTTAATGGTCATATTTGATGCTGTCAAAGATGCGGTTCGATTTCCTGCTTTTTGCCGTGTGTGCATGAATGATGTTCTGCCACCTTGTATTTGATCTGCCAAAGCTTTTTCACCTCCGCATAGATGGGAGAAAGTTCCGCTTGCCCCCCGTCTTGTACCCCTGTTCCAAACGGTCACGCTCCTTGCGCCAGACGGTGATGGGCAGTTTGCCGTCCTTGAAATGCGGCTTTCAATTTGCGCTCTGCCATGTGATACAGGCGGAGTGAATTTTCATGCTCAGACATAATTTTGCTCCCGCTTGCCTTTCCATTTGATCGTTCGCTAACTTGTCGGCAACGGGCTTGCCTTTGGTGTAAAACTGCACCATGCGGAGAAGCTCGTCCAGCTCTTTCATGCGGTCAGATTTTGAGACGCATGGACGCTTTTCAGGGTGTCGATGCGCTCACTCAGCGCAGACACACGCTCCTGCAATTCCTCCGGCGTTGTCAGCTTGTTCTGCATGAGATAATTGAATTTCATTGAACTCTTTAAGATTTCCGATCTTCGCTTTCCGACTCCATGCGCCTGCGTGCGGCTGGTGTAATACTCGCTGAGCAGCTGCGCCAGATTGGGGTTTGTGGCTTGTTTAATTCCTCATGGGCTTCTTTCAGCCAGTCAAGCAGCGCAGATTTTCTTTTTCAGATTACGGATCAGATCGTTGGTCGCCTTGATCCATCGGTTGAGGTCGCCCTTGTTGGTACGGATGCCTTTTGCTTCTATTGCCGGACGGTCACGCCCTCATGGATAGTGGGGAGTTGATCGATGCCCTGCCGCTCATAGCTGCGGTGGTCGATCCGGCAGTCCAATTCCTTTTCTCCGCAAACTTCTGATTGCACAGGTCAGCCCACTGCTTGCCGCCAATGCTCCAAGGTTTCGGGACTGCCCCAATCGGTGGTCGGAACAGCGTTGAAAACATAGTTTCCTGCTCCATCCCGGATGCGCTCACCATGTTCGTCCAGCAGATATTCCCGCCGTCGTTTGTTGCCCCATCTGCCGTGTTCATCAGAGGGACGGATGGGACACATAACATGAAAGTGGGGATTGGAAATCCCGCCGTCCTCCTTGTCGGGGCGTGAACGGCGAAGTCCACCACCATGCCACGGCTCACAAATTGCTCCAATAAAATTGCCTTGCAAGCCGATGTTCTCCTGCATGGAAAACTCGTTCTGCAAGGCAATGTCAAAACTGTATGCAAGCTGCGCTTTCTTTCCCCGTTCCGCTTTCTCCACTTCATTCCATAGGGTTGCCGGTCTGCGAAGGAAGGGTGGGGCGAGGCGGCAGCAGGATTTCAGAACAGATCACGCCGCCTTTCAGGGTGTAGTCGCTGTCCTCGCCGTAGTATTCACTGTGCAGCTTTTCGCCGGAGCGATAGGCGGCAGACGCAATAGCGGATTGTCCTGCGCTTGATTTGCGTCACATGGAAATGATATAGTGCGATACTTATCCTTTCCTTTCTGGCTTGCCTGATTGTGTTCATTGACCGCTTCCATCAACAAAGCCCTTTGACTTCCGGCAAAGCAAAGGCTTTTTCCGTAAAGCATAGAACTCCGTTTCGGTCAAAGCCTTTGCCAGCGGTGCAATGCTCTCCATCATGGCCCCTCTGGTAATGAGGCGGTGCGCCCGTTTCTTCCCGTCTCCCTTCTCGTAATAATTTTCAGTTTTCCAGCCGCTGCTTTTGCTGCGCTCCTGCGCCAGCTTGCTGCTGCGTTGCGATCTCGGCATTTTCATGGTTTTCGGTTTTGGCATCGTAGATTCCTCCTTTATTTGCAGATAAAAAATACCGCCTGTCTTTCGGACAAGCGGTAAAATTTGCGTGTTGAGTTTTTAGGCTTTGGATGGGAACTGTCTGTGCAAACAGGTGTTTCCCATCCAAAGTGGCGAGAATAACCGCATAAGCGGCGCAAAGGTGCAGCCCTTGTTCGGAACGACAGTGACGCAAAACAGCCGGACTTCCATCGTCCGGGCTGTTTGCCTCGCAGAGCGCACGCATACAGGGTTTGCCCCTGTATAGAAGTGCGCCCTTGTTACCAAGGGATATTTGTCAACTCAGGTTATCAATGGCATACTGCGCTTCTTCGCAGTGAATTTTCCGCCATACTCAGAAACCAGCTGATCATAGATTGCACTGGGAGACATATACTCATCATTTCTGATAGCTTTCGCCTTTGCAAGTGCATTTGCTTTCCAATCGGCTTCACATTATCCACGGCGTATTGAGCTTCTTCTGGCGTAAATTTCTCACCATATTCAGAAATCAACTGGTCATAGATTCCCAGCTTTCGACATTTGCATGGTCTTTGCGTAATCCTCGGCCTTGGCCAAAGCGTTTGCATTCCAGTCAGCAACCAGATTGTCGATGGCATACTGTGCGGCTTCCTCTGAGAACTGTTCACCATATTCAGACACGAGTTGGTCGTAGATTGCGGCCTTTGACATATGCATTATGTCACTATAAGATTCCGCTTTTTCAGAGCGGATTTGTAATTTTGGGGATGGAGTCAGTTTTCAGAAGGTTCGTTCGAGGAAGCATCCTCCGTCTCGCCAGAAGAAACATCACCAGAAGTTGCATCATTGTCGATTCCAGAAGAAACCGAAGAAGAAGCTGATTATCAGAAGGATCAGACTCAGTACCGCCGCTTGAGGCTGCGCCAATCACAATCAGGGCAATAATCAGCCAGAACCACCATTTCTTATAGATGGGCTTTTTGTTTTTGGCCGCATGACGGACATACAGTCGCTTTCTCTGGAAGTGGGTTGTTGCAATTTTACACACTGAATTTTACAGGTTGTTTCGCCATTTTCTCTCCTCTTTCTCAACGGTTATGACCGCTTTTCTAAAATTGCTTTCTTTGTGCATCAAACTCGTCCTGTGTCAGTATGCCCTCGTCCAGCAGTTCCTTCAATTCCCGCAGTTGTTCGACCATGCTCTTGGAAGCGGCAGGATTAACAGTTGCCTGAATCCCTTTGTGCCATTGTATTGCCCCAAAGCCATACCAGCACCCAGTCCAGCCAATCCGCCTCTCTGCTTGGAGGCATCCCCATAGCTCTGGCGGTCTGATACTGCATAAAAGGTTGTCATATCCTGTTTTGCCATGCCAATCCCGGATTGCTCGTCAATCAGTTTTTCAACCTCGTCGGGCAGGAGATATTTTCAATGAGAATATCACTGAACTGCACACCAATTGCAGCAACTTGTGCATTTAGTCTCTGTTGAAGCTCACCAGATAGTTTTCGATATTCTGTGGTCAGATCAAGCACGGACATCTCGCTTTCCGCTACTACGATTGAAAGCTTCTGTGACCATGGAAGAAAGGTATTCGACATATCATAGATTCATCACAATTCCCTTTGTCCCAAAGATCTCCTCAAAAGCTGGAACATCGGTGATGCGAAAAGCAAATTTTCAAAAGGAACGGATACGAACCATATTAAAGTCCTTATCACGCTTCATAATCGGATTCTTGGTCGCCCATTTATTGTCGATGAATTGTCTGGTGCTCACAAAGTACACATCGGCAATTACCGAGAAACGAATAAATAAGGGAATGCCTTGAGGCTGGACAGCACCGGAAAGTTATCCGTTGTCAGTGAATAGGTTGGGCGGCAGAATAGACTTTCCGCCCTTCAAAAACAGACGTTCTGACTTTCCCTGCACGATTACCTTGAACCCTTCCTGTTTCAATTCATTATTTCACTTTCACGCCGGTATTTGGAAACAATCAGCTTGTTACTCTGATCTACATACTGATTACATCAAGAAACTGGTCCTTTACTGCATCCAACAGTCCCATACAACCACCGCCTTCTTTGACGCAGCGGCAAATCAAATTGATCTTTGAAGGAGCCAACCGCAATCAAGATGATGTCAATAAATCCATCAATTCCAAACAAACCGCCTGTAAACAGGTAGAGGAGGCCAGTACCGATCTTACCCACATAAAACCTGTGTACGCATAAGCACGCCCAAGAAGATGCAAAGTAACAGTGCGACCATCTTATTTTTTCTTGCTGACTCTGGCACTACCCCGGATTGGGGATGGTTTGATTGTTGATAATAACCTGCGATTAGTTCGAGGCTGCCCCGGCTGAGGCAGTACAGTTGCAGAGTGGGGATGGTTTCTTCTTTGTATCCATAATATCCGCAGCTGTTTTCCATCGGTGCTCACACTTTGGACATTTGCTGCCATAAT
>VOFG01000581.1_pt1 | contig 14621 bp, 21 predicted proteins | sample 5384171 | NCBI WGS metagenome assembly VOFG01 (sample SAMN12384726, study PRJNA508395) | human gut metagenome | isolation source: healthy gut F | host: Homo sapiens
ACCTCGCGGGAGAGCTCTCCCAGATCGACCGTGCCGTCCTCGAGCAGCAGTATCTCGTCATTTTCCTCGTCCTCCAGCTCAGTCGCGAGCAGATACTCGCAGTCGAGATGAAAGGGCTTGTCAAAGACCTCGCCGCAGCGGTCGCACACAGCCGCAAGGGTCGTATCAAGCGCCAGCTCCAAACGAAGCATCCCCGCGATGTTCCGCACCTGCCCTACCACTAAGACAGGCCGAACGGCCGGACACACGCCGCCGAAGTCCACATCAGAAAAGTCCTCTGAAAACTCAAAGGGAATTCTGCCTCCGGGGGTGTTAACGATTCGTTTGATATCCAAAAGCATGATACACCTCGCAATGACACGAGTAGTATTATAGAGGACGCGCCCCGGAATGTCAAACATTTTTTGAGGATTTTTTACAACTTTTTTCTTTGCTTTTCTTTACATTTGACGGTGGGTATCGTAGAATGACCTCGAAGTGTTTTTGCGCGCGAAAGGAGCGGCATTATGCGAGAGTTCACCATCCATAAAAATGACGCCGACCAGCGGCTCGACCGCTTTCTCGGCAAGGCCGTTCCCCTGCTGCCCGCCTCGCTGGCGCAGAAGTACATCCGCCTCAAGCGCATCAAGGTCAACGGAGCCCGCGCCGAGCGCGACTACCGCCTGCGCGAGGGCGACCGGCTCCAGCTTTACCTCAACGACGAGTTCTTTGAAGCGCCGAGCGAGGAGAACGTCTACCTCACCATCGCAAATCCAAAGCTGCACATCCTTTACGAGGACGAGAACATTCTGCTGCTCGACAAGCCAGCTGGGCTCGTCGTTCACGCCGACGAGGGGGAGAAGGTCAATACGCTCGTCAACCACATGCTCGCCTATCTCTATCAAAAGCGCGAATGGAAGCCGCGCGAGGAGAACGCCTTTACCCCCGCGCTGTGCAACCGCATCGACCGCAACACGGGCGGAATCGTCATGCGCGTCGCGGCATCGGCCGCGGTGGCGGGAAAGAAAGAGGGCGAGGGGCCGCTCAAGGACTGCTTTGACTACGTGTCGCAGGATTCGTACTTTGCCGAAGACAGCTGGGAGAAGGCCGAGACGAGCATGCTGCGCCAGTGCTTCGGCATATGCCGCGGCAAGGCGGGCGGCGCGGCGTTCGAGCCGGAATGCGTCCTCGGAGGGGATCTGCTCAACCAGTGCGTCAGCTCCTCCTTTGCACTCAAAGGACAGTGCCCTCCCCTATCTCGGGCTATACGGAGCGTGCTCAACGATGGCGGAGGCACTGTGTCTCGCGGCGCTGCTGATAGACGGCGGCGGCTTCAAAACCGCCGCCGCGCTCACCGGCTCGCACTTCTGCACGGCGGAGCGGCAGTACCGCTTCCCGCTCGAATACGGCGGGCAGCGCACACCGACGAGCCAATGGACGGTCACGGTCGGGCTGTGTGATGCTCTCAAAAAGGCGGACACGGTCCGCGCATAAGCCGCGTGACGCCGGGCAGGATAGTCGACGCGGGGATAACCGACGCGAACAACATGGGCGCTGCGATGGCTCCCGCGGCTTATGACACGCTGAGCGCGCACTTTAAGGACACCGACGCACACTCGATTACTACGACGCGATCTTCACCGGCGACCTCGGCGCTATCGGACATGACATTCTTCAGCAGCTTTTCCGGCGCGACGGCATTGAGCTCGGCATGCGCTACATGGACTGCGGCGTACTGATATACGACCTCAGGACGCAGGACGTGCATGCGGGCGGCTCGGGCTGCGGATGCAGCGCCTCGGTGCTCGGCGGGCATATCCTGCCGGCGATGGAGCGCGGAGTATGGAAGCGCGTGCTCTTCGCGGCGACGGGCGCGCTCATGTCCCCGGTGACCTGCCAGCAGGGGTGCAGCATACCGGGGATATGCCACGTAGTCGCATTTGAAACGGAGGAGCGATAAATGGATGTGCTGCTGCAATACCTCAAGGCCTTTGCAGTCGGCGGGCTGCTGTGCGTCATCGGGCAGCTGCTGATCGACTACACGAAGCTGACCCCGGCACGGATACTGACAAGCTACGTCGTCGCGGGTGTGATACTCGGCGCGCTCGAATATACCAGCCGCTGGCCGATTGGGCTGGGGCGGGTGCGAACGTCCCGCTCACGGGCTTCGGAAACGCCATCGCAAAGGGCGTAAAAAGCCGTCGCCGAGGACGAAGTCCTCGGCGTACTGACCGGCGCGGCTTCACCGCCGCATCTGGGGCTTGGTGCCGCGGTGTTCTTCGGACTGCTGATATCCCTCATATTCAGATCAAAGGACAAGAACAAATAAAAAGCTTCCGGGACGGCTGCATGCAGTCGTCCCGGAATTTACATATTATTGTTTACTTAATATTATTTACATATTTTATTTTTCATAATTTAATTCACATAAAATCGAAAAGAGACATAAAAAATACCGGTGCAGCTGTCAGTTTACAACAGTCTGCACCCGGATAATATTTTGTTGTTATGTATCAGTCGCCAAGGCTGATGCCCATCTTGCGGGCGACCTGGATCATCGGATGATCCACAGGCAGGAACTTGGTCTTGCTGGCCGCGTCCTCCAGCGGGATGGACACGATCTGCCCGCCCTGCACAGCGACCATGCGGCCATACTGCTTATTGATGATAAGGTCTGCCGCGGCAACGCCGAACTGTGTTGCAAGTACTCTGTCATACGGGCAGGGAGGACCGCCGCGCTGATAGTGCCCGGGCACGGTGACGCGTGCTTCCTTGCCGGTGAGCTTTCGAGCCGGTCGGCGATCTCATAGGAGACGGTGGAGTGCCTGCTGTTCTCGCGCTTGCGGCGGCTGGCCTCCTCGTCGCTTGATATCGTCCACCGAGACCGCGCCTTCGGCGCAGGCGATGATGGAATAGCGCTTGCCCTGACGGTTGCGCTCCTCGATAAGCCTCAGCGACCTTATTGAGGTCGTAGGGTATCTCAGGGATAAGTATAACATCGGCACCGCTGCCGATACCGGCGTTGAGCGTGAGCCAGCCGGCGTCGCGTCCCATAAGCTCCACGACAAAAATACGGCTGTGAGAGCTTGCGGTGGAGTGGATATAGTCGATGACGTTCGTGGCGATGTCAACGGCGCTCTGGAAGCCGAAGGTAGTGTCCGTGCCCCAGATATCGTTATCGATGGTCTTGGGCAGGGTGATGACGTTCATGCCGGCGTCGGCGATGAGCTTTGCGCTCTTCTGCTGCGTACCGTTGCCGCCCATGATGACAAGGCAGTCAAGATTGAGGCGGTTATAGGTCTGGAGCATTGAGGGGATAACGCTGTTGCCCTTATCATCCACAATGTCCTTGCCAGGGACGTAGTTCTGGCGAGAGGTGCCGAGAATAGTGCCGCCCTCGGTGAGGATGCCGGAAAGATCCTGCGGCTCCATATATTTATAGTCGCCCTCGATGAGCCCGCGGTAGCCGTCATACATGCCGTATATCTCGACATTGTCCATGCGCTGGAACAGCGATTTTCCGACGCCTCGGATCGCCGCATTCAGCCCCTGACAATCGCCGCCGCTCGTGATGAGCGCGATCTTTGTAGAACGCTTCATAGCGTAGCCTCCTGATCGTTTATATATTTAAGTCCAATCTTGAAAGATTATGCGCCAAGCAGTCCAGAAATTCAATAGACAATTTTCACAGATATTTGAGTTTTCTCTCTTTTCCTTCAGCCCTGCATGGCGCTGCGGCAGTAGTAATTGAACATGCGCTCGCGCTCAAGCGTGGTGCTGTCCATGTGGCCGGGATAGACCTCATAGTCCCCGGGGAGGGAGCATAGCGTTTTGCGCAGGGAGGCAAGCTCCTGATCGATATCGCCGCCGTCAAGATCCGTCCTGCCGCAGCTTCCCCTTGAAGAGCGTATCCCCGGTGAAGAGGCAGTCCTCGACCGTATGGTCACGCCGCCGGGGGTGTGGCCGGGGGTGGCGATGATATGAAAGCTCAGGCCGGCAACATCAATAACATCTCCGTCAGAGTAGTATATGCCGCCGTCGCGCAGGGTGTAGCTCGAATGATTGTTCTGGTGACGTTTGGCATCGTCCAGCTCGTTCATGTATACGGTCGCGCCCGTCTCCTCCGCGACAGCGTTCGCCGCGCCCACATGGTCAAAGTGACCGTGCGTTATCATGATGGCGACGCACTTGAGCTTATTGATTCGAGATAGTCGAGGATTGTGTTGCTCTCGTCGCCGGGGTCGATGACGACGCTCTCAAGCGTGTCCTCATTCGTGACGATGTAGCAGTTGGCCTCAAGCTGGCCTACGGGTATGGTTTTTATAAGCATTGCTCAAAGCTCCTTTGTGTCCAGAATTATTGTGATGGGACCGTCGTTGACGGACTCGACAAGCATCTCGGCAGCGAAAACGCCGGTCTGCACATTAAAGCCGCGCGCACGGCACAGCTCTATCACCTTTTCGTAGAGGGGTATCGCCGTGTCAGGGCGCGCCGCCTTGGAAAAGCCGGGGCGGCGGGACTTGCAGTCGGCAAAAAGCGTGAACTGACTGATGATGAGCAGGTTCGCACAGCCAGCGTCGACGGGGTTGAGGTTCATCTTCCCGTCCGCGTCGTCGAACACGCGCAGCCCGCATATCTTGTCGGCTACCTTCTCCGCCTCGCGCTCGGTGTCGTCGCCGTGCACGCCCAGCAGCACAAGAAAGCCCTGTCCTATCTCTCCGTTTATCTTACCCGCGATCTCGACCGACGCCGAGCGCACGCGCGTTACTACTGCCCGCATATGCTGTGGTCTCCTTTATTTATAGATAGTATTATCGGTCATTCCTTGCCGTTTCTGATCACCTGCGTCACACCGGGCACGCTCGTCAGCCGCGCCATGATGTATTTCAGCTCCGCCGCGCTCTTGACCTCGAGCGAGATGGTGCATATACCTATCCCGGCGGCGTTGTCGCGCGCGGAGAGGTTGCGCACCTTGGCGTTGAGACTGTTGAGCACGGTGGCAATGTCCATCAGCAGCGCGGAGCGATCCTTTGCCACTATTATAATGGTGGTGACATAGCTGTCGGTGATCTCGCGCGCCCATGAGACGTTGACCCAGCGTCCCTCGTTCTCCGGCTGCATGAGGCGCTTGTGGTAATTCTCGCAGTCGCGCCGGTGGATCGAGACGCCCTGACCACGCGTGATGAAGCCGACAATATCGTCCCCCGGGACGGGGGTGCAGCAGCGCGAGAACTTCACAAGGCAGTTGGAAAGTCCCTCCACAAGTATGCCGTGCACCGCCTTGCCCTGCTTCTGCGCGGTCTGCTCGCGCCGCTCCGCCGCCTCGGACATCTTGTCGACAACGGTCTTTTTGTCCGCTTTCGCGTTCGAGCGCGAAAGCTCGTCCTTCAGCCGGTTGGCCACGCGCTGTGCCGTGACGCCGCCGTAGCCTATCGCGGCGTAGAGGTCGTCCGTGTTCGCGAACGACAGGCGCTTGAGTATGGGTGTGATTATCTCCTCGTCGAGCGCGTCGTCGAGGGCAATATCGTTGTGGCGGAGCTCATCCTCGAGCATGGCGCGCCCGCGTATGACATTCTCCTCACGGCGCTCCTTCTTGAACCACTGCTTTATCTTCGTGCGCGCGGAGCCGCTTTTTGCCATGCTCAGCCAGTCGCGGCTGGGTCCCGGCGCGGACTTCGACGTGCGTATCTCGACGATGTCGCCGTTTTGCAGTGTGTAGTCATAGGTGACGATGCGCCCGTTGACCGTCGCGCCGACCATGTGGTTGCCGACGTCGGAGTGGATGGAGTACGCAAAATCTATGGGTGTCGCCCCCGGCGGGCAGGTTTATCACGTCCCCCTTCGGGGAGAACACGAAAACCTCGTCGAGCAAACATATCTATCTTGAGATTGTGGAAAAAGTCCGTCGCGTCGGAGTCCTGCTGGCTTTCCAGCAGACGGCGCACCCACGCGAACTTGTCCTCGTCCCCGCTCTTCACAGCGGCGCTGCCGTCGCCCATTTTATACTTCCAGTGCGCGGCAATGCCGTATTCCGCCGTGTGGTGCATTTCCCACGTGCGTATCTGCACCTCGAACGGGATACCCTCCGAGCCGATGACCGTCGTGTGCACACTCTGGTACATGTTCGGCTTCGGCGTGGAGATATAGTCCTTGAAGCGCCCCGGAACGGGCTTGAACATATCATGGATAACGCCGAGGACGTTGTAGCAGTCGGGTATGGTGTCGACGATGACGCGGAAGGCGCACAGGTCGAATATTCCGTTCATGCTGAGATTCTGCGCGTACATCTTGCGGTAGATGCTGTACACGTGCTTTATGCGGCAGTAGATAGTCGCGTCTATGCCCTCGGCGTCGAGGCGCGCCTGAATCTTCTGCTCCATGGAGGACATGAAATCCTCCAATATCGGCATTTTCTCTTCGAGCGAGCGGGTGATCTCCTCATACCCCGTGGGGTCGAGGTATTGCAGCGACAGATCCTCCAGCTCCCACTTCGCACGCTGCATGCCGAGGCGGTGCGCAATGGGCGCGTAAATCTCCATCGTCTCCAGCGACTTTGTCCGCTGCTTCTCGGGCGTCTGGTAGGCCATCGTGCGCATATTGTGCAGGCGGTCGGCGATCTTGATGAGGATGACGCGGATATCCTTGGCCATTGCCATGAGCATTTTGCGCAGGTTCTCCATCTGCTCGTCCTCTTTGCTGGTGTACTGCACGCGCGTCAGCTTCGTCACGCCCTCCACGATGTCCGCCACCGGCTCGCCGAACTGGCGGGCGATGTCGGCATGGGTGAGGTTCGTGTCCTCTATCACATCGTGCAGGAGCGCCGCGACGATGGAATCCTCGTCCAGCCCCATGTCCACGGTGATGTCCGCCGCCGCGACGCAGTGCGTCACATATGGTGAGCCGTCGCGCCGCTTCTGCCCGGAGTGCGCCATGCACGCCGTCTCATACGCCGCGCGTGATGCGCCCCAGATCCATCTGGTGCCCGCTCTCCTTTATCTTCTGCTCAAGCTCGGCGTACATCTCGTCCGGGTCGAGCGCGGCAGGCGCGGGCTTCGCCTGCGGCACCTCCGGCTTTATTCCGGTTCTCGCTTCCGCCGGCGCTTCCTGTGCCGCGGTCGTTTTCACTTCGTTCTCTGCCATTATCCTACCCTCATTGCCCGCAAGTGCGCGCAGCGCGCGTATAAGCCGCGTGGCTTCCAGATCCGCCTTGCCGTCTATCGCGGAGCACCGAGCGCCGTATATGCCGCCGCCCGCGCTCCTTAAAAGTCCCGTTTCCAGCAGCACCATCAGGCACAGGCAGAACTTTTCCGGCTGCATGCCGGGGATGCACTGCGCCGTGACCGCCGCGGCATCGTCCCCGGCGACAAAGCCCTTGCCTATCCCGCGCCACACTCGGATGAAGTCCGCCCGGTTGGGGCAGTAGCGCGCGGCGGCGTACATCGCGGAAGCGTCCGCGTCGAGTATGGCGGTGCACAGCGGCAGCGCGTCGTGCGCCCTCAGCGCGGAGACGAGCAGCTGCACCGAGACATGCCCGCGAAACTCGTTTATCTGCGGGCAGAACGCCACGTCCACAAGCTCCCCCTCGCGTATACCCGAGCTCCCCGCCGTGTGCGAGAAGAATATCCCCTCAAAGTGCGCGCCGCCGAGCGCCGCGCGTATGCGCAGGTGCCGTCCGCCGCCGACCTCGGGCCGATTCGAGCGTCGCCCCGCAGATGCACATGATGGGCTTCGGGTTTGCCGTTGCCGTAAGGCTCCAGCAGGTCGAGCGAGCGGACGTTCTCTACGCTGAGAAGCGAAGGATCGGTTATGAGCAGGTCGCAGCAGACCTCCGGCAGCGGCGCGGGGCGGTGACGGCGGTAGTACGCCGCGAGCGCCTCGCGGAACCTGTCGAGCCTGTCGCGGCTGATGTTCAGCCCCGCGGCGAGCGCGTGCCCGCCGAAGCCGGTCAAGTTCTCGAGCAGGCCGAGAGTGCTTCAAAGAGGTTGAAGCCGCCATAGCTGCGGCAGGAGCCCTTGCCGTTCTCGCCGTTCAGGCATATTATGATTGCCGGGAGTGAATACTGTTCGGCAAGCCTTGACGCGGCAATGCCGATAACGCCTTGGTGCCAGCGGTCACTTGCGAGAACTATCGGCTCCTGCGGGTTGGAGTCCTTGATGATATCGTTCGCCTCCTGCCAGATTTGCGTCTCGATGCTCTGTCTCTGGCGGTTGAGCTCGCACAGCTCCTTTGCAAGAGCCGCGGCTTCGTTTTCGTCCTGGCTCATGAGGAGCCGGGCGGCAACGCTCGCCTGACCGAGCCTTCCCGCAGCGTTGAGGCGCGGGGCAAGAGAAAAGCCTATGGTCGAGGCCGTCAGGTGGCGGGCGTCCGTGCCGGATTCGCGGAACATCGCGGCAATGCCGGGGCGCGGAGCCTTCGCGATGCGGGAAAGCCCGTAGCGCACGAGGAAGCGGTTCTCCCCGTGAGGGGCATAACATCCGCCACGGTGCCGATAGCGGCAAGGTCGCCGTACATTTCGAGCATTTTGAGCTTTCGCCCTCACAGGCGCAGACGAGCTTGAGCGCGACGCCGACGCCGGCAAGATTCTTATTCGGATATGTGTCCCCGTCGCGCTTGCAGTCGACAAGCGCCGTGACCTCGGGCAGTGCGTCCGGGCGGCACTCATGGTGGTCGGTGATGACCATGTCAACGCCGATCTGCGCGGCGTGCGCAGCCTCCTCGACGGCGGTTATGCCGCAGTCGACCGTTATGACAAGGCTTACGCCCTGCGCCTTGAGCGTGTCGAGCGCGGCGCAGTTGAGCCCGTAGCCCTCCTCGTTCCGGTAGGGGATATAGGGCACGCACTTGATCCCCTTGCGGCGCAGATAGTCCGTGAGCACGCACGTGGATGTGATGCCGTCAACGTCATAGTCGCCGAAGACCGCGACGGTCTCACCGTCCCTTATCGCGCGCAGGATGCGCTCGTGCGCCTTGTCCATGTCCAGCATCAGCATGGGGTCGCACAGCAGCTCCTCTCCGCCGTAGATAAGCGTCTGTGCTTCGGCGGCGGTTTTGATCCCCCTCAGCGCCAGCACCATCGACAGCAGCGGCGTGAAGCCCGCTGATAAAAGCTCATGCGGAACGGCCGGTCTGGTAAATGGAATTGTCCAGTCCTTTTCTTCATCTATTTTACTCTTCTCAAATATTTTTTAATAATTAATAATACCAGAATACTTATTCTAATTCAATAGAAGCCGGCAAAAAAAGTCGCCGAGTCTTGACAAACGTGACTGCAGCGGGTACTATACTATAACTGATTTTCTGAAAACAGGAGACTTTTGAATTGACTGAACTTATACTCGACTGCGCGCTTGACGCATTGAAGGACGGCGCGCTAAGCATACCCATTCTCTTCCTCGCATATCTGCTTATGGAAATGCTCGAAAACAGCAAGCGCCTTGACGAGGGCATACTGCACTCATACTCCCGCAAGGCGGGGCCCGCGCTCGGGGGCTACTCGGCGCGATACCGCAGTGCGGCATATCCGGCGCGGCGGCGACGCTGTTTTCCACAGGCTCTATAAGCGTGGGGACGATGCTCGCGGTATTTTTTGCCACCTCGGATGAAATGCTGCCGGTCATGCTCTCCTCGCTTGCCGACGGCAAGGGCGCAACGGACATCGGGCAGATCGCCGCGATAGTCGCGGCAAAGGCGGTGATGGGCATTGTCCTCGGCTTTTGTCGACGCCTTCGGCAGTCGGCTCTTCGCGCGGGACAAGAACATCCACAGCTTCTGCGAGCGTGAGCACTGCGAGTGCGATGAGGAAGAGGGCAGCGTGTGGCTCTCGGCGCTCAAGCACACGGTGAAGATCGCCGTTATGCTTATCGCCGTCACCTTCGCGCTCAATATAATTCTTGAGCTTGTCGGCATCGAGCGGCTGGGCGCGACGGTGTTCGCAACGCCTGTTGTCGGTGAGCTGCTGCTCGCGCTCTTCGGGCTTGTCCCGAACTGCTCCGTCTCCGTTGTCATCACTGAGGCGTATCTTTCCGGTATCATCGGGCTCGGCGGGCTGTTCGCGGGGCTGCTGTCAAACGCCGGTATCGGCCTGCTGGTGCTGCTGCGCACGAATAAGGACCGCCGCGAGAACCTGACGGTCATCGCGCTGCTGTTCCTCCTCGGCGCGGTGAGCGGGATGCTTATAAATCTGGTCGTATAAATCCCTGCGCAACTGCGCGTTGCTTGACCTTGGGAGCGTTCTGATATAATCGGAATAAATGAGATAAAATTTCATTCCGACTATGGAGGGGCAAAATGGAGACCAAGGATGTTATACACGAGCTGCGTAATAAAGCGGGGGGCTTTTCAGGATGAGCTTGCGGAGAAGCTTTTCGTCACGCGGCAGGCGGTCTCGCGCTGGGAAAACGGCGAGACCGTACCGAATACGGAGACGCTGAAGCTGCTGTCGAAGCTCTTTAGGGTTTCAATAAACACGCTTTTAGGTTCGCCGCAGCAGCTTGTCTGCCAGTGCTGCGGATGCCGCTTGACGATTCGACGATAAGCGCCGAGCCTGACGGCGAGCTCAATGAGGAATACTGCAAATGGTGCTACACAGGCGGCAAGTTCAAGTATTCAAGCCTGGAGCAGCTCATCGACTTCTGCGCGGAGCACATGGCAAGTGAGGCATGGCCGCCCGAGCAGGTACGCGCGCACATGGAAGCGGTCGTCCCCGGGCTCAGGCACTGGAAAACATTAAATCGCCGCCCATGGCGGCGGATATTGTGTTCCTTCGGGACGGATCAGAACATAATTTATGCGAGCCGCAAATTGCGGCTCGCATTTTTTTCATTATTCAAAGCACCTTGGAAAGGAACGCCTGAGTGCGCGGCCCCTGCGGTTGGTCAAACAGCTCCGCCGGGATGTTCTCCTCAACGATACCCCGCTGTCCATGAAGATCACGCGGTCTGCGACCTCACGGGCAAAGCCCATTTCGTGCGTCACGACGACCATCGTCATGCCGTTATGCGCGAGCTGGCGCATCAGGTCGAGCACCTCACCGACCATCTCAGTGTCGAGCGCGGAGGTAGGCTCGTCAAATAGCATGACCTCGGGCTCCATCGCGAGTGCGCGGACTATCGCGATACGCTGCTTCTGGCCGCCGGAGAGCATGGCGGGATAGGTATCGGCCTTGTCGGAAAGGTCGATGCGTTCAAGAAGCTCCATCGCAAGCTTGTCGGCCTCGGCCTGAGTCTTTAGCTTCAGCGTGACGGGCGCGAGGGTGATGTTCTTCTTGACGGTCATGTTCGGGAAGAGGTTAAAGTGCTGGAAGACCATGCCCATCTTGCGGCGGTGCAGGTCAAGATTGACCTTGGTGTCGGTAATATCCACGCCGTCAAAGATAACCTTGCCGGAGGTCGGAGTCTCCAGCAGGTTCAGGCAGCGCAGCAGCGTCGACTTGCCCGGGATCCGGAAGGGCCGATTATCGCGACGACCTCGCCGCGCGCAACGCTGAGGCTGCAATCATTAAGAGCCTTGACCGTTCCGCCGACGTATTCCTTTTGATATGCTCTACGCGGATGAGCTCACTGCCTGTCGCCACGGCGCATCTCTCCTCTCTACCGCTTCGATAGCCTTGGAAGCGGGATAGTTTATGCAGAAGTATATAAGCGCCGCAAAGTGTATAGGGGCGCGAGTGATATACGTTGTGGAGGCAACAGCCTTTGCGCCGAACATAAGCTCCGCCATGCCGAGCATGGAGCAGATCGAGCTCTCCTTCACCATCGTGACGACCTCGTTTGCAAGCGCGGGGAGGACGTTCTTTATCGCCTGAGGCAGCACGACAAGCTTCATTCCCTGCCACTTGGAAAGGCCGAGAGAGCGCGCGGCTTCCATCTGCCCCGCGTCCACGGCAAGGATGCCCGCCCTGAATATCTCCGCGACGTAGGCTGAGCTGTTGAGCGCGAGCGCGACGACACCGGGGATGAAGCGGCTGAGATCGACAAAGCCGAGTATCGTGACGCGCGGGATCGATATGACGCCGAACAGACCGAAGTATATGATAGACAGCTGCACGAGCATCGGGGTAGAACGGAACGCGGCTATGTACGCGCCCGAAATGGTCTTAACGACTTTGTTCCTGCTCAGACGCATCAGCGCCAGCAGCATTGCGGGAATGACCGCAAGACTGACGGAGACGATAGCGAGCAGCAGCGTATACTCTACGCCCTGCACAAAGAAAACTCCGTACTTCGGCAGGAATGAGAAGTTAAAGAAGCTGGCAGGACTCATGTCCTTAAATAGGTTGCTCCACCACATGAATGATGTTTCCTTCAAAATTATATATTTACCACAGGGTATATTATCGTACCACGTTTTATGCCGTAATGTCAACCGACACAGTCAGGTTTTTGACGAATATGAAACGGATATAAAAAAGCACACTAAACTACGGAGCAAAGCCTTTTTACGGCTTTGCTCCGTATTGTCAGTGATTAGGTTGAGACGGCTTTATCAGCCCTCTGCGGTGACCTCAACTGCTACATCTGCCAGAGCATCAGCATCGGCGATGAACTCATCGACCTTGTTGTTCTTCAGCATGTCAGCGATCGCCTCGTTGATGCCGGGGAGCAGACCCTTGGGGTCGCCCTTTGCAACTGCGATGCAGTAAGGAAGAGCTTCGCCGAGCTCGATGTCAGCAATGACGAGGTCGGGGTTGGAGTCAGCGTACTGCATTGCGACGGAGCCGTCGAGGACAACTGCATCGACCTTATCGTTGACGAGCTGGTTGACAGCATCGGTGACGACCTGCAGGGAAACAGAGACTTGCACCCGGCATATCGTTCTTGACGATGTCTTCCTTGGTGGTAGCGGTCTGGGCGGCAACGGCCTTGCCGGAGAAGGAATCAAAGAGAGGTGTACTCATCGGCCTTGTCAGCCTTGATGAGGATCATTGCGGGGGTAGTCGGTGTAGTAGGGATCTGAGAAGTCGGCAGCGTTCAGACGCTCCTCGGAAGCTTCCATAGCGGCGATGACTATATCGAACTCGCCCTTCTGGAGGCTTGCAAGCAGGTAATCAAAGCCCATGTTCTCGACCTTCAGCTCCTTGCCGGTGTAGTCGGCAACGTACTGTGCGACAGAGACATCGATACCGCCGTAGACCATGTTGCCGTCGGCATCGGGATACATGAACTCAAAGGGGGCATAGTCGGCGGAGGTGCCCATGACGAGGGTATCGGCAGCGGGAGTGCTGGAGCTGGAGCCGCAGGCGCACAGAGCGACTGCCATTGCAAGAACCAGAAGCAGTGCAGTGATCTTTTCATTTTTCTTATCTCCTCATTAAAATTTCTCATGTAACGCTCAAAAATAAATATATATTCATTTGAGTTGCACAGAGTATACATCTATACGCGAATATTGTCAACTGGTGATTTTTCTCAAGTTAACAAAAATTATACTTTGTTTTTATGCATGTTACCGAGCAGCACATTTTGACGCGGCATAGCACGGATATGGATAAGCTTTCATAAAAGTCTATATTTCATGTAAATAAAACAAAGGTCGTGAATTACGTCTTGCAGTGTTGGGCATACTGCGATATAATAGGCAGCCGAGCTTCACGCTCCGCCAGATAAATACAGACTCAGAGAAAGAACGGTCAAAAATGAATATTCCTATGAATAACTCGTATATTGAAGTGGACATGCAGATACTGCGCGAGAACATGGCAAGCATCGCTTCCACGCTTACGCCCGGCGCGGGGATAATCCCCGTGCTCAAGGATGACGCTTACGGTCTCGGCCTTGTGCCTATCGCCCGTGTGCTCGAACCGCTGGACTGCGTGCGCTGCTTTTGGTGTCCCACGTGTCCGAGGGGCTTGAGCTGCGCCGCGGCGGCATAAGCAAGGGCATAATCGTGATGAACTCCGCGCTCCCCTTCCAGCTTGAGGCCGCCGTCGAGGCCGGGGCTCGCCTGCGGCCGCCCCGGCTTTGTCACGGAGCTTCAGGCGCGGCGCGCGCCGTCGGCATAAGGCCGCGCATATTCATATTAAAGTAGATACGGACTGCACCGCATCGGCTTTGTCCCCGGAGAGGAACTCGGCGCTTTTGTCGCGGAGCCTGCGCGCGGCGGGCGATGACATAACCGTGGACGGCGTGTTCTCCCACTTCTCCGCGCCTGAGAGCCTTGAGCGCGACGAGGAGGAATACGCGCGCTTTCTTGAGGGTATCGCCCAGCTTGAGAGCGCCGGGGTGCAGATACCGTTTAAGCACATTTCCTGCTCTGCCGCTCCGAGGCTACGCGAAGTTTGACATGGACGCGGTGCGCATAGGCCGCCCGCCTGTATATGGACGCTCCGGACGAGCCGCTCGGGACAATAAAAGAGCTTGCGTCATGGCGCAGCTATGTCGCCGCCGTGCATGAGCGCCGTGCCGGGGATCGTCTCGGCTACGGCGAAGGGCTGACGCTCGATAAGGACACGCGTCGCGACCGTAGGCATCGGCTACGGCGACGGGCTCGCCCTCCCTTTGCCGAGGTGAACGCACCGGTGCTGATATGCGGCAAGATGGCACATGTGATCGTGGTGTTTATGGATCAGTGCCTTGTCGACGTCACGGGCATAGACTGTATTCCCGGCGACGAGGTGACGGTATTCGGTTATGACGGTCACGGCG
>VOFG01001546.1_pt1 | contig 14597 bp, 22 predicted proteins | sample 5384171 | NCBI WGS metagenome assembly VOFG01 (sample SAMN12384726, study PRJNA508395) | human gut metagenome | isolation source: healthy gut F | host: Homo sapiens
CTGTCTGCGGTACATGATGTAGCCGAGCGCCCCCGCGGCCGTCTCCGCGACAGGAAAGGCGAGCCATGTGTAGTTCAGACCGATGAGCGAGAATGCTGCCGACGGAAAACTCGCCCCGATGGTCGGGAAGGCGATCCGCTCGATGGCGAGCACCTCCACGCTGCGTGAAAAGATCCCGATCAGCGCCCCCGGCAGCAGGATGAAGCACGCCGCGCCCACCAGCATGAGACTCGCCGAGATGAGCGGCGATTTATGTACCGTCTCGCGGCAGCGCGCGTACTTCTGCGCCGCACAGTTGTAGCTCAGCAGCGGCACGATGCATGTCTGCAGCCCGCCTGATGCACCTTCGACCAGATACCCTCGAGGAAGGCGCCGAGACTGCCGATGCAGACGATGCGGCCATAGGTCACGCCGTAGGCGATTGCCTCCGGCGAGCTGGCCGAAAGGCGCACAAACGGCCGCATGACCAGCGTCGAGAGCACCGCGAACACCGCCCACGACAGTGCGGCCAGCACCATGCCCGTCCCCGCCTGTTCGGAGCGATATGATAGCGTGTGCGCGCCGTCAACCGCCGCTTTCCGGGAAGGCCAGCCCCTGCTGGAAGCTCTGCTCCCCCGTGGATACGACGTCCCCCGCGATGACGATGCCGTCGGCGACGAAGATGTTCGCCTGCACACCACGCTCCACGCCCGGATAGTTGAGGATGTTATAGGTATACCGCTCCGCCTCGCACCCGGCGTAGTCGCCGAACGGGAGCCCCTGACTCTGCTGCAGCTTCAGATAGTCGCGCCACTCGGCGGACAGATCCTCCGGCAGCTGCAGGTTGCAGCGTCTCAACCGGCTCGGGCGCAATCTGCCAGCCGAAGCCCGCGAGATAGGCCGCGCGCTCCTCCGCCGTCGCGGCCGGGGCCGCCTCCGCGGGCTGCGCCTTTCCGTGCAGGCAGCCCGAGAGCAGGAGCGTCAGAGCCAGCACCGCCGCAATCGCCGCCCCCCAGCAGCGCCAGCCTCCGCCAGCGCACATGCACAACAAACATTTTCCATCCCTCCCCCCATATCCGTATTCCCTTTGCGTAAAAAATATGTTATGATACGAGCAAATCACCATCGGGAGGACGGCACATGGAGCGGCTCGACAAGATCATCAGCGCAACGGGCAAGAAATCACGGCGGGAGGTACGCGAGATGGTGCGGCAGGGCCGCGTTCTCGTGGACGGCAAGCCCGCCCCCGCCGCCGACATGAAGGTCGACCCGCAGACCGCCGTGATCCTGCTCGATGGCGAGCCGCTGGGCTATGAAAAGTTCACCTACGTCATGCTCCACAAGCCCGCGGGCGTCCTGACCGCGACGGAGGACCGGCGGCAGGAGACGGTGCTCGACCTGCTCCCGCCGGAGCTGCGCCGCCGTGCCCTGTCCCCGGTCGGGCGGCTCGACAAGGATACGGAGGGGCTGCTGCTTTTGACGGACGACGGCCAGCTGGCGCACCGCCTGCTCAGCCCGAAGTCGCACGTCGACAAGGTCTACTATGCCCGCGTGGACGGTGCGCTCGAGCCGGGCGACATCGCGGCCTTTGCCGCGGGCATGACGCTCGGGGACGGGCTGGAGTGCCTGCCTGCAGGGCTGGAGATTCTCTCCCCCAACGGAGGCGCTCGTCACGCTGCGCGAGGGAAGTTCCACCAGGTCAAGCGCATGCTCGCCGCACGCGGAAAGCCCGTGCTCTACCCCAAGCGGCTCTCCATGGGTCGGCTGCGTCTCGACCCCGCGCTGGCAGCCCCGGCGCATGGCGGATGCTGACCGAAGAGGGCGTTCGGCGCTGAATCTTTCGCTTAGCGAAACATTACTCGACAGAACCACAAAAAACGAAGAAAGAATTTTGTAGAAAAGATAAAAAAATGCTTGCATTTCCGTGATTATGACGATATAATGAGGAGGACAAGCCGACAGTTTGCACAAAATCCCCCTATGGTTGAAATAGGGCGCAGGAGGGACGATCATGTCAGGAAGAATTTTCCAAAACGTCGTTTTACAGTTTAAAGGAAACCACCGACCGCGTCATCGGAGTCATTGATAACGAAGGAACCGTGATCGCCTGCAGCGAGCTGACGGGCATCGGCAAGAAGTGGCCCCGCTATGTGGAGGCCATCGAAGCCGCTGAGAACAGCTGCGTCGCGATCGAGGGCAAGACCTTCAAGGCCATGCCCGGCTGGGGCAACCACTTTGACTATGCTGTCTTCGCCAGCGGCGACGACAGCGTCGGGCAACGGTCTGCGCCATGGCCACCGTGGCACTCAACTCCGCCAAGACGTATTATGAAGAGAAGCACGACAAGGGCTCCTTCATCAAGAACATCATCTCGGACAACATCCTCATCAGCGACATCTACATGCGCGCGAAGGATCTGCACGTCGCGGCCGAGGTGCCGCGCGGCGTGTTCGTTGTCCGTCCGATCGACGACAAGGCCGAAGCCGTGCCCGTCGACGTCATTCAGGGGCTCTTCCCGGACCGCCAGAACGACTTTGTTCTCAGCGTCGGCGAGGAGGACGTCGCCCTGATCCACCAGATGCCCGAGGGCACGACCGGCAGGATCTTGAGAAGGTCGCGACCCAGATCGTCGACGCGCTGCGCGTCGACGGCGAGAACTGCGTCTTCGTCGGCATCGGCACGCTGGCTCTGCACCTGCGCAGCCTTGCCAAGAGCTATAAGGAGGCTCAGATCGCCATCGAGGTCGGCAAGGTGTTCGACACCGAGCGCTACATCATCAACTACGAGAACCTCGGCATCGGCCGCCTGATCTATCAGCTGCCGACGACCCTGTGCGAGATGTTCCTGCAGGAGGTCTTCAAGAAGAACCCGATCGACGCGCTCGATCAGGAGACGCTGTTCACGATCTACAAGTTCTTTGAGAACAACCTGAACGTGTCGGGACGGCCCGCAAGCTCTTCGTCCACCGCAACACGCTGGTGTACCGCCTGGAGAAGATCAAGAAGCTGACTGGTCTCGACCTGCGTGAGTTCGACGACGCCATCACCTTCAAGGTCGCCCTCATGGTCAAGAAGTACCTGACGAGCCGCGGCATCGAGACCTAAGTTCATCAAAAAGGCCTGCGGCCTTTTTGATGAAAGAAGGTTCGCTGCGTTTCGCGCCTTGCTACGCCGTTGGCGTGGCTGCGGCACTCCACTACGCGCAGAGTGTTTTTGCGGCGTACACGCCGCCAAAAACGGATTTCATTTGATTCGCAGCTTGCGAGCCGCGAACTCTGTGAGACATTTTGGCGATAAAAGACTGGATTCCATAGGAATCCAGTCTTTTTTTATCTGTCAGTTGTTGTGCGCGGCGGAGAAGGGTTTCCCGGTCGTTCTCCAGCTTTCCGGACATGACCTCGCTGAGCAGGCGGCGCAGCATTTTGCCGACGGCCGGGCCGGTCAGGCCGAGCGCCGTCATGTCGCGCCCGTTCGCCGCGAGCTCTCCGGCGCGGTGACGCGCGATCTCCGGCACGCACGGCAAGACGACGACCACTTCGATGGCGACGCACATCTTCATGGCCGCGCAGAAAGACCCGACCGTCATGATTGGCGGCACGTTACAGCTGCTTCATTCCGGTTATCGCGTCGGCAAGGGCGATACGATCATCGCCGAGAGCTGCGAATACTGCAACTCGTTTTTGAGCTTTTTCCCCACTGTCGCGGTCATTTTGAACGTGGAGGCCGACCATCTCGATTTCTTCAAGGACTTAGCGGATGTGGAGCACTCGTTCCGCCGCTTTGCAGAGCTCGTCCCCATCGGCGGACATGTGGTCGCCAACATGGATGATGAGGGTGCGCGCGATGCGCTCAGGGGCATTTCCCAGCCGATCTTCTGGTTCAGCTATGACGATCCCGCCGCGCAGTGCCGCGCGGAAAACGTCGTCTGGACGGACGGGCTTCCGAGCTTTGACATCTATATCCGCGGCAGTTACTACGCTCATGTTTCCCTGCGCGTGGGCGGCAAGCACAACGTGATGAACGCACTGGCCGCGGCGAGCGCCGCATATCTTCTCGGCGTCAGCGGCGAGGCCGTCGGTCTCGGCCTTGCAACGTTCACCGGCGCGGGCCGCCGCTTTGAGTACAAGGGAAGCTTCCACGGCGCGGACGTCTACGACGACTACGCCCACCACCCCGGCGCAGGCGCTGCTGGGCGTACAGCCGGGCTCCGCGTCCGTGCTCGGTCTGATGAACGACCCCGAGCACCGCGTGCAGCTCTGCTTCGACCGCCCGGTCATCGAGAGTGAGTGGTTCGGCTGCCACCCCTGCCGCAACACCTCCTCCCCTGCGCCTGAAAACGCGCGATGTGCTGGACGTGTTTCTCAAGCACACCGGCCATACGGCCACGGTCGTCGACTTATAACTCATCAAAAAGGCCGGTGGCCTTTTTGATGAGCCTGTGAGACTTTTTATCTGATTTGCCAGTTCCACGGCTTTGCCGTGGAACTGGTTTATTTTTGTCCGGAATCATCAAAATCAGGGCAATTTGCGTGCATTTTGCTTTTTGCTTTGCAGTGATGCATTTCGCTTTCTATTATGCACCAAAAATTTCATCTTATTATAAGTTGAATTTATGACGTTATTCCCATCTCATCGCAACGCAGAGGAAACAAGTTCGTTTGTAATCTCTTCATAGGAAATTTTAGTGGATCTTTACCGCAATTTACATTTGATCTGTTTTTGTGTTTCGTTAAGAATACGCTAAAAATTTCTTCATCAAATTCTCGATTTTTTGTTGCTTTTCCTATTCCGTCCATGTTACAATAGCCGTATGTGAAAAAATCACGCAAATTCCGCGAATTTTGCAAGAATTCCTGCATTTTTAAAGGAGGCCATTCTATGCTGCTGTTTCTCGTGCTTTTCGCGCTCTGGCTGCTCCTGAACGGGCAGGTCACGCTGGAGCTGATTCTGATCGGCGCAGCTGTCAGCGGCGCGGTCTGGCTCTTCTGTTACCGCACGCTCGGCTATCGGCCGCAGCGTGAGCGGGTGCTCCTGCGCCGTCTGCCGCGCTATGCGCATTACGCCGCGGCACTCGCGGCGGAGATCTTCAAGGCAAACCTCACCGTCATGCGCGCGATCCTAAGCGGCCGGCCGTGCCGCCCCTGCCATCCGGCGCGTGCACCTGCCGCTGCGGGAGGAGGCTCGCGCATGCTGCTTGCGAACTCCATCACGCTCACGCCCGGTACCGTGACCGTCGCGGTGGAGGATGAGGATTTTCTGGTGCTCTGTCTCGACGCGGAGAGCGCCGATGCTCTGCCGGACTGGAATCTCACAACTATGCTGACGAAGATGGAGGAAGAGACATGCAGCTGATTGCGCAGTGTTATCACTATCTGTTCTGGGGCGCGCTGCTGCTGCTCGGGGCGGGGCTGATCGCGGTGCTGGTCTATATCATCCGCTCGCACCTGACGGTCGACCGCATCATCGGCATCAACCTCATCGGCACGCTCGTCGTCATCGCCATCTCGATTCTGACCTATCTGCTCGGCGAGGATTACCTCGCCGATATTGCCGTGGTGTATGTGGTTCTGAGTTTCATCGCCGTGGCGATGCTCTGCCGCATTTACATCAATCTCTATGACCGCAGAAAGGAGGAGACGCAGGATGATCGGTGAATGGATCCGCTTCGGGCTCTGCACCTTCTGTGTACTCGGGGGCCTGTTCGCGGTGTTCACGGCCATACTCGGCCTGTTCCGCTTTGATTTCGCGCTCAACCGGCTCCATGCCTCCGCCGTTGCGGACACGCTGGGGCTGGGGCTGATGGCGCTCGGCGCGGCCATCGCCGTCGGCTGGAGCGCCGTGTGCTGGAAGCTCGCGCTCGTGGTCGTGCTGCAGTGGTGCACCTCCCCGCTCTCGGGGCACATGCTGGCCCAGCTCGAATACCGGACGGACGCGGCTCTGCCCGCGCATCTCGAGCTGCCGCAGGAGACTCAGGAAGGGGCGTGCGCGTATGATGACCGTTTTCCGGCTGGTGCTGCTGGTGGGACTTGTGCTCTGCGCCATCGCCACTGCCCTCGTCAAAAAGCCGATGCAGGCCGTCATTATCTACATGGCCTACAGCGTCATGATGTCCGTCGTGTGGATCCTGCTGCAGTCGCCCGACCTCGCCATCACCGAGGCCGCCGTCGGCGCGGGCATCACGAGCATTCTCTTTTTCCTGACGCTGCGGCGCATCAACCTCATCGACAAGGACGCCGAACAGTCCGGCGAGCAGCGAAAGGAGGATCCCGATGATCCGGCACCGACAGACTAAGTCCAACAACGAGCTGCAGAGCGAATTCCGCCGCCACCTGCGGTTCTGGCTCGCCGGTGAGCTGGATCTCACCGAGCAGATGCGCACGCCCCCGCGCCCGAGGAGCAGCCGCCTGCGCGCTATCGCCCGCAGCGCAGCGAAGAGGCCGCGCGCCGCGGCATCATCCACTCGCAGAAGCTCTACCGCCTGCTTGCGGGCGCGCTGTGCATCGTTTTCGCGGGGCTGATGATGATGACCGTCGCGAACCTGCCGCCCTTCGGCGCGGAGGACAGCCCCACCGTCAACGACGTCGCGGGGCGCTATGTCGGGCGCGGCACGGAGGAGACGGGCGCGGTAAACACCGTGGCGGGCATGATCCTCGACTACCGCGCGTTCGATACGCTCGGCGAGAGCTTCGTTCTCTTCACCGCCGTCTGTACGGTGACAATCCTGCTGCACCAGCCCGCACACAAGACGCGCCTGCGCCGCGTACAGCCCGACCGCTGCCGCTATGACCGCGACCCGATCGTGCGCAAAATGGCGGCCTTTGTGATCCCGGTCATCCTCGTTTTCGGGGTGTATGTCCTGCTCAACGGGCACCTTTCCCCCCGGCGGGGGCTTTTCCGGCGGGGCCATCCTCGCGGCGGCGTTCATTCTCTACGCCCTCGTTTGGGGCGACGAGCGCGCCTCGCAGCTCATGACGCCGCGCCTGATCCGGACGGTCGTCGTCTGCTCGCTGGGGTTTTACTGCCTTGCCAAGAGCTATTCGTTCTATACCGGCGCCAACCACCTGCACTCGGTCATCTCCCCCGGTACGCCGGGGCGGATTTTCTCGGCGGGGCTGATCCTGCCGCTGAACGTGGCGGTGGGGCTTGTCGTCTGCTGCACGATGTATTCGTTCTATATGTATTTCAGAAGAGGGGAGCTGTAACATGTCCGAACTGTTGACCGCGTTGGGAAACCTCACCGCCAACTACGAGGAGCTGGCGGCTGTGACGCTGTTTTCCATCGGCCTTTGCATGCTGCTCTTCGCGCGCAACCTCATCAAAAAGGTGATCGGGCTGGACATCATGGATACGGGCGTCTTTCTTCTGCTCGCCTCGCGCGGGTATATCAGCGGGCGCACCGTCCCCATCATCACGGACGGCGTGACCGATCCCGCCCGCTACATCAACCCCATCCCCGCCGGGCTTGTGCTCACGGGCATCGTCGTCTCGGTGAGCGTCTCGGCGGTGATGCTGGCGCTGACGGTGCGGATCTACCGCAAGTACCGGACGCTGAATATCGACCAGCTCTATATGATGATGGATCTGCGGCGGAAGGGGGAGGACGCATGAGCTTTGTCCAGAACTTCCCCTTTTTTCGATCATCCTGTCGCTGGTGTGCGCGGTGATCTCCTTCGCCGCGGGCGAAAAGCGCGCCCGCCAGCTGACGGTCTTCCTGCTGACGGCGAGCGTCATCATGCAGGCGTCGCTGCTCGCCTACTGCGCGCGAAACCACACGAGCTACGCCTATATGATGGGGCACTACCCCGCCCCGTGGGGCAACGAGATCACCGCGGGCGTGCTCGAACCGCTGATGGCGCTGCTGTTCGCGGCGGTGATGCTGTGCAGCGTGGTCGGCGGCTTCACGCGCATCCTGCGCGACGTTGCGCCCCGGCGGCGCACGCTCTACTGGGTCGTGGTCGACCTCGCACACGTCTCTCTCATCGCCCTGTGCTACACGAACGACATCTTCACCGGGTATGTTTTTTCATCGAGATCTGCACCATCGCGTCCTGCGCGCTGCTGTGCGCGCGCGACCGGGGCGCTGTCTCATCGCGTCGGTGCGGTATATGATCTTCTCGCTCATCGGCTCGGGTCTGTTTCTCATCGGCGTGATCTACACCTACTCCATCACCGGCCACCTGCTCTTTCCGAACCTGCACGCCGCCATCGGCGCACTCTGGCTCGAGGGGACGTACCGCTTCAGCATGACCGTCGCCATCGGGCTGATGGCCGTGGGGCTCGGCGTCAAGTCCGGTCTGTTTCCGTTCCACTTCTGGATGCCGGACACCTACGGACAGGCGACGCCCGCCTCCTCCGGCATTCGCTCCGGCGTCGTCTCGAAGGGGTACATCTTCCTGCTCATCAAGATCATCTATCAGGCCGTCGGTATCGAGGTCTTCGCGGCCTCGGGCATCCAGAACATCCTCCTGATCCTCGGCGTATGCGGCATGGTCGCCGGCTCCGTCTCCGCCATCGCCGCGCAGAGGCTGACGACAATGGTCGCCTTCTCCTCCGCCGCGCAGATCGGGTACATCTACATGGGGCTCGGACTCGGGACGCAGGCGGCGCTGCTGGCGGTGTTCTTCCAGATCTTCGCCCACGCGCTCACAAAGCCCATGCTCTTCCTGTCCTCGGCGGGGCTGATCGCGGCCTCGGGCGGGCGGCAGGATATCCGCGACATGCGCGGTGCCGGCCACCGCGACGAGGTCTCCGGCGTGCTGTTCACGATCGGGGCGCTGTCGATGGTGGGCATCCCCATCTTCGCCGGGTTCGTGCCGAAGCTGTACTTCGCGCTCGCGGCGTTCCACATGGGCTGGCGGACGTGGGTGGTGCTGCTCGCGCTCGCCGTGAGCACGGTGCTCAACGTTCTCTACTTCCTCTATGCGGCGATTCTCCTGTGGCTCCCGGAGCAGCAGGAGCGGCTCCCGCCGGGGCCGGCGCGGGGCGGCTCTCGATGCAGGCCGCGGCCGCGCCCGCCGCGCTCGCTATTTTGAACCTGCTGGTCGGCCTGCAGCCCTCCGCCCTGACGCAGTTTCTGCAGCAGGGGATGGAGCTGTTCTGCAAGTAACGGGAAAGGAACGACATCTATGCTCTATCTGATTCTTCTCCTGCCCGTCGCGCTGGCCGTCTGCTGCTGCGTCCTCCGTCCGGACGGCGGGCGGGCGCGCAGCGCCGTGCTGCTGCTCGCGGTGCAGGGCGCGGAGCTTCTTCTGGTGCTCCTCGCCGTCTGCCGCGGCGCGGAGCTTGTCTCGCCCGTCTGGCACATGAGCGAGGCGCTCACCTTCTCGCTGCGGCTCGACCGGCTCGCGGGCTTTTTCTGCCTGCTGACCGCCGCCTGCTGGCTGCTCACGATGGTCTACGCCCTGCGCTACATGACCCACGAGGAGCGCCAGCCCCGGTTTTACGTCTTTTTTCTTCCTGACGGAGACGATGGTGCTCGGCACGGCGCTCGCCGCCGACTTCGTCACGCTCTATCTCTTCTTCGAGATGACGACACTTCTGTCGTTCCCGCTCGTGCTGCATGCGCAGAGCGACCGGGCGGTGCTCGGCGCGTCGAAGTATCTCTACTACTCCGTCGCGGGCGCGTTTCTCGCCCTGTTCGGGATCGTCGTGCTCGCGTCCTATGTCCCGCTCCGCTTTGTACAGGGCGGTTCGCTCACCTCGCCCGCGGACGGGCGGGTGCTGGCGGCTTCGTTCTGCGTGATTCTCGGGCTGGGGCCAAGGCGGGTCTTTTTCCCGCTGCATAACTGGCTGCCCTCGGCGCACCCGGTGGCTCCCGCCCCGGCGAGCGCGCTGCTCTCGGGCATCATCACAAAATCGGCGTGATCGGCATCCTGCGGCTGATCTATTTCGTCATCGGCGCGGACGCGCTGCGCGGCACATGGGTGCAGGTGAGCGCAATCATCCTCGCGCTCATCACGGTGTTCGTCGGCTCGTACATGGGCACGACGGAAAACGTGCTCAAAAAGCGGCTGGCCTACTCCAGCGTCTCGCAGCTGTCATATGTGCTGCTCGGCGTGCTGCTCATGACGCCCGCGGGGCTGCTCGGCGCGCTGCTGCAGATGCTGTTTCACGCCGCGGCCAAGATCGGTGTCTTTCTCTGCGCGGGCTCGGCCATCTTCCTGACCGGGACGGAGACGCTCGACGGCTTCCCCGGTCTCGGCGGCGGCTGCCCGCGACGATGGTGTGCTTCACGCTGCTGTCGCTGTCGCTCGTCGGTATCCCGCCCTTCGGCGGCTTTTTTCAGCAAGTGGTATCTCATCTCCGCTGCGCTCGCGGACGTCCCCGGCGCGCTGGGGTTTGTGATCGCGGGCGTGCTGCTGTTTTCGGCGCTGCTGACGGCGGGGTATCTCTTCCCACCCGTCGTGCGGGCTTCTTCCCGGGGCGAGCCTTCCCCGGCGCGGCGCGCGTGGCGGAGCCGCTCACGATGGTGCTGCCGCTCGCGGTGATGGCGGCGGTGTGTCTGCTGCTCGGGCTGTTCCCGAACGGGATCCTCGCGGTGCTGCGCGCGGTCGCGGGATCCATTCTGTAAGGAGGTGCGCATGAACGGACTGCTTCTGACGCTGCCGGTGGCCCTGCCCTTTACGGCGGGCCTGCTGAGCTATTTCATTCGCTTCCCCTCCAAACACGCCCAGAACCTCTGGTACGGCGGCATCATCTGTCTGACGACGGCGCTGGCGTGGCTGGCCATCCTGCTTGTCGGTGAGGAGCGCGTAACGCTCCTGCACTTCACGGACACGCTCACCATCGCGCTGCGCTGCGACGGGGCCGCGCGCCTGTTTGCGGCCCTCTCAGCCACGCTCTGGCCGTTCACGGCGCTCTATGCCTGCGACTACATGCGCCATGAAAAGCACCTCGCCATGTTCTGGTCGTTCTTCACGGCCTCCTTCGGCGTGACGCTCGGCATCGCCTTTTCGGCGAACATGCTGACGATGTATCTCTTTTACGAGCTGCTCACCCTCGCGACGCTCCCGCTCGTCATGCAGCCCATGACCGCCGCGGCCAAGGCCGCGGGCATCAAACCTACCTGCTCTACTCCATGTCCGGCGCGGCGCTGGCGTTCATCGGGCTCGTCTTTCTCATCCTGCACGACGCGCAGGAGTTCGTCCCCGGCGGGCATCTGACAGCGGCGAGCGGCGGGGATCTGTCGATGCTTCTGCCGGTGTTCGTGCTCGCGTTCGTGGGCTTCGGCATCAAGGCGGCGCTCTGGCCGCTGCACGCGTGGCTGCCCGCGGCGGCCGTCGCGCCCACCCCCGTCACGGCGCTGCTGCACGCGGTGGCCGTCGTGAAGGCGGGCGCCTTCGCCTGCATCCGCCTTGTCTACTACAGCTGCGGCACGGAGCTGCTGCGCGGCACATGGGCGCAGACGGTCTGCATCGTCCTCGCGCTGGTCACGATTCTCTATGGCTCGTGCATGTCGCTCAAGCAGCGGCACTTCAAGCGCCGCCTTGCCTACGCCACGATCTCGAACCTGTCGTACATTCTCTTCGCCGCCGTGCTCATGACGGGCGATGCCCTCGCCGCGGCTTTCCTGCACCTCATCACGCACTCCGTCGTGAAGATCATGGCCTTCTTTGCCGCCGGCGCGGTGCTGCACTACGCGCACCGCGAGTACGTCGACGAGCTGGAGGGACTCGCCCGCCACATGCCGGTGACGTTTGCATGCGTCATCGCCGCGGCCTGCGGCCTGACGGGCATCCCGCCCTTCCAGGGCTTCGTCAGTAAGTGGTACATCGCCTCGGCGGCGGTCGCGGCCGGGGACGGTCTGGCTCTCGCGGGCTTCGCGGTGCTGCTTGTGTCGGCGCTGCTGACCGCGATCTACATGTTTCAGGTCGTCATCAAGGCGTACTTCCCCCGCCGGACGGCCATCCCGCCCGCGGCGGACTCCGTGCGTGAGGCGGGCTGGCAGATGACCGTGCCGATGGTAATTCTCGCCGCCGCTGGGCTGCTGCTGGGTCTGTTTCCGCAGTGGCTGCTGGACGTGATCGGAAGGGCGGTGACGCTGTGATGGAGCTTCTGGCGCTCGCCCTCGTATTTCTGCCCGCCCTCGCGGCGATCGGCATCGCCGTCTCCGGTCTGCGCAGCGAGCGCGCACTCGGCGCGGCGGCCATCGCCGTCACGGGCGTGATGCTCGCGCTCATGCTGGCGGCGGTTCGGTTCGGCGGCGACGGGGTCATCACCGTCCCGGTCATGAACCTCTCGTTCTGCTTCGACGGCTTCCGCAAGCTCTACGGCACGGTCGTCTGCTTCATGTGGCTTATCTCGGCACTCCTCTCGCCGCAGTATTTCCGCCATCACGACCACCTGCGGCGGTACTACTTCTTCTTCCTGCTCTGTCTCGGCTTCACGGCGGGCGTGTTTCTCTCCGCCGACCTCTACACGACGTTCCTCTTCTTCGAGCTGATGAGTCTCGGCTCCTACGTCTGGGTCGTGCAGGAGGAGACGGAGGGCGCTCGCCGCCGGAAAGACGTATCTGACCATCGCCGTGCTCGGCGGACTCGTGACGCTGATGGGGCTTCTGCTGCTTCACCACCTGACGGGGACGCTCGTGATCTCCGAGCTGCGCGCGGCGTGCGCGGCCGTCGAAAACCGCCGTGCGCTGTGGGCAGCGGCGCTGTGCGTGCTGTTCGGCTTCGGTGCCAAGGCGGGCGTGTTCCCGCTGCACATCTGGCTGCCGCAGCGCACCCGGTCGCCCCCGCGCCGGTCTCGGCGCTGCTGTCAGGCGTGCTGACAAAGGCTGGCATCTTCGGCGTGCTCCTGCTCACGGCGCAGGTGCTCCCCGGCGACACGCGCTGGGGGCTCCTGATCCTTGCGCTCGGCGCGGTGACGATGGTGCTCGGCGCGGTGCTTGCGGTATTCTCGAACAACCTCAAGTACATCCTCGCCTGCTCCTCGCTCTCGCAGATCGGCTTTATCCTGCTGGGCGTGGCCATGATCTCCCTGCTCGGCGAGCACAATGCTCTCGCCGCGAACGGGACGGTTCTTTACATGCTGAACCACTCGCTCGTGAAGCTCACGCTCTTCCTCTTCGCGGGCGTCGTCTACGCAAACACCCACGCGCTCGACCTCAACGCCATCCGCGGCTTCGGGCGCGGCAAGCCCCTGCTGCACGCGGTGTTTTCTCTGCGGCGCGGGGTCGCTCGCGGGCATTCCGGGCTTTTGCGGCTATCTCGGCAAGACCCTCCTGCACGAGGGCATTGTGGAGCTTGCCGCCGAAACCGGCAGCTGGGGCATCACGGCGGTGGAGTGGCTGTTTTCTCTTCACGGGCGGGCTCACGACCGCGTATCTGCTGAAAATCTACGTCGCCGTCTTCTGGCAGAAGGCCCCGGTGGACGCGCACAGCCCCGCCCGCTGGGGGACGCCGCTCTCCGTGCTCGCGCTCGTGCTGGCCGCGGCGGCGCTCCCGGTGCTGGGCCTGCTTCCGCACGCGCTGGCGGAGAAGCTCTCCTCTGCGGCGCTTGCCTTCACCGGCGGGCACCCCTTCTCCCACACGATCCACTATTTCGCGTGGACGAACCTCAAGGGCGTCTGCATCTCCGTCGCGATCGGTGCGCTGGTGTATGTGCTCTTCATCCGCCGCGCGCTCATGCGGCAGGAGAACGGCGAGCCGCGCTATCTCGACCGCTGGCCCGGCTGGCTGAGTCTGGAAAGGCGCGTCTACCGCCCCGTTTTCGGCATGCTCGACCGGATTCTCCGCGTCCTCTGCCGCGCCGTGTGCGACAGTCTCGACGCCGTGCTCCTGCTCCTGCGACGCACAGTTCTGCGCGACACGCGCCAGCGCGTGCGCCGCAGCGCCTTCAGCGCGCCGGTGCGCGCCATCGCCCGCAGCAGCGGCCGCAGCGAGGAGGACGTCGCCGACAAGGCGGGTACCTACCTGCGCATGGTGGGGCAACTCTCCAACAGCCTGTCCTTCGCCCTGCTGATGACGTGTCTGGGGCTTTGTATCGTGCTGGTGTGCCTGTTGCTGCATGTCTTCTGACCTTACTTTATCAAAAGGGCAATGCCCTTTTTGATAAAGTAGTTTTCGCTCCGCTCTGCGCCTTGCCCCGCCGCTTGCGGCGGGCTGCGACCTCCGCTCCGCGCATGGTGTTTTTGCGACGTACACGCCGCCGCAAAAAACGGATTGGTATTTATTCACGCCGCTGCGGCGCCGCGAACTCTGTGAGACTTTTTTATCTGCAAAAATAAAGAGAAGCCCTGCGGCCGCAGGGCTTCTTCTTTATTTTGCAGGTTGGGGACCACGCCCAGCAGGACGAGCGGCTCGGAGCCGGTGTTGAAGACGCTGTGGCTGTGACCCTCGGGGCAGTGGAGTGGCACATGCCCGGCCGGAAGGGATACTCCTCGCCATCGTCGAGACAGATGCCCTCGCCGGAGAGCACGAAGATCATCTCACAGCTCCCCTCGTGGGTGTGCAGGCCGATGGACGTCCCCTGCGGCAGCGTCATCTGCAGCACCTTGCAGTTGCCGTCGTCATAGGGGCGCACCTGCAGCGTGCCGACGCCGCCCTTGAAGTGCTCCATCGGCACGGGCGTCATTTCATCAAAATTCAGCAGCATAATGCGTTCCTCCTCAGTTCAGAA
>VOFG01002387.1_pt1 | contig 14587 bp, 20 predicted proteins | sample 5384171 | NCBI WGS metagenome assembly VOFG01 (sample SAMN12384726, study PRJNA508395) | human gut metagenome | isolation source: healthy gut F | host: Homo sapiens
GAACTGGCTGCACGAGCACGAGACAAGATACCCGCCGGGCCTGACAAGCTTCATGCACTGCAGGTTGAGTTCTTTATAGCCCCGGTACGCGTTTTCCAGCGCCTTGCGGCTCTTGGCGAATGCGGGCGGGTCGCAGACGACAAGGCCGTACTGCCGTCCCTCGCGCACGTACTGCCGCGCGAGGTCAAAGACGTTTGCGCAGGTGGTCGTGACGATATCCTGCACACCGTTGAGCGCCGCGTTGCGCCGCACGAGCGCCAGCGCCTCCTCGGATACGTCCACGGCCTCGACGCTTTTCGCGCCGTAGAGCGCGGCGTGGATGGAAAACCCGCCCGTGCAGCAGCACCCGATCAGCGCTTCCTTCCAGCGCTCCATGCCGAGCGAGGTGATCTGGAACGAAAGGCAGTCGGCAAATTTATCGACCGTCAGGCCGGGCAGGCCGTCCGATTCTCCGAACACGACGCGGCAGGAATCCGCAAAGCCGAGGCTCCGGCGGTATTCCCCATGCGCGCAGGAGGCGGCGGCGGAAAAATTCCCGATCGATTGTCTCGTCTGCGTCGCGCGTGAGCACGCGGACGCAGATCTTGGAGTCCGGGTTCCAGAAGCCGCGCGCGGCAAAGCGCAGGCGGCTGTCGAGCACGTCCACAAGGCCGCCCTTTTCGCAGGTGTCGTCGGCCCAGTCCAGCTCGTTTTCAAAGATCCACGGCGCGCCGCCGCGCACGCGGGACTCTTCGCCGCGCCGCAGGCACACCTGGCCGGATACGTTCATATGCATCCTCCCCTGCCGTCCGCTCAGCGAAGGAAGCCCTCGAGGATCTTCTCCTCGGCTTCCTCCGGCGTCAGGCCGAGCGTCTCGAGCTTCAGGATCTGTTCGCCCGCAATGCGCCCGATGGCCGCCTCGTGGATGAGGCTCGCGTCGACATGGTTGCAGGAGATCTCCGGGATGGCGCGGACCTTCGCCTCGCCCATGATGATGGCGTCGCAGGAAACATGCCCGAAGCAGGCGGTGTTGCCCTGCACGCGCGGATAGAAGATCTGCGTGGAGCGCTCCTTGGCGACGCTGCGCGAAACGACGCGCGTCCGGGAGCCTTCGCCGTCGAGGATCACGTCCATCTCGGATACGGCGTGCTGCTCGCCGTGCGTCAGGAGCTTTTCCGTGATGACGACCTCGGAATTCGCGCCGCTGGCGACGCACTTGGTGTAGCGCTTCGTGTCGTCCACGCCCGCGATCTGGCTCGTCTCCATCGTGATGCAGGCGCCCTCCTCAAGGTAGACGATGGTCTGCGGGTTCAGGATGCGCTTGCCGCTGCCTTCGCCCTCGCCATAGTGCTTTTCGATGTAGGTGACCTTCGCGTTTTTGCCGACATAGAACGTGTGGATGCCGTCGTGCTGCGAGTCGCAGTCGCCGCAGTTGTGGATGCCGCAGCCCGCCACGATGCGCACGTCCGCGCCCTCGCCGACGAAAAAGTCGTTGTAGACCATGTCGTGCATACCGCTGGCGGTCAGCACGACGGGGATATGCACGTCCTCGTGCTTCGTAAACGGCTTGATGCGGATATCAATGCCGTCCTTGTCGGTCTTGGACGTGATCTCAATATTTTTCCGTGTTGTGGCGGTACGCCTTTTTGCCGTCGGAGCGGATGTTGACCGCGCCGTCGGGAATGGAGGCCATGTCGGCCACCACGCTCAGGATATGCTTCTGAATGTCGTTCAGCATGTTCCGTTCACCTCCAGCATGTTGCAGCCCGTGACCGTGTCGGTCAGGATCTGCGGATACAGCTCGTCCACCGAGCCTCTGGCCGTGATCTGGCCTCCGGCGATCAGGACGATCTCATCGGCCAGACGGATGATCCGCTCCTGATGGGAAATGATGAGGATGGTGCGGTCCTGCCGGTCGTGGATGGAGCGGAAGGTCTCCGTCAGGCGCGCAAACGACCACAGGTCGATGCCCGCCTCCGGCTCGTCGAAGATCATGAGCTTTTGCGTTGCGCGCCAGCAGCGTGGCGATCTCGATGCGCTTGACCTCGCCGCCCGAGAGGCTGGTGTCCACGTCGCGGCCGAGATAGTCGCGCGCGCACAGGCCCACCTGCGTCAGATAGCCGCAGGCCTCGTCATGCGAGAGCTTTCGTCCCGCCGCAATGGCCAGAAGGTCCGCGACCTTCATTCCCTTGAAGCGCGGCGGCTGCTGGAAGCCGTAGGAAATGCCGAGCCGCGCGCGTTCGGTGACGGACATGGCCGTCACGTCCTGGCCGTTCCAGAGGATCTGACCGGAGCTTGGCTGCATAATGCCCATGACAGCCTTCGCCAGTGAGGTCTTGCCGCCGCCGTTCGGGCCGGTGATGACGAGGAATTTATTGTCCCCGACGGTCAGATCGATGTTTTTCAGGATTTCCGTCTTGCCGTTTTCATCGTTCGCGGTCAGACAGAGCTTTTTCAGTTCCAGCATATCGTGTCCTCTATCGTTCTGTATTTTTTACTTATTTATATAGTATGTCCGGTTTTCGCGGAGGCCGGAGGCCGCGCCCGCTCAGGTGCGCGGAGCCTTCTGCTGATACCACGCGATGAGCAGATCGGCGACTTCGCCGTAGGTCTGCACGCCGGACTCCTCGCTGAACGCCTTGAGATAGGCGTCGTTGACCTTCGTCGCCGCGTCCTGAACCTTGCCCTCGTACTGGGCATAGTGCTCGTTCGCGGCCTGCGCGTCGGCGCGGATGCCGGGATCGACGCTGTTCCAGATCTCCGTCGCCGCCGCGCGGTCGGCCTTCATGAGCGCGTTGCTGCAATAGATATACGCCGCCAGCGCGCCGGAATACTGGAACTCCGCGTCCGGATTCTCCATGCAGGCCAGATACGCGCAGAAATTCGCCCCGTCCTCGGCGGCGACGGCCTGCCGGTGCGCGATCTCATGGCACATCGTGAACGGGAGCCATGCGACATAGGTATCCGGATTGACGCAGGCCTCGCCGGTCACGCAGATGAAAATGCCGGTAATGCCGAAATGGCTGAACAGCTTCCAGCTGGCAAGCTTTTTCACCCGGTCGGTCGAGCCGGTGAAGAGGGCGTATTCCTGCCCAAGCGTTTCATAGCCCTTCCCGGCCTGCTTTGCAAGCGTACTGAAATCCGAGAACTGCCCGACCTGCTTTTCGTCGCGCCGGACGCCGGAGGCGAGGCGCGTGGCCTGCTGGGCATAGTAGCGTGTGGCCTCCGTCAGCTCTGCGGCGGGTATTCCTGGACGGAAAGCCCGAGCTGCTGCGACACGTCCGGGCCGAAGTGATTGAGGCCCCAGACGCCGACGAATGCAAAGAGAAATACGCACAGCGTCAGCACGATCCCCGAGAGCCACGAGAGAATGCCGCGGCCATGGTGCCGGAACACGCGCACGAGCGTGTAGACCAGCCACAGCACCGCCAGCAGCACCGCGACCTCCCAGATGCAGAACGGCACGACCGCCGTCACCGAGGAGACCGCCGCCAGCACCTTGCGGGAGAAAGCGGGATAGAATGCAAAGACCACGTCCGGCGCGGTGCGCGCAGCGGCGACCATCACGCCGGTCAGAACCAGAAAAATTGCTGAGAGAATCAGCCGTCCAACGGTTTTCAAGGCTGAATGCTCCTTTCGATAAAAATGCTATTTTGCAGTATAGCACAAAAATGGGAAAAACAAAAGCGATCCCGCAAAAAAAGACGCCGCGCAGTTGACTTTATGGCCAGTTCTACTATAATAATGAATTATGATCCAGAAAATCAACTGGCGACAGGAGGAAATTCTCTTATGATGAAAAGCTCTGAAAAAATCCATGGATAAGATCATCGCGCTCTGCAAGGGCCGCGGCTTTGTCTTTGCGGGGTCTGAAATATACGGCGGTCTGGCCAACAGCTGGGACTACGGCCCGCTTGGCGTGGAGTTCAAGAACAACGTCAAAAAGGCGTGGCTCAAGAAATTCGTGCAGGAAAGCCCGTACAACGTCGGTCTGGACGCCGCGATCATCATGAATCCGCAGACGTGGATCACGACCGGCCATGTGTCCAGCTTCTCCGACCCGCTGCTCGACTGCAAGGCCTGCAAGGCCCGCCACCGTGCCGACAAGCTCATTGCCGCCGAGCATCATGAGGTCAATGTGGACGCCATGAGCTTCGAGGAAATGGACAAGTTCATCGCCGAGCATGAGGACATCGTCTGCCCGGTCTGCGGCAAGCACGACTTCACCCCCATCCGCAAGTTCAATCTCATGTTCAAGACCGCCATCGGCGTCACCGAGGACTCCTCCTCGACCTGCTATCTCCGCCCGGAGACCGCGCAGGGTATCTTCGTCAACTTTGCCAACATCCAGCGCACCACCCGCCGTAAGCTGCCGTTCGGCGTCTGCCAGGTCGGCAAGGCATTCCGCAACGAGATCACGCCGGGCAACTTCACCTTCCGTACCCGCGAGTTCGAGCAGATGGAATGTGAGTTCTTCTGCAAGCCGGGCACCGACCTCGAGTGGTTCGCCTACTGGAAGGAGTACTGCAAGAACTGGCTTCTGAGCCTTGGCATCCACGACGAGAATCTGCGCCTGCGCGATCATGAGCCTGCGGAGCTTGCCTTCTATTCCCGTGCAACCACCGACATCGAATACGCGTTCCCCTTCACCGACTGGGGCGAACTGTGGGGCATTGCCGACCGTACCGACTATGACCTGAAGCGTCATCAGGAGGCGTCCGGCAAGGATCTGACCTACTTCGATCAGGAACGAACGAGCACTATATCCCCTACGTCATTGAGCCGTCTCTGGGCTGCGACCGCGTGATGCTGGCGTTCCTGTGCGAGGCGTATGACGAGGAGGTCATCGACGAGGCGAAGAACGACGTGCGCGTCGTGCTGCACCTGCATCCGGCGCTGGCTCCGTACAAGGCAGCCATCCTGCCGCTCTCCAAGAAGCTGGCGGAGCCGGCCCGCAAGATCTATCAGGAGCTGAGCAAGTATTGGATGATCGATTTCGACGAGACCGGCTCCATCGGCAAGCGCTACCGCCGTGAGGACGAGATCGGCACGCCGTACTGCATCACCGTCGACTTCGCGACCGTCGGCGACGACAAGACCCCGGCCGACAACGCCGTCACCATCCGTGAGCGCGACTCCATGCAGCAGGTCCGCGTTCCCATCTCCGAGCTGAAGAGCTGGCTGGAGGAAAAGCTCGCGTTTTAAGCGCGTCAACCGGGAAAAAGCCGCCGGTCTCCGCGAAAAATTTTTGCGGAGGGACTGGAAAAAAGATCGGTTTTGCGGTATGATAGAAGCGCAAAACAACAAAAACGAAACAGACCGCAGGAATGACTGATCGCAAAACAGACAGAATCCAACATCCTGCGGGACAGAATCTGCAAAGGAAGGAATTCATATGGACAAAACCAAGGAAACCCAGCTCCGTCTGGAAGCCGCCAAGGCGCGCCTGCTGTGCGTGCAGATGGTCCACGACGCGGCCTCCAGCCATCCGGGCGGCTCGCTGAGCTGCATCGACGTTCTGACCACGCTCTATTTCGATATCATGCACATCGACCCGAAGGTGCCGCACGATCCCGACCGTGACCGCTTCGTCATGTCCAAGGGCCACTGCTCTCCGGCCATGTACCCGGTGCTGGCGCTGCGCGGCTTCTTCCCGGTGGAGGAGCTGAAAACGTTCCGCCGCGTGGACGGCCATATGTCCGGCCACGTTGAGATGCATTACGTTCCCGGCGTCGATATGTCCACCGGCTCTCTGGGCCAGGGCATCTCCGCCGCGGTCGGCATGGCGCTGGCCGGCAAGCAGTCCAAAAAGGACTACCGCGTCTACGCCATTCTCGGCGACGGCGAGGTCGCCGAGGGTCAGGTCTGGGAGGCCATGATGGCCGCCAACAAGTACCATCTGGACAATCTGTGTGCCTGCGTGGACGTCAACGGTCTCCAGATCGACGGCGCAACGAAGGACGTTATGCCCACAGAGCCGCTGGACAAGAAGTTTGAGGCGTTCGGCTGGCATGTGATCCAGATCGACGGCCATGACTTCGCGCAGATCGAGGCCGCCTATCAGGAAGCCGCCGCGACGAAGGGCCAGCCCACAATGATCCTTGCGCACACCGTCAAGGGCAAGGGCGTCAGCTTTATGGAAAATCAGGCCGGCTGGCACGGCAAGGCCCCGAACGACGAGCAGTTTGCACAGGCCAGGGCCGAGCTGGAAGCTGCGATCAAGGAACTGGAGGGTTAAGACATGGGTGAAAAGATTGCGACTCGTAACGCCTACGGCCAGGCTCTGGCCGCTCTGGCCGACAAATATCCCGAGCTTGTCGTGTTCGACGCGGATCTCGCGGGCGCAACAATGACGAAATTCTTCAAGGCTGCCTGCCCGGAGCGGTTCTTCGACATGGGCATCGCCGAGTGCGATATGGTCGGCGTCGCCGCCGGTATGGCGACCTGCGGCTATAAGCCGTTCGTCAACAACTTCGCCATGTTCTCCGCAGGCCGCGCATGGGAGCAGGTCCGCAACTCCGTCTGCTATCCGCGCCTGAACGTCAAGGTCGTCGGCAGCCACGGCGGTCTGTCCGTCGGCGAGGACGGTGCGACGCATCAGTGCGTCGAGGACTTCGCCATCATGCGCGCGATCCCCGGCATGATGGTGCTCTGCCCGTGCGACGGCAATGAGATGCGCCTCGCCACCGAAGCGCTCCTGAACTACGACGGCCCCGCCTATATGCGTCTGGGCCGTCTGGCGGTCGAGACCGTCACCGACGAGCTCCCCGGCTATAAGTTCGAGCTGGGCAAGGGCGCTGTCCTGCGTGACGGCTCCGACGTCACCATCATCGCCGTCGGCATGAACGTCCAGATGGCGCTCAAGGCCGCCGAGCTGCTGGCCGCGGACGGCATTTCCGCCCGCGTCATCGACATGCACACCATCAAGCCGCTCGACGAGGAGCTGGATTTGAAGGCTGCGAAGGAGACCGGCTGCATCGTGACCTCCGAGGAGGCCAACGTGCTCGGCGGCCTCGGCGCGGCAGTCGCGGAATACCTGTCCGAGAATGATCCGGTGCCCGTCGTGCGCCATGGCGTGAACGACGAGTTCGGCCGCAGCGGCAAGGCGCCTCTGGTCCTCGAGGCCTACGGCATCACGCCCGAGGGCATCGCGGAAAAAGGCCAAGAAAGCCATTGCGCTTAAAAAGTAAATCCGATATAATAAGCGGGAAGCCTTCGGCTTCCCGCTTATTTTGAAATTTGGAGGCTGCTCCATGAGACAGACGCTTCTTGCCGGGCTTCCGGCGTATTCCGTCACGCTGTCGGACGGTCAGATCGACACGCTCTGCCGCTTCGGCGAGGCGCTGATCGAAAAAAACGCGGTCATGAACCTGACCGCCATCACAGAGCCGTCCGCCGTGGCGCAGCTGCACTTTCTGGACTGCATCGCGCTTCTGAATGCTGTGGACTTCCGCGAAAAGCGCGTCATCGACGTCGGCTGCGGTGCGGGCTTTCCGGGGGTACCGCTGAAGATCGCGGAGCCATCGATCCGTCTGACGCTGCTCGACTCGCTGGCCAAGCGGATGAACTGGCTTTCCGAGACGCTGCCGGCGCTTGGCGTGGACGCGGAGATCATCACCGCCCGCGCGGAGGAATTCGCCGCACAGCGGCGGGAGCAGTACGATCTTGCGACCTCACGCGCCGTCGCGCGGCTGAACGTGCTGGCGGAGCTGTGCCTTCCGTATGTGCGCGTGGGCGGGAAATTCCTCGCCATGAAGGGCGCGCTCGCGCAGGAGGAGGTCGGGGAGGCGCGCCGGGGCATCGAAAAGCTCGGCGGACACGTCCTGCGCATTTTTGAATATCCGGTCGCAGACGCCGTCCACAAGGCCGTCGTGATCGAAAAGCTGCGGCCGACGCCGCCGCAGTATCCGCGTGCCTTCGCAAAGATCAAAAAAATCGCCGCTGTAAGGGAGAGCTTCGCTATGAACGCAGAAAAACGCTGGAAAATCTCAGCCGGAACGGCTTTAACGCAAAATATTTTGAGACGGCGGCACAGGCTGCGGACTATCTCGCCGCGCAGCTGCACGGAAAAACGATCGGCTTCGGCGGCAGCGTCACGCTCGACACAATGGGCCTTTACGACCGTCTCAGCGCGGACAATACGCTCTTCTGGCACTGGAAGCAGCCCGCGGACGAGGCCCGCGCAGCCGCCGCACATGCGCAGATCTATCTGACCTCCGCAAACGCGATCGCGGAAACCGGCGAGATCGTCAACATCGACGGCAGCGGCAACCGCCTGGCCTCCATGCTCTACGGGCACGAGGCGCTCTATATCGTCGCGGGCGTCAACAAGCTCGCGCCCGATCTGCCCGCCGCGCTTGACCGTGCGCGGAACATCGCCGCGCCGCGCAACGCCCGCCGTCTGAACTGCAAAACGCCCTGTGCGCTCTCTGAGCCGATGCGCTGCCACGACTGCCGCAGCCCGGCGCGTATCTGCAAGGGCTTCTGTGTGCTGACGCGGCCCATGGGCGGCGTCGGACGGACAGAGGTCCTTTTGATCGGCGAAACGCTCGGCTATTGAGCGGCCAGGAGCCGCGGCAGCCGTATTTCGATGAAAAGCCTCCGGCGCAGAAGCTGCGCCGGAGGCTTTGGCTTTTGCTTATTTCGCGCCTGCGGAATCGATCTTTCCCTCCTTTTGTACTTCTCCACGCAGTCGCGGATCAGCACGACGGTCTGGCTGCTTGCCGAACGGCCCTCATAGTCTGCAACGCGGTGCAGATCGTCCAGAAGCGCTTCATCGATCCGGACGGTTAAGCTCTTGATTGCCATAGCCGTAGCCTCCGTCAGGTGTTGTGAGCGGAATCGATCTTCCCCTCGCGCTTGTATTTTTCCACGCAGTCCCGCACCAAGATCAGCATCTGACTGTTTGCGGAGCGCCCCTCGTAATCGGCTACACGATGCAGCTCATTGAGCAGCTCCTCATCAATTCGGATGGATACACTTTTGATCGCCATAATTACCTCCCACTGTAGATATATTATGGCTTTACAATGATATAAAATGTGCTAATCTGTCATTGATAGATGCATTTTATATCTATAATGCGTTCACATTAAAAGAGGTGAAAATATGCCAGACTATCAGGAACTCTATCACAAGCTTTTCCGGGCGACAGAGGATGCCATCAACCGTCTGATCCAAGCGCAGCAGGAATGCGAAAGAGCTGTATATTTCGGAAAACGAGCCGGAAGCTGCAAAACAGGAGTCGGAATAAAGAAAAACGTGCTGCCCGCGGGCAGCACGTTTTCATTCTGCACACGCGGAGGCTCAGTCGAGCTTTCCGGCCAGCTCGCTGTAGGGGCTGTCGGTACAGGATTGCTCGTCGGCCTGCTTCATGTGCTCGGTGAGCTTTTTCTTTGCCGTGTCGGCGGAAATGACCGTACCCGCGCCCGCGATGCAGCCGCCGGGACAGGCCATGCCCTCGAGCAGATAGCCGTCGAGCCGTCCGGCCTTGGCCAGCATCAGGAGCTTGCGGCACTCGCGCAGGCCGTCGGCCCGTTGGGTCTTGACCTCCAGCTCGGGATGCTCCTTTTTCAAAATTTCCTCCACGGCGGCGGCCACGCTGCGCCTGCAGGCCGCGAAGCCGCGTCCGAGGCCGCTGCCGTCGTGCAGCTCCTCCGACTCGGGAAGCGCGGAAAGCGTCGATCTCGCGGGCCTCAAAAATGCCCATCAGCTCCTCATACGTCAGGACGAAGTCCACGTCGTTCCGCAGCTCCTCCTGCATGGCCTCGAGCTTTTTCGCCGCGCACGGGCCGATAAAGACGACCTTCGCCTCCGGGTGCTCGCGCTTGACGAGCCGGGCGGTGTAGATCATCGGGGTATAGGTCATGGAGATGTTGCCGGACTCCTTCGGGAACAGCCGCCGCGCCATCATCCGCCACGACGGACAGCAGGAGGTGGCAAGGAATTTCTGCTCGTTCGGCACCTTTTCCATAAAGTCCGCTTCCTCGATGGCGCAGATGTCTGCGCCCGCCGCGACCTCCACCACGCCCGCAAAGCCAAGCTGCTTCATGGCAGACAGGAATTTCCCGACAGTCACGTCCTTACCGAACTGGCCGATGAAGGACGGCGCGACGATGGCATAGACATTCCGTCCTCCAAAATCGCGCGGATGACCTGATAAATCTGACTCTTATCCACAATGGCCCCGAAGGGCAGCTCACGAGGCACTGTCCGCAGGAGACGCAGCGCTCATAATCGATGCGGGCCTTCCCATTTTCGTCCACACCGATGGCGTCCATCCCGCATGCGGCCTGACAGGGCCGCTCGATCATTACGATTGCGTGATAGGGACAGGACGCGGCGCATTTGCCGCACTTGATGCACTTTTCGGTGATGCGGCTGCGGCCGTTGACAAATTTGATCGCGCCCTTGGGACACACGCGCTGGCAGGAGGCCGCAAGGCAGCCCTGACACAGCTCCGTCGCAAAAATAGCGGTGGGTCGGGCAGCCGTGGCAGGCGTAGGGGATGATGTTGACGAGCGGCGGCTCGTAATACTGCTCGGCGATGGCCGCGTGATCCATGCCCTCGCTCAGCATCGTCCGCTGCTGCACGGGCTGGAGCGACAGTCCCATTGCCAGCCGCACGCGCTCGCCCGCGATGGCCCGCTCCAGAAATACGGATTCCCGGTGCAGTGGGCTTTGCCCCGGCACGATGTGGAAGGGATGTCCTCCATCTGGGTATAGTCGCCGGAATAGGCCATCCGGGCGACCTCAGTAAAGACCTGCTTGCGGATATCGGTGATCAATGAGGGGATTCCTCGCATAATGCTTCCTCCTGTTCAGATAAAAGGCTGTCACAGCCCGGCGCGGCGCGCATCTGCCCAGCCGCGCAGATAAAAAGAGAGCCGGGCGCTTACTGGTTCCCTTACAGTAAGCGCCCGGTAAGGGTTTTCGAGGCAGAACCGGCGTAGGGGTACGCCGGTGGTCTTGACTGCTGAAAAGAAAACAGGCTGCTCTCTTTATTGTACTGCGCTGCCTCCCATAGCAGGCGCAGGCACAAAACAAAAATCCGTCCAGCCATCACAGCTGCACGGAGAGAGCACCCATATCCATATCAGACTGGGATCGTCTTCGGCCCCGGTGACGGCGGAGGCACAGGACAGCGCTCAGCGTATCTGACTTATCCCCGAAGGGCATCACAGTGACCGACTCGCGGGGCTTTTCACCCCATTCCGCCTGCGGCATGGCCGCACGCGCCGTCCATCTATTCAGTTCTGCTTTATTATAACACAGTTCCGGCAAATTGCAATGCCTTTTTTCAGAAAAACCACATTTTTACCGGGCTGAGCGCCCGGAAGCGCCGCTGCATGCGCAGCGCGCGTCCGGGATCACTCTGCACGCTGGAGGGGAACAGCTCACGGTTGGTATGCGGCAGGAAGCAGGCCGCGACGAATTCGTCCATATAGCGCGGGTTGGTGGAAAGCTCCATGTAGGTTATATTGGAGGCTAGCTCGCACCTTCGCGTCGGCGGTATCGCTCAGCACCATGGCGTAAGGCGCCCGCGAGGGACGAGTTGCCGATGTACTCGAAGAGGCTGCGGTCGACGTCCGGGAACATGCCGATGCGGACAGCATTTTCCATGTTGATGCCGGAGCCGATGCCGCCCGCGACATAGACATGCTCGAGAACGCTCACGTCCATATCGAGCGAGGAGAGCATGATGTTGATGGCGGAGAAGATCGCGCCCTTGGCGCGGATGAAGGAGTCGATATCCACGCCGGTGATGGAAATTTCGCGGCCGGTCTCACTTTCCTCCGGGAAGGCGAGGATGTAGCGGCCCATGCCGTGGTGGTCGAACTGGACGCGGCGGCCCTCGCGGACAAACTGACCCTTGGCGGAGATGATGGAGGTGCGGTACAGCTCGGCGATGACGTCGATGATGCCGGAGCCGCAGATGCCGACGGGCTTTGACCCTCCGCGCCGACGATGCGGAGCGTCGGCTCCATGGTGTCGCGGTCGATCTGCACGGCCTCGACGGCGCCGTCCGTGGCGCGCATACCGCAGGAAATGTCGCCGCCCTCAAACGCAGGGCCGGCCGAGCATGCGCAGGACATCATGAAGTCCCGGTTGCCGAACACCAGCTCGCCGTTGGTGCCGAGGTCGATGAAGAGCGAGAATTCGTCCTTGTCCCAGATCAGGCTTGTGAACGCGCCCGCGCTGATATCGCCGCCGACGTAGGAGCCGATGTTGGGCGCAAGGCGCACCTGTGCCTCGGGATGCGCGGGCAGGCCGAGATCGGCGGCGCGCAGGCCGTCCCAGCGGAAGAAGGTGGGGATATACGGCTCCATGCGGACGGGATTGGCGTCCACGCCGACCAGCAGATGGTTCATCGTCGTGTTCGAGGCGATGCACAGCCGGAGGATCCGCCGCGCGGAGATCCCGGCGGACTTGCACATGGCCGCCAGCATCGGAACGAGCGTCTCCCTTGACGATCGCGTCCTGAAGGCGCTTGACGCCGCCGGGCTTCGTCTGCTCGATGATGCGGTTGATGACATCCGCGCCGTAGCGGATCTGACCGTTGCCGGCAGAGGCCTTCGCCAGCAGCCGTCCGGTCTTCAGATCGGCCAGCACGCCGGTCACGGTCGTGGTGCCGATGTCGATGGCGCAGCCGACCAGCGGCGTTTCATCGTCCGCCGGGACCACATCCAGCACATGGAATGTGCCGTCCGTCAGCGTACCGGTGACCTTGACGCTGAAATTGCTCGCCCGCAGCGCGGCGGCCAGCTTCTTCACGACGTAGTACGGCAGCTTCACATCCGTGCATTCGATCGCGCCCCTTGACGCCCCACTCCAGACGCTCGGTATCCGGCATGGTGTCGTCGAGCGACGGCTCGTCGAGCTGGATGCAGAACCCGTGAAGTCGTTTTCAAAGTCGATCCCGGCGGCCTTGACATCGGCCTCCAGCTTCTCAAAAATGGCGATCTCCGCGCCGGAGGAGAGATCGGCCGTTTTCATGCGGCTCTGGTAGGCGGACGCGATATCCGGCACCAGTACGGTCACATCGCCGGTGACCTTGCTTGCGCAGCTCAGCCGCCATCCGGCTGCGTAGTCCTCCTCGGAAATGTGGCTCGAGGGATAGCTGTCCACCTCGCCCTCGTGGCCCAGATGACGATATCGTTGTCGCGCAGGCCGGTCGTGAACGACGACGTCGCCGTTGACGGCAGTCTCTATACCGTCGGCCGCCGCGGCGTGGCGGGCACGGTGTTCGTCCACAAGACGCGGGCGCGAAGGCGGGAGCAGGGCGCGGAGCTTGAAGAGGTGCAGCGCGTGGCGCAGAAGGTCATCGACAATGTGCGCACCATGGGCGTCGCCATCCGGCCGTGCACGGTCCCGGCGGCGGGCAAGCCCGGCTTTGAACTGGGCGAAGACGAGATGGAGGGCGGCATCGGCATCCACGGTGAGCCCGGCACCCACAAGGAAAAAGCCTGCCCGCCCGGCCGACGAGATCGTCGATCATCCTGGGCAAGCTCCCGCCGACATCGACTACACCGGCCATGAGGTCGCCGTCATGGTCAACTCCTCCGGCGCAACGCCGCTCAAGGTGGAGCTTGTTCATCATCAACAACCACGTCGCCGACGTGCTGGCCGCCAAGGGCATCAAGGTCTATAAGACCTTCGTGGGCGAATATGACGTCCCTGGAGATGGAGGGCTTCTCGGTCTCCCTGCTGCGGCTGGACGACGAGCTGAAGGCCCTGCTGGACGCGCCCGCGGACACCATCGCGTTCAAGGCATAAAGCACCGAAACAAAGGAGAACCCATCTATGATCGATCAGGAACAGGTATTGGAGATCTACACGCCATCGGCGAAAAGATCACCGAAGAAAAATTATATCTCACCGAGCTCGACAACGTCATCGGCGACGGCGACCACGGGATCAATCTGGCCCGCGGCTTCGCCGAGGTTGAGAAAAAGCGCCCGATGATGGAGGGCAAGGACATCGGCACCATGCTCAAGACTGCCGGTATGGCCTCGTGTCGACGGTCGGCGGCGCGTCCGCCGCTCTACGGCACGGCATTCATGCAGGCAGGCAAGGCGCTGGCCGGGAAGACGGAGCTGGACGCGCAGGATCTTCTCACGATCCTGACGCGTTCGTCGCGGGCGCAGCTGCGCGGCAAGTCCGTCGCCGGGGAAAAGACAATGCTCGACGCCATGATCCCCGCGCGCGACGCGTTCAAAGCCGCGCTGGACGCGGGCAAGGGCGCGAAGGACGCGCTCGCGGACGCCGTGGCCGCCGCGGAGCAAGGCGTGGAATATACCAAGACCATCATCGCCACCAAGGGCCGCGCGAGCTATCTCGGCGAGCGCAGCCTGGCCACCAGGACCGGGCGCGACCTCGTTCACCACGATGCTGAAGGTCGCAGCGGCGCACGTATGAGGGCGAAGGCATGGTCGGATTTGTGATCGTCTCGCACAGCAGGACGCTGGCTGACGGCGTCGTGGAGCTGACAAGCATGATGGCCGACGGCGTGCCCATCCGGGCCGCGGGCGGCTGGACGACGGCAGCTTCGGCACGAGCTATGAGAAAATCGCGAACGCCATTGACGAAATTTATTCGGACGACGGCG
>VOFG01002925.1_pt1 | contig 14584 bp, 31 predicted proteins | sample 5384171 | NCBI WGS metagenome assembly VOFG01 (sample SAMN12384726, study PRJNA508395) | human gut metagenome | isolation source: healthy gut F | host: Homo sapiens
ACTTCGTTCCGGTTACGTATTGCTCCCGTAATATAATTTATTATATTCGAGTTCATTTCAATTTCTTTACAAAATCGGTATTTTTGTTTGTGGTATTAAAATGACTTGTCGTTATGAAATTATTGATCGTGGAGGACGAATCCTCATTGCGTGAGTTGCTGGCACGTGCACTTCGCAAAGAGCAATATGTCGTGGAAACGGCCAGTACATACGCCGAGGCTTCGACAAATTGGCAGCCTATTCGTATGATTGTATCTTATTGGGACATTATGCTGCCGGACGGCAACGGGTTGCAACTCTCGAGCGTCTTCGAAGAGCGGATAAACGCGAAAACGTAATCATTATCTCGGCTCGAGTTCTTTGGAAGACAAGGTCCTCGGGCTGAAAAGAAGGTGCGGACGACTACCTGCCAAAACCGTTCCATTTGGCGGAACCTCGGCGCGTATCCAGAGTGTCATTCGCCGTAGTCGCGGTGGCGGGAAAGGCGGCATTGCGCTGTAATGTAACGCTCGACCCGGAAAGTTGCCGAGTGGAAATAGACGGCAGGAGGTCGCTTTATTGAAAAAGGAGTTCGATGTTTCTTCGTATTTCGCGCAGCGTCCGCGTCATGTGGTCGATAAGGCAGTTTTGGCTGAAGCCGTATGGGGGATCATGTCGATCAATCCGATAATTTCCATTTCGTTTATTCGCAGGTCAAAATCTGCGCCGCAACTCGAAGAGGCCGGAGGCCTCGAAAATCAAAGCTGTGTACGGTTTCGGATTTACAAACTGATTGATTAAGCAATGCATTTATAGAAATTGATTCTATAACATATCGCTTCGTTTGTCGCTGGTCTTGTTCCCGCTGATCGCTTTATGGGCGGTCGTGTTTTATTTTACCATGATGGACGAGATAAACGATGAAGCGGACGATGCTCTGGAGGATTATTCGGAATTGATCGTACGAGGGTGCTTTGCCGGGGAGCCTTTTGCCCCGTTCGAACGAAGGTTCCAATAACAGTTACACGATCATCCCGTTGAATCCGGATACGTCGCCACCCGTCCTTCGATCGACTACTACGATACCGAGGTGTATATTCCTGAAAAGGATGAAACCGAGCCGGCCCGGGTGTTGGCGACTATTTTCAGGATAAGGACGGTAATTTTATGAACTGAAGGTGGCTATGCCTACTTTCGAAAAGACGTCTGCTGGAAAACAGTCATGTGGTGGGTCGTGTGGCTCTATCTTTCCTTTTTTGGTGACAGTTTCCGGAACGACCTTGTGGGTGTTCCATAAAAAGCATGCTGCCGCTTTTATGAGTTGTTGCATTGGTTGGATAGCTATGCTCCCGGGCGCGAAGTCGCGCCTGTGCCGAACGATACCTCTATTACCGAATTCCGTCGATTGAATGTTGCGGCACAGCAGGCCGTGGATCGCTCCGAGGAGTTGTTCGAGCGTCAAAAACAGTTTATAGGCAATGCCTCGCACGAGTTGCAAAACTCCGTTGGCTGTACTTGGCGGACGTATGGAGTATCTGCTCGATTGTGCGGACTCTGGACGAGGAAACGACGGGCGAAATTATTCAGATGCGGCGTACGCTCGACCATATCGTCCGGCTGAATAAAACGCTGTTGCTGCTACCAAGATAGATAACGGTCAGTTTTTCGGAGAGCAGACATCGATCTCGTTCCTGGTCGAGGAGCGGAAGGCGCTTTATGACGATATATACGAGAGCATAAAATCCGTTGTCGTCTGCATTTTTGCCGGTACCTTCTCGGTCCGGATGGATGAATCGCTTTGTTCGATATTGGTTTCAACCTGAGTCAAGAACGCCTACCTTCACAGTGCCGACGGAACCGCCGTAGATATTCGTATCGAGGAAATGTATTGACGGTTATTAACGACGGAGTATCGCCGCTTGATGAGAAACATATTTTCGAACGCTTTTATCAGGGGTTAAAAAAGAAGGCTCGACAGGCTCGGTTTGGCACTGGTCAGTAAAGTTTTCATAACGGATTACATTATCGCCTCGGACTAATTTTATTACTTGAAAATGGCCGCCACCATTTTGGCGTAACTGGCGATAATTGGGACGACGATCAGCTGCATTCGAATATGACGACTGTTTTTGCTGATTTCGGCGATAACCCCTGTTACCGGGTTCTGACTCTGTCCGAAATCCCTTTCTCGGAGGAAAGTCGAAGCATATCGGCCGGTTTCGGATCGGGGTATCGAAATATATAATCGGGTTCGGAAAAAATATTTTGTTAAAATATCGAAATTCAAATTCGCTCCAAAATCGGTTCTCAATTTTGTACCATACAAACCGATCGGGTGATCTCCCGATAAAAAAAATATTGAGAAAATGAAGAACACGAGAAAATGATGGCGTTTTTGATCGGCATCACGCTGCTGACAATCTCGCCGGCTTATGCCGATCACGACCGTGCGGTCACAACCGAACAGATGCCGCGACAGGCGCAGAGTTCATTGCCCGGTATTTTTCCCGGTGAAACGTCACCAAACGCAAAAAAGAAAGCGATTTTTCTGAAGTCATTTACGAAGTGATGTTTACGAACGGCAGCAAGGTCGAGTTCCGTCGAACGGAGCGTGGAAAGAGGTGGATTGCCGTTATTCGTCGTTACCTGCAGGAATCGTTTCGATGCCGATCGAAACCAAAGTACAGGAGCTGTATCCGGTGCTGCGGTCATCAAAATCGAACGCGACAAGCAGGAGGTCGAGGTCAAGTTGAATAACGGAATGGAGCTGACTTTGATCGAAGTCATAATTTGATAGGTATCGACGATTGATACCCCGTCCGTTTCCGATAAAGATTTTTCAGGCTGTGATTTCGCAGTACAAATTATTGATAAACATTTAAGTAAACGAAACAATGAATACGAAGAAAAAACATTATCTGTTTTAACAATGGCTGCGACGGCTCTCCTGTTCGCTGCGTGCGACAAGGATGAAGTCGGAGGACCGGGCGACCTCACATTTCGCAGGGAGGTATTGGCGGCTTTTAACGCTCGTTATCCGGGTGCCCAAGATGTACGATGGTCCCTTCGAGGCGACTATGCTGTGGCGAACTTTTTTCTTCGAGGCTGCCGACGGAATCCAGGCCAACAATGCGGCATGGTTCGAAAATGCAAACGGACAATGGGCCATGACCGAAACGAATATCGACTTCTGCGGCACTTCCGCAGGCTGTCCGGGAAGGTTTCGATGCCAGCAAATATACCTGAAGCCGAAGGATGGACCCGTACTGGTAAGGTGGATGCTCGAGCGCAAGGAGGTCGTCGGGGCCGGTGGCAGCGAGGGTGTGACCGTTGTCTATGTTATCGGCGTCACCCGCACGGCAGACGGCATAACGACCGGGATGGACCTGTATTTTCGATCGACCGAAGGCGTATTGTGAACGAAGCAACCAATGCCGTGGATGATGGTTATGAAGACTATATTCCAGAGAAACCTGCGGCGGGTATCGAACACAGATTCAAAGGTTACCTCGGATGATAACGGCGGAGGCTCGGTGATAGACGTGGACCGGGAATACGGAGGTACGGAAGTCGAGCTTGTTTGCGGCGGTTACAAGCATGAACTCTATTTCGATGCGCAGGGGAACCGCATCTATGCAAAGATCGAATACGGACGTCGGGATATTGGTTCGGCCGTGCCGGGAAGCGATTTTACAATGCGGTAGCGGCCGACCAGCAGCTGTCGAGCCCCCAACGATATCGACGACATCGAAAATGGTCACTCGATAAGGCTACGGCAGACGGAATCAGCGTTTTCTGGTGTGTCGAAGTGGGAGACACGGCATAAAGAGGTAGATATTTACGTAAACGATTCCTGTTCGGATCATTCCCGTCCTGTAATAGATATGGGAAACACGGGAGGTAATGGACTGCCGGTAGAGGATGAGATCGAGCGCTTCCTGAACGATCGTTATCCGGGGAGCTAAGGTCGTGGAACGCGACTATGATGACGGATGTCTTGAACTGACGATTCTTCACGAAAATCTCAGGAAAGAGGTGCTTTCGACGGTCGCAACAACTGGCTCCCGCACCGAGTGGGAGCTCCACCGGTTGCCGCAAAATATTTGGATGCGGTGCAGCAGGCTGGCTTATACCCTCGACGACGACGAATTTGAATGCATCGAAACTTCCGGCGGATGTGGTATGAGTTCGAAGCACGAAAAGACCGTCGAGTATGATTTGTGTGGATACGAACGGAAATATCGAGGCCTACGAAGATTGATGGATCGGCTAGACAACTTTGAATTTTTGTATGCTAATATTCACTTGATTAAATCAATGTATTATGAAAAGATGATTTTAGCAGTGGCATTGTTGCTTTTTTACAGGCATCGTGTCGGCCCAGGCCGACGGACGCGAGAAACCGATTACGATCGACAACCTTCCTAAAAGCCGCGCAGGAGTTTCGCTACGTATTTCAAGGATCTGACCGTAGCTTATGCGGGTTGAGGAGAGCAAATACTTCGGTTCGGAATATGAGGTGATTCTTATACCGACCGCACGGAAGTGGAATTCCGTGCCGACGGTCAGTGGTCGGCGGTCGATCGTAAATATTCGGCCGTTCCTGCGGCGATCGTTCCCCAGCAGATCGCGGATTTCGTGCGAAGATGAACTACCCCGGTCAGTTTATCCGCAAGATCGACCGTGATGCCTATTCGTGTGGAAATCGAACTGTCGAACGGATTGGAAGTCGAATTCGATTTGAATTTCAACGTCATAGACTATGATGACTAAAATTCCCGAAGTTTTGAAACGGCTCGGGAAAAAGGTGGGTATGGATCACGGGTGTCGTTGCTATATTCGCTCTACTCTTTGCAATCGCATGGAATATAGCGTGAAAAGAGCCGTAGCGCCACAGGAACTGCCCGGTGAGGCCCGCTCTTTTATCGCACAGCATTATCCGGAAGAGAACTCCCGTTTTGTAATCAAGACGCTCGACGAACTTGCAGTTACGTATAAAGTCGTTTTCTGCCGACGGTACCCAAGTGAAATTTCGCCGAAATGGAATGTGGCGAGAAATTAAAAAGCCGTTCGCGGGCGGTTCCGTCGGCTGTTGTTCCGGCGCAGATTGCGGATTACGTCGCTCGGAACTTTCCGGGAACCTTCCTCGTCGGAATCGAGCATACTTGCCGGGAATGGGAAGTGAAGTTGAACAATACGATCGAATTGACCTTCGATGACAAAGCGTTTCGCGTTGAAAGAGTACGACGATTGATCGATATATTGTTCCGCTTTCCCGGAAATGGGGAGTATATTATTGGGAGGTAAAACCAGCTCTCCGGATCGGAGGCTGGTTTTTGCTGTGGATGTTATTTCCGATTGCTGAAAAGTGTCGGGTATTTCGCTTTCGAAAAGCGGTTGCGGAATGTATCGTTTACTATTGCGGTTGGGCGAGTTGTTACGCAGTGTGGTTCAGACGGATTTTGTTTCCCGTTCCGAAGAATCCAAGGGGGCGACGGTTTATCGCTGCAAATGGTCGTGAAATCGGGTTGCAGCCATCGATGTATCGGAGGTGTTCGTCGAATAATTTTAAGCTCAATATAGAAATCGGTTCTTGCGGGATGGAGGATGCTTGCGGAAAGGTTAAAACCAAGCCGCCCGGGAAGGCGGCTTGAGAAAAATGGAGAGTTAATTTAGTTGGAATTGGTCGTTTATCGTAAACTTCCGGAAATAAAATTAAGAAAAATTTTTCGAAAAATAAAATTGTTGCGAGAAAAATATCGATACACCCCCGAAAAGAGGAGTGTATCGGCTTTAGGACGTATTCTGGTGTTTCAGAGTGTATGCAAGGAAGGAATCAACCTCCGATCTCGCTCAATTCCAGCCATCGCATGCTTTTTGGTGTCGATCTGGTCCATGAGTGCCGTGATCCGCTCCGAAAGCGCCGTAAGCTCTTCGAACGGCAGGTCGCCGGACGAGAGTTTTCTTCGATCGCGGCTTTCTCCTGTTCTAATTCCGGTATTTCGGCTTCGAGATGCTCCATCCCGTTTTTCCTGGAAGGTGAGCTTGCGTGCCGCTCCTGTTTTTGCCGGGACAGTCCCGGCCTTCCGGAACTCCCCGTTCCCGCTTCCGTATGCCGTGCTCTTGGCTTTTCCTGGGCGACAGCAGCCTGTTTTCGCCGCTTCGTAGTCGCGTTTCCAGGCGGTGTAGTCGGAGTAGGTGCCGGCGAATTCGCGGATCTCCCCGCCTCCGCAGAAGACGAGCAGATGGTCGGCGACCTTATCGACGAAGTAGCGGTCGTGCGAAACCACGATCACGCACCCCCTTGAATGCTTGCAGGTACTCTTCCAGTACGCCGAGCGTCACGATGTCCAGGTCGTTCGTAGGCTCGTCGAGGATCAGGAAATTGGGACTCTGTATCAGGATCGTGCAGAGGTATAACCGCTTGTGCTCGCCGCCGCTGAGCCTTGCGACATAACTGTACTGCACCTCGGGCGGGAAGAGGAAATATTGCAGAAACTGCGAGGCGCTCATCCGGCGTCCGTCGCCCAGGTGAATTTCGTGGGCGATATCGGTCACGATGTCGATAACCTTCTTTCCCTCGTCGAAGTCCAGCCCTTGTTGGCTGTAATAGCCGAAGCGGACGCTTTCGCCCACTTCGATCGTGCCGCTGTCGGGCCGTTCGATGCCGGTTAGCAGCTTCAGGAAGGTCGATTTGCCGCAGCCGTTGTCCCCCGACGATACCCAGTTTGTCATACCGGGCGAAGTTGTAGTTGAAACGGTCGAGGATCACCAGATCCCCGAAACGCTTGCAGAGCTCTTTGGCTTCGAATATCTTGGTACCGATGCGCGTAGCCTGAACGTCGAGCTTCAGCGACGCCTGCGTGCGGGTGCTTTTCAGCCTGGCGTCCAGTTCGTGAAACGAGTCGATGCGGGCCCGGGCTTTGGTCGCCCCGCGCCTGGGGCTGGCGGCGCATCCACTCCAGCTCGCGGCGGTAGAGGTTCAGGTCGCTCTCGCGCCGGGCTTCGGCGGCCTCGGCCCGCTCCTGCTTCTTCTCGACGTAGTAGGCGTAATTGCCTTTTGAGTATAAGGAGATCGACCGCTGGTCCACCTCCAGGATGTCGCTGCACACCCGGTCGAGGAAATAGCGGTCGTGGGTGACCATCAGCAAGGCTGCCTTGTTTCGCGTGAGGTACTCTTCGAGCCACTCGGTCATGTCGGTGTCCAGGTGGTTGGTCGGCTCGTCGAGGATTAGCAGGTCGGCTTCGCTAATCAGCACCGCTGCCAGTGCCACACGTTTGAGCTGGCCGCCGGAAAGCTGGCCTATCTTCTTGTCGAAATCATTGATTTTAGTCGGGACAGAATCTCCTTGGCTCGCTGTTCGTAGTCCCAGGCAGCGAGGGCGTCCATACGGCTCATGGCCTCCTGCAACCCATTCTGCACAGGATCGGCGACGGCTCGCTCGTAGGCGGCGATGGCTCGCAAGGCCGGATTGTCGGAGCGGAAACAGGCTTCCAGTACGGTCAAATCCGCCGCATATTCCGGGTTCTGTTCCAGATAAGCGATGCGCAGGTCACGGCGGGGCGTGATCGTTCCGCTGTCGGCCGTGTCTTTGCCTGCGAGAATATTCAGCAGGGTCGTTTTACCGGAACCGTTGCGCCCGATCAAAAGCGATGCGCTGCCCTCGCCGATCGTGAAAGAGATATTGTCGAAAAGAACCAGATCGCCGTACGACTTGGTCAGATTTTCGACTTGAGGTAGTTAATCATTTTCGTGCGCCGGTTTAGATGGACAGTTTCTCTTTGCTTTTCATTCAGTAGGTTGCGGTATTCTGTTACGATGTCGTGCACGATTTCGGCCGCAGATTGCTGCTCGCGGAAAAAGCGAGGCCACTTGCCCTATTTCGAGCTCTCCGTTGTCGAGGTCGCCTTCGAACATACCTTTTTGGCGCGTCCTTTTCCGAGAAGCGTTTTCAGCTCTTCGGCCGTAGCTCCTCGGTTCTCGGCCTTCTTCGACCTCGCGGAAGAAACCGCCCTTGACCAAGCGCGTGGGAGAAACTTTTTGAGCATCAGCATCGTATCGCCCTCTTCCAGACTCAGGCAGCGGTTTTGAAGTTTTCGTGTGCCGAGCTTTCTGCGGCGAATGCGAAGCGGGTTCCGATCTGCGCGCCTTCGGCCCCGAGGGTCATGGCTGCCAGCATCCCGGCGCCCGTAGCGATGCCTCCCGCAGCGATCAGCGGCAGCGAGGTGACACGTCGTACGGCCGGGAATCAGGCATAAGGTGGTGGTCTCTTCGCGTCCGTTATGACCGCCGGCTTGAAACCTTCGGCTACGATGGCATCGACTCCCGCCTCTTCGCATTTGCGGGCGAATTTCGAGGAGGAAACCACATGGACGACCGTGATGCCGTGCGATTTGAGAAAGCCCGTCCAGAGCTTCGGATTTCCTGCCGAAGTAAAGACGATCTTGACCCTTCGTCCACTATCAGTTGCATGACTTCATCGAGTTGGGGGTACATCAGCGGTACATTGATGCCGAACGGTTTGTCGGTCGCCTGCCGGCATTTGCGGATATGTTCCCGCAGGGTTTCGGGATGCATGGAGCCTGCTCCCAGCAGGCCCAGTCCGCCGGCGTTGCTCACGGCCGAGGCCAGCCGCCAGCCGCTGCACCACACCATGCCGCCCTGAACGATCGGGTATTCGATTCCGAAGAGAGTTTTGATTCGGTTCATAGTCGTCGTTTTATTAGATGTGACCAAAGATACGCAGATTTCGGCGTTTCTGCAACCCTGCTCCCGGTTCAAAAAAGCGGACAGCCCGAAAGAGCCGTCCGCCGGATAATATGCTGCGGATGCGTCGCTTACATGCCGAAGGCGAACGCTCCCGATCGAATCGTACACTACACTGGCGATACCCAACAACAGCACACCGGCAGTACAGAGCGCCAGGCTCAAACGGGTTCCCCTGATCGCTGCGGAAGGTCGGGATGGGGTGTTCGCCGGGGGTGATGAATATGGCTTTTGACCACCAGCAGGTAGTAGTAGAGCGAGATCACTGTGTTGAGCAGGGCGATGAAAAACCAGCAGATGAAATCCTCCTTGAAAGCGGCCGCGAAGATGAAGAACTGAGAAAAAAGCCTGCGAAGGGCGGGATGCCGGCCAGCGAGAAGAGCGAGAGGGTCATCAGCACGGCCAGTTTGGGGGTTGGTGCGGAGAAACTGCTGTGTCCTCGATGCAAACTTTCCCGTCCGTATGTTGTTCGACGGCCGAAACGCCGAAAAATCGACAGGTTGTAGACCAGGGGATGTAGTAAACCAGCGAGGTCATGCCCAGGGCCGAGCCGCCGATCACGCCCAGCATGATGTAGCCCTGCCTGCGAGATGGATGAGAAAGCCAGAAGCGTTTGAGGTTCTGCTGGCGGATGGCGAAGAGGTTTGCCACCGTGATACTCAGGATGATGACTACGAACAAAATCGTTCGCCACTCTCCTGCACCATCGGTGCGAAAACCTTTGATTAGAATGGTCATCAGCACGAAAGTGGCCGGAGCTTTCGATATGACCGAAAGATAGAAGTGACGGTCGTGGGCGCTCCTGGTAAGCGTCGGCCGTCCAGAGGTGGAACGGTACGAGCGAGAGCTTGAAGCCTAAAACCGGAGAAGAAGAACACCAGCGCCATAATTTGAAGCGGTGAGCCGTCCAGACGAATGTCGTCGAAATAGAGCGTACCGGCCGTGCCGTAGATGAACGAGATGCCGTAGGAGCATCAGACCGCTCGAAAACAGGGCGCAGAGGATGTATTTGGCGCCCGCTTCGGCCGAGTTGTGGCGGTATTTGTCGAAAGCGATCAGACAGGCCATCGGGATCGATGCCAGCTCCATTCCGAGTGGAAGAACATCAGGGAAGTTGCCGCACTGATCATGAAGTACATGCCCAGCAGCGTGGAGAGGGTCAGCAGATAGAATTCTCCCCGTTTATGGGCGGTGTCCTCGCGCCGTAGCCATTCGTTCGATTGCAGGAAGACGACAAACGTGCCGATAGCCAGCATGCTTTTGACGATGCTCTGCATCGGTTCGTACTGGTACATACCGCCGAACAGCTGCCCTGCAGAGTCCGGTGTCGGAACGATATTGACGAGGATCTGTACCGTCAGGAGGACGCAGGTTAGAGGATGGAAATATCGTTCTGCGGGAGCCGCCCGGGGCGAACAGGTCGAACAGGAAAAAGCAGCGCGATCGTGACGATGAGCGTCAATTCGGGTCGCATGAAGTGGAATATTTCGCTGTAATTCATAGTCGGATTAGTTCATTAGCTGTGAGATGATCGTGGAAACGCTGCCGCTTACCATATCGCTGATCCAGAGTGGCATCGTACCCATACCGGCGATGGCGGCGATCAGGGCAGATGACCGTGAGCCGTTCGTCCCACGTGGCGTCGGTGAGTTTCAGGTGCGCCTCGTTGCGGCAGGTGCCGTAGAGGATGCGGCCGATGACGCGCAGGATATAGACCGCCGTAATCACGATCGATGTGCAGGCGATGATCGTCACGACGCGGTGGAACGTGTCGTTATTCATGAAAGCGCCGTTGAAGATTGTCATTTCGGCGACGAAACCGCCTCAGACCCGGCAGTCCGAGGTTCGCCAGACCTGCGATTACGTACCCTACCGCCAGGAAGGGCATCACCTTCATCAGGCCGCTCAACTCGCGGATGTCGCGCGTGTGCGTGCGGCCGTAGATCATACCGATCAGGGCGAAGAAGAGGGCCGTCATCAGGCCGTGACTCAGCATCTGCAGAATGGCACCCAGTGCCGGCCGTGGTATTCATCATCAGGATAGCGAACAGGACCAGTCCGCAGTGCGATACCGAGGAGTAGGCGTTGATATATTTGAGATCGGTCTGCACGCAGGCCGAGAAGGCGCCGTACACGACCGAGATCGTCGTGAGGATGATGAAGATCCAGCTTAATTCGTGCGCCGCTTCGGGCATCAGGTACATCGCCACGCGGAAACACCCGTAGCCACCCAGCTTCATCAACACGCCGGCGTGGAGCATCGACACGGCGGTCGGCGCCGAGGCGTGACCGTCGGGGCTCCAGGTGTGGAACGGGAAGAGGGCGCCCAGCACGCCGAAGCCGACGAAGACCATCGGGAACCAGATGTACTGTTGCGAGAGGGGGATGTTGTGCAGCGCGGCGATCTCAAGCAGGTTCATCGTCTGCGCCCCGGCTCCGAAGTAGATGCCCAGGATGCCGCAGAGCAGCAGGGCCGAACCGCCCATGAGCATCAGCGTCAGCTTCATGGCCGAATACTCCTTTGCGGCCGCTGCCCCAGACGCCGATGAGCAGGTACATCGGGATCAGTGCCACTTCGTAGAACATGAACATCGAGAAGAGATCGACGGTGATGAAGAATCCGAAGACACCGACCGAGAGCAGGCAGTACCAGAGGAAGTAGGCCTTCACGTCCTTCTGCATCTGCCACGAGGCGAAGGTTCCCGTGAAGACGATGATGGCCGACAGCAGGAGCATGGCTACCGAGATACCGTCCACGCCCACCGCGTAATGGATGTTGAGTGGAGCGTACCAGACGACGCTGTCCGTAAGCGAGCATCGCGTCCGTAGCGCCTGCTTCCCGCAGGCCGAGGTAATGGAACACAAGATAAATCGCCAGCGCGAGAAGTGCCGAGGAGCCGGCGACCATGACGGGCATGGATCTGCCGCTGCCGCCCAAAATCCACAGCCCCAGCATCATCACCAGGGGGATCAGCGGAAACAGAGAAAGTATATTCATAGCGTTCGGATTATCGGAGGATGAGTAACAAAGAAGGGTCAGGCCGAGCGCCCGGCAAAGAACCAGATGCAGTAGCGCTGTACGCTGCCGCTCTGCATGAAGCGGATCCCCAGTGCGGCGCTCTGGGTTGTCCGGGCCAGCAGGTTCATGAAGCCGTCCACCACGTGACGGTCGAACCAGGCGATCGGACGCGAAATGCAGCCGAAGATGATCTCGGTGCGTGACGAACTGATACGCCCCCCTCGTCGATGTAGAAGCGATGGTAAGCCGCCTTGTGCAGGCCGCTGAAGGTCGTGGCGAGCCGGTCGGCGACGGGCTGTTTGGCCCGCAGGTACATCCAGGTCGCCAGGGCGATCGCAGCGATGGCGACGGTGAGGCTGATGGCCACTACCCCGCCGTCGAGGTGGATCGTATAGGCTTCTCCGTCGCTCGATATGAAATCGCCGAAGGGAATGAATCCCGCGACGCAGGTGATCACGGCCAGGACGACGAGAGGAACGGTCATCGTGGCCGGAGCTTCGTGCGGCGTGTGATGTGCATGCAGTTCCTTGTTCTCCTTGCCCCAGAAGATACCGTAGTAGAGCCGGAACATATAGAAGGCCGTCAGTTGCGGCGGGATACCCGTCATCACCCAGCCCATCAGGACTGAAGGCGAAGCAGGCGGTCAGTATCTCGTCCTTGGAGAAGAAACCCGCTCAACGGCCAGATGCCGGCGATGGCCAGACAGGCGACGAGGAAGTGATGTGCGTGACGGGCATGTATTTGCGCATGCCGCCCATCGCCGACATCTCGTTGGAGTGTACCGCGTGGATGATGCAGCCGGCGCAGAGGAACAGCAGCGCCTTGAACATGGCATGGGTGAAAGAGGTGGAACATCGAAGCCATGTAACCCAGTCCGCCTTCGTGGGGATTCGGATGAGGTACAAACGCCCCAAGGCCACAATCATAAAAACCGATCTGCGAGATCGTACTGAACGCGAGCACGCGCTTGATGTCGCTCTGTACGCAGGCTACACTTCGCTGCATAGAGCGCGGTAAAAGCACCGACCCAGGCAACCCAGTAAGCACTTCCGGGCATAACCGATGAAGAGCGGGAACATACGGGCTACCAGATAAACACCGGCAACCACCATTGTAGCCGCATGAATCAGCGCTGACACGGAGTCGGACCTTCCATTGCATCGGGCAGCCAGATGTGTAATGGGAACATGGCGCTTTGCCCGCTCCGCCGATGAACATAAGTCCAAGGGCCAGTGGGATCATTGTTCCGGCGGCGGCCAGCAGTTGTGCGGTCGGGCGAAGGAGAATGTGCCCGGCATAATAAAGCCGTAGAAGAGGATGCCGATGAGAAGCCCGAGATCGGCGAAGCGGGTGACGATGAAGGCTTTTTCGATGCCGCGATGGCTTCGGGCTTGGTGTAATAGAAGCCGATGAGCAGGTAAGAGCTCACGCCCACCAGCTCCCAAAAGACGTACATCTGGAAAATATTGGTTGCTACCACCAGTCCCAGCATACCATCGTGAAGAGCGACAGGAAGGCGTAATAACGCTGGAAGCGTCTCCCCTTTCATGTAGCCGAACGAATAGATATGGACCATGAGCGACACGGTCGAGATGACGACGAGCATCATCACCGAGATCGGATCGAGCAGGATGCCCATATCGATATGCAAAGGTCTGGCTGAACGGGAGCCAAACGGCGTTGTAGGGCATCGCGTCGGGAAAATGCCCCTCCGCGTTACGCCCGGCGTGAAATAGTGAATGGCCGTGGTAGCTCAACACGGTGACGTCACGGTAATGTCCAGCACGCTGTGCCGATGGCGCCTGCCGCCCTGTTTTGAGTTTGGTGCCGGCCAGTCCGAGTACCAGAAACTCAACAGCGGCAATACGAGAATTAGAATGGTAAAATCCATAGTCGAATTTTAATCCGTTACCATTTGAGTTTCTTCAAATTTTTGACCTGGATGTGGCGCAGGTTGCGGTAGATATTGATGATGATGGCGATGGCCACGGCTGTTTCCGCAGCACTGATGCCGATGGCGAACAGGGCGAAGACACTTTCCACGACCGCACGCTTTGCCGCAGCCTTCATGCACGACGTTTCGCTGTTTCTGCCCGGCCCGGCTCTCCGCCGGAGTGAGCCGTTATACGGTAAAATGGACGAATGCGGCCGGTCTTCTTTTTACTCTTTCTGGTACCTTTTTATTATCGTTTGCGGGCGATCAGATACCGCCGACGATGCAGGCCAGCAGCAATAAACTGATGACTTCGAACGGCAGCAGGTAGCCCTGTTTTTCGGGACTCATCAACGCGAATCCGATCTCCCGGACGGCCAGTTCACCGTGCTCGAAGTGTTCCGGCAGGAACTGGTGGCGCAGGGTGACGAACAGGCAGATCGCCAGTCCTGCAGAGGGGTTGCCAGGATGCCCACGACGAATTTAGCCGCGCAGTTTTTTTCGGCCTTGTCTCCCTCGGAAGAGGTCAGCAGGATCGAAAAGACGTATAGAACCGTGATACCGCCCGCATAGATAAGCAGCTGGACGGCACCCAGGAACGAATAGTTGAGCTGGAAATAGATGCCTGCCGTGCCGAAGAGGACGAACAGCAGGAACGTCGCCGCACGCAGGATGCGTTTGTGGTTACGGCCAGTACGGCGCTCGCCAGCGTGGAAGACGGCCAGCACGGTAAAGACGATCCAGGTCGAGTGTTATCTCCATGACATTATTTGTTCAGGGTTTTTTAATTTGTCGCGGGTATAGACCGCGTGTTCAAGCGTGTCGAAACGGATCGCGTCGTGCGGACAGGCGTTCACGCAAGCAATACGTAACTGAACGAAGCACT
>VOFG01004937.1_pt1 | contig 14557 bp, 34 predicted proteins | sample 5384171 | NCBI WGS metagenome assembly VOFG01 (sample SAMN12384726, study PRJNA508395) | human gut metagenome | isolation source: healthy gut F | host: Homo sapiens
CATCTTTTCTTCATAATACCAATCCCCTTTAACAATTGTCATGCATCTTATTTTCCACTTAAACACTATACACCATATTCGTGAAAAAAAGCTTGAATTTTTTTTAAAGAATTTCTTAAATATTTCTCTCACATGTCTTATTGATTATTTTTTCACAATATACTGCTTGTATAATTGATTTTTTTTGTATTATGATAGTAGCAGACGAAAATGTCTATGTCTATTCAACATATTTATTAAAAAGGAGGTAATTACCCATGGCACACGTAATTGGAGACGATTGTATTTCATGTGGTTTGCGAAGCAGAATGTCCAGTAAGCGCTATTTCTGGAAGGAGATGGCAAATACGAGATCAACGCTGATGCTTGTATCGACTGTGGTGCATGTGCAGCACAGTGCCCAGTAGGAGCAATTTTCGAGGCATAAGATTCCACACATATAAGATTTAAACGCAAAAGAATGTTCCGGTTCAGAACATTCTTTTTCTTTGCCCCACGTTTTGACTATTTTTTGCACTTTTCATATGCTATTCTTGGGACAGGCAAAGGGAATCTATCCTTTTGCAAAGAAATCTTAATTGAATAAGGGGTTTTATTATGGGCAATGCTCTGGAACAACTAAGAAAAAGAGACCCGGGACGATGCCAGGCTTTACGGCTGTATTAGAGAACTCTATGAACAAGGAGTCCTTTTGAAAGAACTAAAAGCCGTCATTCCTGATATCCGGCGCACTCGTGAGCAGTTACATATGAAAAGAATGCTGGAAAACAATAACGAAGTCTTGATGCAGATGTTCAGTCGGGGAAATGTCTTTTCTGTTGGATGCAAAGGAACGGCAGGAGGAAGAACAGTTCAAAAAATAGACCAGCTCATCAGACAACAGCAATCCTTATCGGAAAGCTGCGGCTGAAGCTGGTCCAATCGGCAAATTAAAACGGCTATTCCTGCCTGCTTAAATTTGCAAACTTCGTGTATTCACCAAAGCCAAGCCAGATTAACGGTCCCTACCGGACCGTTTCTCTGTTTTGCTATAATAATCTCGGCCTGTTTTTAAATTCGGAATCTTCATTATAATACTTCATCACGATAAATAAACATAACAACGTCGGCATCCTGCTCGATAGCTCCGGACTCACGGAGGTCAGAAAGCATCGGGCGTTTATCCGGTCTTGACTCTACCGCACGGCTCAACTGGGACAGTGCAATGACCGGTACATTTAACTCTCTTGCAAGAGCCTTTAGTGAACGGGAGATTTCAGAAATCTCCTGCTGTCTGGACTCAGATTTTCCCACCTACACTTCCACTCATCAACTGCAAGTAGTCAATGATGACAAGCTGAAGATCCTGCTCCAGTTTATATTTCCTACATTTTGAACGAAGTTCGGATACGGAAATACCTGGTGTATCGTCAATCACAAGGTGTGACTTTCCGATAATTCCGGCTCCTTCGATTAGCTTCTCCCCACTCGGAATCTTTTAGATTACCGGTTCTGAGTGCCTGTGCATCTACCTGGGATTCCAGAGAAAAACAGACGGTTTACCAACTGCTCCTTTGACATCTCAAGACTGAAAATGGCAACACCTTTATTTTTCTTAAATGCAACATACTGGGCAATATTCAGTACGAACGCTGTCTTACCCATAGACGGACGGGCCGCTACAAGAACAAGATCTGACGGCTGAAGGCCGGATAATTTGTAATCTAAATCAATAAATCCTGTCGGGATTCCTGTAACAGTTCCTTTATTCTTTGAAGCTTTCTCGATTCGTTCCAGCGCATTTAATACAACATCTTTGATTGGAACATAATCTCCGGTATTGCGGTGCTGTAATAATTCAAATACCGATTTCTCCGTCTGTTCCATAATTACCGGAAGAGATTCTTTTCCCGACATAACAAGTATTTGCAATTGACTCGGTCAGCTTGATAAGTTTTCGCATCATTGCCTTATCTGCCACGATCTCCGCATAATATTTTTACATTTGCAGAGGTCGGTACTGCATTGACCAGATCCCTTACAAATTCCAGACTGGAAATCTCCGGCGGTACATCTTTTTTCTTTCAGACGTTCCTGGAGTGTGACCAGATCGACCGGCTTTCCTTCATTAAAAAGTTCCACCATGGAATCAAATACCACTCCGTAAGATGTCTGATAAAAATCCTGACCACTGATGATCTCTGATGCAGTGGTAATCGCATCCTTGTCCATCAGCATCGCTCCGACTACTGACTGTTCCGCTTCGACACTGTGGGGCATGACCCGCTTAATGAGTGCCTCTTCCATGTACGGTTTCCTCCGCCTGCTTCCTCTGTAACTACTACTTTCAGCTCTGTAGTTACTTTTGGATGTAATTTAATCGGCACATTATGTGTTCCAAGAGATTTGATCGGATCTTTTAACTGCACTTTCTTTTTATATACTTCCAGCCCAAGCTGAGATTTTACCTCTCTTTGCAATTTCTTTGGAGGATACAGAGCCAAATACTTTTCCGCCTTCTCCAGTTTTGATGGAAACCTGGATCTTACCTGCCTCGATCTTCTTTCCTAATTCTACAGCAGACCTCATAGTGTTGCTGTGCTACTTTATCATCATTCGCCTTCTTAAGTTTCAAATCATTTAAATTCTTACCGTTAGCTTCTACACCTTTTCCTGTCTTCAGGATAAAGTTTCTTGCGTATCCGTCGCTGACGTTTACATCCCCTTTTTTCCCAAGTGGCTTTTACGTCTTCTTTCAAAATAACCTTCATGTCTATATATCTCCTCCTTTTATCATATTATCCAGAACCTGTTTCAGACATGCAACAGCCTTCGTCCATATCCGTATGATTGAACTGCGCTCCCGAAGCATTCATATGACCCCGCCGCCTAACTTTTCCATAATGACCTGAACATTGACCTCATCGATGGAACGGGCACTCACATAATTCTTTCCATTATATTCTGTTAATACAAATGGATGCCTTGATCGCACTGATGTCCAATAATTCATTTGCCGCCTGTGCCCGATGATCGTCGGGCTTTCAATGTGAAGATCCACACCTTCGCAATGGCAAATTTGTTACGGTACACTTCTGCACTGCTGATGATCTCCGCTTTTTGCCCTGTAAGATTCCATATCGTCACGGAACAACTTTCTTACCAGCGTAATATCTGCTCCGGACCTTCTCAGAAATGCTGCCGCCTCAAATGTACGCACTCCGGTACTGATTCATAAAACTGTTCGTATCGATCATGATACCGGCATACATACTGCTTCGCCTCCAGATTCGGAATCTGAATATCATCTACAATGTACTGCAGGATCTCAGATACCATCTCACATGCTGACGAAGCATAAGGTTCAATATAAGACAACAGCGCATTATCAATATTATCACTGCTCTGTCGGTGATGATCCAGAACCACGATCGTCTTGGTTGTCTTCAGAAGGTTCCTCACATTCTGTCATCATCGGACGGTTCGTATCTACAACGACAACCATTGAATTCTCATCCGCCATATTCATCGCCTGTGACGATGTCAAGGAACAGATCGTCCGGGTAAGCCGGATCTTTGTTCGAATAATTCATATAAAGGCCTGAGCGATGCTGACACTTCATTGATCACAATATAAGCACGTTTTTCCAAAGCCAGTGCCGCACGATAGATTCCCATTGCCGCACCGAACGCATCCACATCTGTCAGCTTATGCCCCATAACGAATATCTTATCTTTGACCGTGATAAATTCACGCAGTGCCTCTGCTTTTACACGCGCCTTTACACGGGTATTCTTTGCTGTCTGTTCTCGTTTGCCACCATAATAGGTAACACCGTGACAGTCCTTGATAACCGCCTGATCGCCGCCTCTTGCAAGCGCAAGATCGATTGCAACACGCGCATAGTTATAACTCTGTGCATAAGAATCGGAACTCAGTCCCAGACCGATACTAAGTGTTGCCGGAATTCCATTTCCGATATTTACGGATTTTACATCATCCAGCAGGGAGAACTTATCTTCTTCCAGCTGTTTAAAATAAGACTTTCGGATGATAATAAAATATTTATCATTCTCCAGTTTTCTTGACGATTCCGTCAACTTTTGCAATATACTGGTTGATCTTACGGTCTACCAGAGCCATCAGAAGTGACTGTCTGACTTCTTCCACACTGTCGATCACTTCATCGTAGTTGTCGATGTATACCAGGCCTGCAACCATTCTCTGTTCTTCATTTTCCTGATCGTACGGTTCAGTTCTGTAACATCCTGAAGATATACCGCAATGAAATATTCTTTTTCCTTTGGCAAGCTCCATAAGCTGTTCTGTATCACTAAATCCTTCTACTGATACTCTCCAGATTCTGCCTGATATTCTTTATCATCATAATATACTTCCATCGTGACCTTCTGCTGATCCTCTTTTGGAAATATACTCCGATTCAATTCCGGAATGTATTTACTGATGTAAGCTTCTCCTTTTGGCTTTACCGCCCAGGATTGCTTCAAATTCATCATTCATCCAGACTGCTTTCCCATCATCCAACAGGATTGCATAAGGAATCGACAGTTCTCTCAGCAAGCGTATTCTGAACAATGCCATACTGTGCAGCAAATTCTACGAGATCCTTCATGATGATATTCTTACTGTAAAAAATACAGTCCGCCTACCATGATGACATATATCGAGCACGAATACGGCCATCAGGATTCCCGCTCTGTGATCCATCTTATACACCCACAGATTCCATTGCTATGAGAAATACCATGATAGCCGGCCACTGGATGTAAAGTTTGAGTTGTCCTTTGAGCTGCACTTTTCCTTTTTCATTCTTTTTTTCCATGATTCTCGCCTCTGTGTGTGAGTCTTTCTCACTCCTTTTGCAGTGCCAAAATGATCTGATCATCCACTACACTTTACATACGTGATATTATACCATTTATCCCTTATCAAAAAGAAAGACGGGAAATCCTTAACGTTCTGTTAAGTATTTCCCATCATGTTTTTATTGTTCATTTTTTTGATTTATGATTCATATCCGTTTGGATTCTGTGACTGCCATCTCCATGTATCGGCACACATCTCGTCCAGACCTTTTTCTGCTTTCCATCCAAGCACTTTCGCTGCTTTTGCAGGATCTGCATAACACATCGCGATATCTCCTGCTCTTCTCGGCTTGATCTCGTAAGGAATCTCCTTACCGCATGCTTTTCCAAATGCTTTTTACCATATCAAGCACGGAATATCCAACACCTGTTCCAAGATTGATCACGTCAAGTCCAGGATTGCTGAAGATATAGTTAATTGCTTTTACGTGTCCTTTTGCAAGATCCACTACATGAATATAATCACGGACTCCTGTTCCGTCTGGTGTATCATAGTCATCCCCGAACACGCCCAGTTTTTCAAGCTTTCCTACTGCCACCTGCGAAATATATGGCATCAGGTTATTCGGAATTCCCTTCGGATCCTCTCCGATACGTCCACTTTCATGTGCTCCGACTGGGTTGAAATAACGAAGCAGGATGACATTCATATCCGGATTTGCCTTCTGTACATCTGTCATGATCTGTTCCATCATAGACTTTGTCCATCCATAAGGATTCGTACACTGTCCCCTTCGGGCACTCCTCTGTGATCGGCATCTCTTCCGGACTTCCGTATACAGTTGCAGAAGAACTGAATACAATATTCTTAACACCGGTCTGTTTCATAACATCCGATCTCGTTATTCTCTTTTCCACAGAATACGCAAACTTTTTTCTTCTGCGTCCGCCGCCTCTTCTCTTGAAGCCGCCTTCTGGACGATTTCCCTTTATCGTAAGCCATTTTGGTTTCTCCTTTCAACAATGAAATGCGGCGTACCACAGCATGGTACTATTGCCTAAAAAAGGTTCCTCATCAATTCCATCCGGAATGTTCATGAAGCCGTCACCTGCATCAGATACTGGTGCTCTCTGGTGCCGGAGCCGGTGATGGAGCTGCCGCACGGAAACTTCCTGCATTTGCGTCGCTTACTGCCTTGCTTTCAGCAAATTCCTGATCTTCTACAACAACATCTGTTGTGTAAACTTTCTGACCTTCTTTATTGGTATAGCTTCCTGTCTGGATACGTCCGGTCACAACAACCTTCAGTCCTTGACGGAAATCCTGTTTCTCAGCAAATTCTGCACTTCTTCCGAAAGCAACGCATCCGATAAAGTCAGCTGTCTGCTCTCCGTCGTTGTTACGTCTGAATCTGCGGTCTACAGCTAATGTATATCTTGTGATCGCTGTAGAATTCTCACCCTGTGAATATCTTACCTCAGGATCTCTTGTCAAGCGTCCCATCAAAATTACTTTATTCATATTATACCTCTACTTCCTGCTTATGCATCCTGTCTAACGCATAAAAATCTGATAACGTTGTCCATAATGCGAATTCTCTGCTCGATTTCGCTTGAGTCTCAGCATCAGACTCGAAGTGGATGAAATAGTAGTATGCTTCTTTCATCTTCTGAATCTCGTAAGCTAATCTCTTCTTACCCCATTCATCAACGTCAGAGATCTGTCCACCGAAACGTTCAACTAATGCTTTCACCTTTTTCGATTACCTGAGCTCTTTCGTCGTCTTCGATTTTTGCACTGACAACAACAGCTAATTCATATTTGTTCATGTCGTCTTGCACCTCCTTCTGGTCTTTTGGCCCCCGCTCATCTTATGTGGGAGCAAGGATTTCTGTCTCTATTTTAGGACAGAATTATTGTATCACGAGTTCCTATGTTACCATAAAGTCTCGATTTTTCAAGCTTTTTTCTTCAAATCTTTTGTATTTTGCTCGTCGCTGGCGCTTGTACATGTTGATAGTGTCACAACTGAATCTGCAGTCGTCACTTCCACACCCGTATCATAAATCGCGATCCGCTTCGTCATATCCAGGTAAGACTGATATGCTTCGTCGTTCTCGAAGCCTGTCAGATACACATCGTCTGTATCCTTGACTGTCGCCGCACTGTAAATATGATATACAATCTCTCTTCCGTCCGGCGTGTAAATGTAAAAATACGGGTTGCTTCCCAGAAAGATTTATCTTTATATTCATCTAACTTTCGAAACATAGAACCGTCCTTCATACGATGCCCATATATGATAGAATTACGATCATTGAAATTTGCATTATTGTCCGCATTCAAAAAAAATCGTTCCAAGTGTATTATCATTTTCCGAAAATGTTTTGTGTAAATATTTTCATTATCTGTTGTCTGAACAATCGGATAATTAATCATTGATGGCTCGGTAAAAACGAATCCACCCGACTGTATCCGGATTGATTCCTTTAATTCATCAAAATCAACAGAAAAGCCTTTTTCCGGCTCACTGTCTTCTTTATTGATCGCAATGCTCTGAATCTTCTTATATTCATCACGGCCTTTGCATAACCTCCGGACAATCTTCACAAGTTGAAAGGCTGAAAACAAAATACAGCCAGTGCCACGATCAGGATGATATTTGATAACATACCCGGCTTTTTCTTTTCTCTCTGCGCCACGATGTGGTCTTCTTCTATTCTTTTACCATCATACGCTGCCTTTTCTATTCCTCTATAGTAGCACATCTGCGTTACCTGCTTCAATTATTTTATAATTTTTTTAATTTGCAGTTTATTGACTTTTCTTTTGCCTGCGCGTATGATATTTACATAGGAGGACGATACTGATGAAAGAAAAATTACAACGCTTTATGTATGGAAGATATGGATTAGATTCCTTTGGAAAATTTACAATTATAGTCTCTTTAGTACTGATGCTTTTTGGCGAACTTTGTACCTGCAAGACTGGGAGTGTATTATCCCTGCTGTGCTGGGGCACTTTTGATCTACACATATTTCCGTATGTTCTCAAGACAAACTTATAAACGTGCCTGTGAGAACCAGGCTTATCTGGCAAAACAGCGAAAGTTCGACATTTCTTCGCCTCACAGAAAAGTATAATGGCACAGAGAAAGACACATCACATTTACAAATGTCCGACTTGTAAACAGAAAATACGTGTACCAAAAGGCAAAGGCCGTATTGAAATCCGCTGTCCGAAATGTAACACAACATTTATCAAGAAGAGCTAAGTAAAGGGACTTTTTATGTTTGGATATATTGCAATCAACAAAGCTGAAATGAAATTCAAAGACTACGATGTGTACCAGGCGTACTATTGTGGTCTTTGTCGCCGTCTGAAAGAATGTTACGGAAAGCGTGGTCAACTGACACTGTCCTACGACATGACATTTCTCATTGTCCTGCTCACCGGGCTTTACGAACCAAAGACTATAACCGGTGAGACTCGCTGCATTGCGCACCCGCTTGAGAAACATCCGACAAAAATCAACGAATATACAGATTATGCAGAAGCTTCCATGAATCTCATTCTTTTCCTATTATAAATGTAAGGACGACTGGACCGATGAGCGAAAAAAAAAGGATATATTGCTGCAAAAGCGCTGGAGCCGAAGATCAAAAAAGATTGAAAGTAATTACCCGGAAAAAGTCCGGCTGATTCGCTCAAAATTAGAAGAAATCAATCAATATGAAAAAAAAGGTGAGACAAATCTTGACCTTATGGCAGGACTTTTCGGTGATATCATGGCTGAAATCTTTGCCTGGGAACCAGACGCATGGGAATTATCTCTTCGAAAAATCGGATTCTTCTTTGGCAAATTCATTTACCTCATGGACGCCTATGAAGATGTAGAAAGGATATTGAAATAACAGCTACAATCCGCTAAAGGAAGCATTTTTGCAAAAACTCCAGAACAGTTCGCCACAGAATGCCGCACTCTTCTCTGACCATGATGATGGCCGAATGTTCCAGAGAATTTGAACAGCTTCCGATTCTGCTTCACGCAGATATTTTAAGAAACATCTTGTATTCCGGGGTGTGGTGCAGGTATACTATGGTTACGTCCAAACGATATGAAAACCAGAATAAGGAGAACAATCATGAATGATCCATACAGCGTCTGGCATTTCCGCGGCGCTACTGATGACGAATAAAAAAGCATACCGGGCACTAAGCCGAAAATATCGCCCGGATGCAAATATCAATAACCCGAATAAAGATCAGGCAGAAGCCAAATTCAAAAGAAGTCCAGCAGGCTTACCAGCAGATTATGCATGAACGCGAATACGGCACTACTGGTTCCTATGGAAATGGTTACGGAACTCTTCCGGCGGTTACGACGGAAATAATCCTAATGGCGGCTACGGTGACTTTGGAGGATTTGACTTCGGCGGATTTGACTTTGGAGGATTCGGAAACTTCGCGGTTACTCCGGTCAGTATCAGCAGAGACGATCCGGCGCGACCAGTAACGAAGGTGACCTTCATATGCAGGCCGCTGCCAATTTCATTAATAATGGCCGCTATCAGGAAGCAATCAATGTTCTAAACGGAATTGATAACAAGACTGCGCAATGGTATTACTACAGTGCCATCGCTAACTCCGGTATCGGCAATAACGTCATTGCCCTACAGCATGCACGCGAAGCAGCTCGTATGGAACCGAACAATATACAGTACACCACCCTCGTACAACGACTGGAAAATGGCGGAAACTGGTACCGCCAGCAACAAGGACCTTTACCAGACAACCTTCTCAAGCAGCGGCGACTGGTGCGTAAAACTATGTATCGCCAACCTCGTCTGTAACCTATGCTGCGGCGGAAGCGGACTCTGCTGGTGGAAGCGGAATGAACGGCGGACATTACATATAAAATAATAATTGGGGACGTAGTAAACCTTCAAAGTTCTATGTCCCCATCATTGATTTAGGTGTCCCTTTTTTACTTTTTCTATTTTTTTCAATGCTTTCTTAAACCGGTTACTGAACAGGATCATGGTGAATGTTACTGCGAAGAAATCGGCAATCGGTTTGCCAGATATACTCCCATAGTTCGATCTGCACCCAGATATGTGGAACAATATAAATCAGTGGAATCAACAGTACGAATTTTCTCATTACTGCCACAATAATGGATTCTGGTGCGCAGCCAAGAGAGGTAAATCCCATCTGGCATGCGATCTGGATTCCAAACATAAACATTGCTGCCATATATACACGAAGTGCTGTCTTGCCAAATGCAAGCAGTGCTGCGTCTGATGTGAACATGCTGACGAAAATCTGTGGAAAAAAAGTTCTACACATAACCATAGAATCACTGCATACCCAACGCTTACCTTTTAACAGCAGAAATGTTCCCCGAACACGGTCTACATTTTTGCTCCATAATTATAGCGAGTATCGGCTGTGCTCCTGTCCAAGTCCCTGTAGTGGCAGCATCGCAAACTGCATTACACTAGTCAGGATCGTCATGGCTCCAACTGCAATATCCCCGCCATATTTTAACAAAGATGAGTTGAAGCACACCGTGATAATACTTTCACTCGCCTGCATAATAAAATGTTGTGAGTCCCAGCGCAAGACTTGGTAATATAATTCTTGCTTCCAGCTTCATATTCTTTCTTTGTATCTTTTAAAAATGTCTTCTTTCCAAATAAGAAGCTGACGACCCAGATACAGGAGCATGCCTGTGATATGATTGTTACAAGCCGCGCCTCGCACGCCCATATGTAATCCAAAGATAAAAATCGGGTCAAGCACAATGTTGATCACTGCACCAATCAGCACAGATAACATTCCTGTCTTTGCAAATCCCCTGCGCAGTGATAAATGCATTTAACCCAAGTGTCAACTGCACAAAAATCGTTCCCCACTGCATAAATGTTCATGTAGGTGCCGCAGATATGAAATCGTATTTCACTGGCTCCAAATGCCAGTAGAAATGTGCGATTGCCAAAAGCAAAGACAATTGTCAGCACGATTGCCACCAAAAATCTGTGTTGCGAAGCAGTTACCAAGTGTCTTCTCCGCATCTTCCTTATTATTCTGTCCCATATAAATAGACGCCTCGGCGCGCCGCCATTTCCTACCAGCACTGCAAATGCTGACACGATCATAATAAGCAGATACACGCCGACACCCGTAAGAGCCAAAGCTCCTACCTTCCGGGATATGACCGATGTAAATTCGATCCACCACGTTGTACAGCATGTTAATAAGCTGCGCTGCCAGCGTGGGATTGCCAGCCGGAGCAGAAGTTTTCCAATCGGTTCTGTCCTTTAGGAAATCTTTATCTTTTCCATAATTTTCACCTTTTATTCGTAATAATAACGTTGGAGAAAAGTCCAACCATAATGTCAAAAGACTGCCTCGTGACATCAATATTACAAATTATACTATCTGTAACGCCATTGTCAATAACGTCAAATTATGAAATTTTTCGAAAGTCTTTTGCCGGTAATTTTAATGATAATCCTGACTACTTCAAAATTAATTCGAATTTTCGAAATTTTTTTTCATTTTGGGGTTGACGAAACCGGAAATCTTTGTTATTCTAAATACATTCGATGTGGCGCCATAGCCAAGTGGTAAGGCAAAGGTCTGCAACACCTCTATCACCAGTTCAAATCTGGTTATGCCTCTAAAAAGAAACCTTGATTACAAGGTTTCTTTTTGCGTGTATGGCGGGAATAAATAAGACTTCCATAAGATTTCCTTAAGAAATTTTCGATTTCTTTAAGACCACGCACATACTTTAGACACATTTCCTCTGTATACTTAATGACAGATAGTTGAGAGACATCCATCAATATCAACTATCCCCTCATAAAGTGCAAACGCACTTAACTCTCATTCCCTTTAGATAACTATAAAACAACGGCAAAAGAAGCCACAGGTCACATGACCCGTGGGCTGCTTTACGTTACCAAGCATACGACAAAAAGGTCCGGTGGACCTTTTTAGTTACCTTTATCCGTGATATTCGCCATTATACTGGATCAGCGTTACATCATCCACATTTTCAATCTTACGGATTTTTTCCGTAAAGTCCATCTGATTCTGTCTGCAGAATACTTCAACTGCCATCTCTGTCTTTTTCTTTCCGCATCGTCTTTGATTTGATAAAATAACGAATTTTTTCCAAAGTTGCGTATGATTTCATCTCCGGCATCATCTCCGGTATAATGAATTACTACAATATAAATCTTCCCCATTCTGCTGTCTGTGATAAAACAAATAAATCATAACAATCATGATCACTGCCACCAGTACCGCAAGCACATACATACCTGCACCGGCTGTAATTCCTGTCGTTATCGCCCAAAACAGATAAAGAAGATCCATCAGGGTCTTTGACTGCTGTACGAAAAACGTACAATAGACAATGCACCAACCATACCAAGAAATCACAATATTCATTACTGATTGCCAGTGTGACCATACATGTAAGAACCGTCATTCCTACAAAGTGTGATTGCAAAGCTTCTGAAAAAAATCACTCCCTACGTAAAATTTTCGATAGACTGGGTAGATTACTCCGCCAAGGTAAGCAAATGAAATGGCAAGTGCCGTAAGCATTCCCGGAACATCGAATTTATCGAATACACCGGATTCCAGTACTGATTTTTTATTACATCCTGTACACTCATTCGTTTTTCTCCTGTATTTTAATTTTCTGCCCAATATTCAAATCCATTCAGATACCGGGTCTTTTTCATAACACAATACGTATTTTGATACTGCTGCCAAACTCTGCTGACTGCGGTGGCAGAAGATCTCGTATGATTTGGGAAGCAGCCTCTGTAAATTTCACTTCCATTACAAGCTTTCCAGGCTCCAGAACCGGCAGTGTAGCAAGTGTCGGATCGAATATATCATACCCTCCCACAGCCGCCCGCACGTCGCAGTCAAACGTAATCCTCACCGTTCCTGTATCCATGATCCACGGCACCCGGTCATAATCTACAATAGTCCGAGGCCTCATCATATTACTGACACATTCAATATAAAACTCCCTGCACAAAGAATATGGACTGTGCAAAGCAAAATTCATATTCCCCGCCAGGATTTTTTCCACCTCTTCTCTCGTAAGTGGTGCGCTTTCTTTGTAAATGTAACTGCCGAATTTCTTTTTTTCGCTCTAGCTTAATGGAACGGTCGCTGTAATCATAGATTCGAATCCGGTACTTTTTACGCATCAGTACGCCGGATTCTTTCTCCTCATATGCACTGTTCCAGTAATCATCAAAATACAGGCTCCGGATCATATAGCCCCCATCTGAAGCATAATGGATCTTTTTCAGTAAATGTTTCATACGAAGTTCCAATAATTCCTTCTCACTCGTACTGATCAAGTATTTCCATTCATTCGAAAATGTTCTGCCGTTCCCGGCATGCTGTTCCGATGCTCCAGCTCAGCATTTTTTTAACTGCTTCATATGTTCTGCAATCCTGGCATGACTGATATTCTTAATTTTCTTCATAAATATCTTCCTCAATACGTTGGTCTGCTGTCACATAGAAGCATTTCATACCATAATTCTTGCCATTGTCCGGTTACATAATAATCAAATGCATCCTGCGTTTTTCCAGATGAATCAGTTGCACGTACCCGTACAAAAGTACTGGCCTGGGCCGCCGGAACACTTGTCTGTACTTCGGAACTGTCACTCCTTCCTGCCCGGAAGATCACATTCTGGAACTGGTAGTCTGTCGCAAGTTCTACGGTATAAAGTAATATCTTCAGCATCAAAATCATAAGACACATCCCAGTTTCAGGATTCAGCGCATTATCCTGAATAGCCGGGGTTCCAATGTAGAATGGCTGTGGTTTTTTCAGACTTTCCAGATACAATTCATAGTTCTTCTCCACTTCTTCCGGAATTCCTGCTGCCACTGTATCATATTGGGACTGTGTCAGAGGCGCATTCATTTGATCCGGCATGGAATAAAGATATGGTCTCACCACATTTTCATACTGGCTGATCATCGTGCTCAGCCGTTCTTCGCTGAGATAATCCTTCATCTCAATGATTGCCTTATCTAATTCTTTCCGAAATGAATCTGATTTCAGACATCTCTGGAACAGTACATTTCCCCAGTAATTACTGATTCCACACTCCCAGCTGCCCTGGTCGGACCAGCCGCGGAGCCCGTATTCCGATCGCATGAAAAATCCATCATTGTCCCAGTCGATAAAATACCATGTATCTGAATTTCTGAGGACTGTACAGATACATATTCCGGCTCTGGTATCCACATTTCCAGTCAGAATCTGGAACGCCATCCAATATACGATATTTTCCTCGTCCAAAATACTGTTCCAGCACCTGATTAATAGGGATCGAATAATCATTTACTGCATCCAGCATATGAATCAGCTTTGTGTGGTCGGAATCACCTTAATCTCCAGCCGCTCTTCAAATGCTTCCTGGTTATATCCCGGATCGTCTATCGTTTTGATCACATCTTCTTCCCGGTAAAAACTCAAAGAAATTGACTTTATAAAGCTGACCTTTGAATCCAGACCATGCGTCTTAAGCGCTGTCTTATTCAACTGTTCCACCTGCGTGTAAAGGCCATAATCCTGAAAGGCATCGGAACTTCCATCTGTGTTATCTTTGACATACAAATGTACGAACTGCGTGCGAAGTCCCATCATCTGAGGAATGCCCAGCAATACGTAACTGAACGAAGTAATACCGA
>VOFG01003801.1_pt1 | contig 14519 bp, 19 predicted proteins | sample 5384171 | NCBI WGS metagenome assembly VOFG01 (sample SAMN12384726, study PRJNA508395) | human gut metagenome | isolation source: healthy gut F | host: Homo sapiens
CGTTCGGGTTCAAGGAGGTGGAGGCATCCACTCCCGTACGGATTTCGATCTGTCTAACCACCAGAAATTCTCGGGCAAGAAGATCCAGTATTTCGACTCGAAACAGGCGAAAGTTATGTGCCTTACGTCGTGGAAACCTCGATCGGCGTGGACCGTATGTTCCTGCAGGTGATGTCGGCGGCTTATACCGGAGAAGCTCGAAAACGGCGAAGAGCGCGTCGTGCTGCGGATTCCTGCAGCTCTCGCTCCGACGAAGGTGGCCGTGTTGCCTTTGGTGAAGAAGGACGGCATGCCCGAAGTGGCGCAGCGGATCGTCGATCTGTTGAAGTATGATTTCAACGTCGTGTATGACGAGAAAAGGATTCGGTGGGCAAGCGTTACCGCCGGCAGGATGCGATCGGTACGCCGCTGTGCGTGACCGTCGATGGCCAGACCCTCGAGGATAATACCGTGACGGTGCGCCACCGCGATACGATGCAGCAGGAGGGGCGCGTGGCGATCGATGCCCTCTTCCGGACTGGTCGATGCGGGTGCTCGCTGCGCAGCCTCCTCAAAGTGAATGTCTGACAGGGCTGTATGCGGGTTTCGCGCGGGTGTGTCGGACAGCGAGTACAGTGTGCTTTGTATCGGGGATGTCCGTGAGGGTGTGTGGGCCGGTGTTGTTCGAGCTATTGGATAAGGTAAGATCGTGGGACGTATTTTGGCCATAGATTATGGAACAGAAGCGCACGGGAATCGCCGTGAGCGATCCCTTGCGGATCATTGCCGGAGGGCTCGAAACCGTCGAAACCAAAGGGTTGGAACGCTGGTTGGCGCAATATTTCGCGGCGAATGACGTTTCGACCATAGTGATCGGAAAGCCGATGCAAAATGAGTGGCGCTCCGTCGAAACGTGGCGTTACGTGGAACCGTTGGCGGCCCGCCTGCGCAGGGCCTATCCCGACAAAAGGAGGTGGTGTTTTACGACGAGCGTTTCACCTCGGTCATCGCTCACCGCACGATGCTCGAAGCGGTATGGGCAAGATGGCCCGCCGGGACAAGGCGCTTGTGGACAAGATATCGGCGACCATTATCCTGCAAGGATATATGGAGAGCCGAAGTTAGTTTTCCGGCTGCGGCCGGGTTAAAAATGGAAAAAAGTTATGATTTATCCGATAGTTGTTTTCGGGGGCGCCGGTACTGCGCGAAAATGCCGGGAGATCGGACCCGACTATCGAAGTTAAAAAGTTGATCGAGGATATGTTCCTCACGCTCGAGGAGGCCGAGGGCGTAGGGCTTGCGGCTCCCCAGATCGGTAAAAGCATCCGCCTGTTCATCGTGGACTGCACGCCTTGGGGCGAAGATCATCCCGAACTGGCCGATTATCGGCGTGCGTTCATCAATCGAAATTTCGAAGTTTCCGAGGAGACGAAACTCTACGAAGAGGGATGTCTTTCGCTGCCGGGATTGCACGGAGAGCGTGCGGCGTTCGCTTGCGATCCGGATGCGCTATCTGGACGAGAATTTCGAGCCGCACGACGAAGAGTTCACCGGGCTGCCTGCCTGGGTGATCCAGCACGAATATGACCATCTGGAAGGAGTCGTCTTCACGGATCGCCTGTCTCCGTTGCGCAGAAATCTGATTAAGAGTAAGTTGATGAAGCTTGACGAAGGGGCGTTACAAATGCTCGTACAAGACTAAATAGGGATTGCTCCGGTAAAAGTTACGGATTGACCGAAGAGAGCGATATTGGCCTAAAAGTTGAAATTTTCGGAGAAAGGGGTAAACTCCGGAAAATTTTATTACCTTTATATATCTAAATTAGGAAAGTATATTTCAATTATTTTAAATTTTCATACGATGAAAAAACTTTTTACTTACATTGGCAATGGGCTTGCTCGCGTGGTCGGCATCTGCCCAGAATTGGACGGTCGGTGGTCGTATCGGATCCGGTTTCCAGGCTGTCGGACAGTATGTATTCAGCAACGATAATTATGTGGAAGCCCGTTTCGGTGCTTATTGGGCCAATGCCGGCGGTACGGTGACGGCCGATTTCTCGGTGTTGTATAATTGGAATGTTTGCAATATGGATTGGACTCCGTCGGCAGGCCGTTGGTTCTTCGATGCCGGTGCAGGTATCAATGTGGGCGGCAAAGGGCATTACGCTTATGTAGGCGTGGCCGGCTCGGCTAAACTGGGTATTGCCTTCAAGGGGGCTCCGGTACGTCTTTCGTTCGACTGGTCGCCGGCTTTCGGTCCCGGAATCGCTTATTGGGACGGGGGATCGCATTCCGAGTTCAACGAACGGGCGTTGTGTAACTTCGGTATTACGTGCGTTTATTGCTTCTAAAGAGAGAACCCGAGGAAATAAAAGAAGCCCGGGCAATTTGCTCCGGGCTTCTTTTATGCTGTCGGTTCGGTGGTTTTTCTGTTCGATCATTTCTCCCTTTGCTGATGAAGAACGTTTTCCGAGGGCGGAATTGAGGGACTGAACGTAATATGGGTCCGGAACGGTTGCGGTCGGAGGCCAAAAACGGGCTGGACTTTCGGGTATTCAACGACGTGTGTAGAATTGTCTTTGGAGGTTGTATTCGTTTATATCGGATTTGTTTCGGGCGACGAAACTTTATTTTGCTTTTGGGCGGCGTTTCTCTTGGCTGCGGTTGAATCTTCGCTGCACCTGTATTCTTTTCGGGAGGGAGGGTGCGTGTACACTCCGCGATCCCGAAGCATTTGAATCGCAGGTCCGAATAGCGATAATCGCCGTGTTTTTCCGTTAGAATGTGAAAGTTCCGCCCAGGGAGATCAGGATCGGATTCCGTGCGAACATGGCTGTCTGGAAACGGTATTTGAACATGAGCGATGTACTCCAGCGGCGGCTTATCCGGTAGTCGCAGCCTCCGCCCACATCGAAGCCGCAGGACCATTTGCCCAAGTCGTTCACATTGACGCCGACTGTGGGGAAGAGGCTCCATTGTTCGGTTATGTGGAAGAGATAATGGGCGTCGCACCCCGATGTCCACCGAACATTCCGATTTGCAGGGAATGACGATTCCCGTTTCCAGCCGCAGCGCATCGGTCAGGCTGTATCGGAAATAGCCGCCGATGCCGAAGACGGCGCCCCGGCCGGTATGGGTGTGAGATTGATCTTCGGACCTATGCCCCAGGAACCTCTGTCCTGTGCCGATGCGTAGAAAGCGCTGAATAAGATAAGTATTGCCAGCAGTGTTTTTTCATAGCTTTTGCAGACTTCGATACGGCTTTGCCGGAATGATTCCTTGCTGCCGTCGGATAATTTAGATTCTCTCGAAAACAAAGATACGAACGAACCGGCCGTATGAGCAAATTTATATTTGCACTTTGCCGAGGCGGGTACCTAAGATGAAGTCAAAGGTACGAAAAATTTCCGTTTCGCCGAATCCTGGGGAGCCGAATGAAAATGGAGATACTCTGAGATCGAACAGTATTTGTCACAGGATCGTGTGTGGGGTTTATACGTGCTGTATTTTGAAAATTATTTTTATGATTAAAAGAGGCATGTGGTGGTTGGTTTGATAATGGACGGTGTCTTGTTCTTTTTTGTAAATAATTTGTGTGTGTCGTTATAATGTTGTAAATTACATGGGAATAAATATTTTACAAACAATCCCTCTAATGTTTCGATTATGAAAAGACTATTATTCGGTATATTGGCAACGTTGCCGCTGGCGTATTGTATGACGGGATGTAGCAACGATACAGACTACGGAGGTTTAGTTACTTTATCTGGGCCAATGACAGCGATCACCGGATTACGCTCTCCGTGGCACGCGAGTACGGTGAGTTGGTGATCGAAAACGAAATCATAGAGCCGGGCGAAAGTTTTTGAGAGCGAAAGGGTGGATGGGGCAATAGCATACTGTCCACCTCCGTCGAGCTATATCCGGTATGTGGAAGTTGTCTTTGAGGATGGGACTAAAGCGATTTATATCAAGGGGTATCAGCCGCCGCGCATTCCGATTATTATTCGAGGCAGGACCCTACCATCGATTGGAATTATGAGAAGGAGGTAACGGCATCTCATGCGGTCAGAACCCGTTGGACCCTATACTTTTACCAATGCCGACTACGAGGCGGCGGTGGCGCAGCAATTCGCTGAATAGGAGTTGCCGGTCGTGGTTATAAAATCCTCCCGAACCGATCGGTTCGGGAGGATTTCGTCGTATGTATATCGTTTATGCCTCTTTGAGAGCCGCATGCGCTGCCGCCGCCAGGCGTGCGATGGGCACGCGGAACGGTGAACAGCTGACATAGTTCAGACCTGCGAAGTGGCAGAATTCGACCGACGAAGGTTCGCCGCCGTGCTCGCCGCAGATGCCGCACTTGAGGTTCATCGGGTGCCGCGGCCCTTGAATACGGCCTCGCGGATCAGCTGTCCCACGCCGTTCTGGTCGAGGATCTGGAACGGGTCGTTCTTCAGGATGCCCTTGTCGAGGTAGATCGGCAGGAACTTGCCGATGTCGTCGCGCGAAGCCGAAGCGTCATCTGCGTCAGGTCGTTGGTGCCGAACGAGAAGAATTCGGCGACTTCGGCGATCTGGTGGGCGGTGACTGCCGCACGCGGAACTTCGATCATCGTGCCGACCATGTATTCCAGGCGGTCGTTACGTTCGGAGAAGACCTTCTCGGCTGTCTGGTCGATGATGTTCTTCTGGTAAACGCAGCTCCTTGTGGTTGCCCCACCAGCGGCACCATGATCTCCACGTGTACAGGAATCCCCGTTTTCTTTACGTTCATAGCTGCCTCGATGATGGCGGGTCTGCATCTCGGTAATTTCGGGATAGGTGTTGCCCAGGCGGCAGCCAGCGATGGCCAGCATCGGATTGACTTCTGCCAGCAACTCCCACTTTGGCCGCGATCTTTTCGTAGGGAACGTTCATGTCCTTGGCCAGTTCGCGCTGTTCCTTCTCGAAGTGGGGGACGAATTCATGCAAGGGGGATCGAGCAGGCGGACCGTCACGGGATGGCCTGCATCGCCTTGAACAGACCCTCGAAGTCGCTGCGCTGCATCGGCAGTAACTTGGCGAGTGCTACGCGGCGGCCGGCTTCGTCGTCGGCGAGAATCATCTCGCGTACGGCCTTGATGCGGTCGCCCTCGAAGAACATGTGTTCCGTGCGGCAAGACCGATACCTTCGGCGCCGAACATAAAAAGGCCTGCGCCGCATCTTTCGGCGTGTCGGCGTTGGCGCGTACTTTCAGCACCAGTATTTGCGGGCCAGCTCCATGAGCTGTCGAAGTCGCCGCTCAGATCGGCGGCCTGCGTAGCCACCTGGCCGAGATAAACTTCGCCCGTCGAACCGTTGAGCGAAATCAGTCGCCCTCCTTGATTTCATATCCGTTTACGCGGATCGTACGTGTCTTGTAGTCGATCTGCAGCTCGCCTGCACCCGATACGCAGCACTTGCCCATACCGCGCGCTACGACCGCAGCGTGGGAGGTCATGCCGCCGCGTGCGGTCAGGATGCCGGCGGCGTCGAGCATGCCCTTCAGGTCTTCGGGCGAAGTTTCGATGCGGACCAGAATCGCACGTTGGTTTTTCTCCTTGAGCATTTTTTTTTTTTTTCGGCATCTTCGGCGAAGAATACCACCGGACCGGTCGCTGCGCCCGGCGATGCGGGCAGTCCCTTCACGATGACTTTGGCGTTTTTCATCGCCGTCTTGTCGAAAACGGGTGGAGCAGCTCGTCGAGTTTGGCCGGCTCGCAGCGCAGTACGGCGGTCTTTTCGTCGATCAGGCCTTCGCGCAGCATGTCCATGGCAATCTTGACCATCGCGGCGCCCGTACGCTTGCCGTTGCGACACTGGAGCATCCAGAGTTTGCCGTCCTGGATCGTGAATTCGATGTCCTGCATATCCTTGAAATACTGCTCCAGGTGGTGCTGTATCTCGTTGAGTTCTTTATATACGGCCGGCATCACCTCCTCGAGCGCGGGGTATTTGCTGCGACGCTCGGCTTCCGATACGTTCTGTGCCTTGGCCCAGCGGCGCGAACCCTCGATGGTGATCTGCTGGGAGTGCGGATGCCCGCTACCACGTCTTCGCCCTGTGCGTTGATCAGGTATTCGCCGTTGAAGAGGTTTTCACCCGTTGCGGCGTCGCGCGAGAAGGCTACGCCCGTCGCCGAGTTGTCGCCCATATTGCCGAATACCATCGCCTGTACCGATACGGCCGTGCCCCATTCCGCCGGAATGTTGTTGAGCTTGCGGTAGAGGATGGCACGCTCGTTCATCCACGAACCGAATACGGCGCAGATAGCGCCCCAGAGCTGATCCCAGGATTCGCCGGGAAATCCTCGGCGGTCTGTTTCTTTACGGCTGCCTTGAAGTTGTGCACCAGCTCCCTTCAGGTCGTCGGTCGTCAAGGTCGGTGTCGTTCTTCACGCCGCGCTTCTCTGTGCGTCGATCAGCTCCTCGAACGGATCGTGCTCTTCTTTCGAGGCGGGCTTCATGCCCAGCACCACGTCGCCGTACATTTGTACGAAACGTCGGTACGAGTCCCATGCGAAACAGGGGATTGCCCGTGCGCTTGGCTACATGGCTTCCACGGCCTGGTCGTTCATACCCCAGGTTGAGGATGGTGGCCATCATGCCCGGCATCGAAGCGCGTGCGCCCGAACGAACCGATACCAGCAGCGGCATCTCTTTGTCGCCGAACTTCATGCCGGTCAGTTTTTCGATGTTCTTCATCGCCTTCTCCACTTCGGGGCGAAGCAGCCCCACGACTTTCTCGCGTCCTTGTGCGTAGTATTCGCTGCATACTTCGGTGGGTGATGGTGAATCCCGGGGGAACCGGAATACCGATCAGGTTCATTTCGGCCAGGTTCGCACCCCTTACCGCCGAGCAGTTCCTCATTTTGCCGTTACCTTCCGCTTCCTTGTTGCCGAAGGTATAGACTCGTTTAACGTCTGCCATAACTTGTCGTTGTTGATTATAATAGTGTTTTTCCCAATAAATGTGCTGTTTCAGAGTTGTTTCCGCCGGGCTGCGGGCGAGGGCCTTCCATTGGGGAAGGCAACGGTGAAAAACCGTCTTTTTCCGGAGGGCAAAGATACGATGATTTTTCGGATAATCAAAAAACTTATTTAATATATAAAAATATTGGAAAATATCGGCCGATGCCACCCGTATAGCGTTGTCGCCGATAGGTCGGCAGGGGCGTTCCGCTGCGGGGATCGAGCAGGTCGCGCCGGGCGAAAACATCGGCCCGGATGACGGTCAGCGCCGTGTCTGTCAGGATTCGGTCGTGCAGCCACCAGCCGCCCCGTGCGTAGGCATTGCCCCGCCCTCGGCGCTCGGCCCGGAGCCAATGCGTCTCTGAGCGAGAGCTTTTCCGCAGTTCCGGACGGGAGCTTGCCTGCACAGAGGATCCGGATGCCGGGTGTTCGTTCGCGCAGCTCCTCCAGCAGTTCAGCGGCATATCGGTCGCCGCGTGTCAGCAATACGGCTGTCGGCTTGCCGTCCAGCATACCCTCGACGCAGAGGTAGCCATAACCTGTTTCGATACGTTCCGTGAAGAACCGGTCGGCATAGTAGGCAGGCGAAATCCATCCCGTCCAGCGTATTGAGGGTGCGGTGCACATAACTGTACGGCAAAGGTCCGACGCCCGGACCAAGTCTTTGACAACCTCCTCGTTTTCGACTCCATACACTCCTGCGAGCGGCATCGCCATTCGGCCGATTACAGCGCCCGCCCGTTCGACTTTGGCGCGGTAACGCTCGCCGCTCCAGCGCAGCCGTCCCTTCGGGTGTGTAGTCCGTGTCGTCGTAGAAGAGCGACGGGATCGTGTCGTAGAGGCGGTCGAGGTCGTAATAGGCGAAAAACCCGTGCGTTGTTGGGCGTGGATGCGGCACCGAGAGAAGCGATGACGAAGAAGATCGCCAGAAAACTTATTCGTTTCATATTCGCTGCCGCTGCGGTTTTTCCTGCCCGACTTTACGTAGGAAACTGACCGTGTTATAATTTAATAGGGTAAATTTCAGTTCTTCGATATTCCGGTTGATTTGTTTGAATCCGTGATTTTTGAAAATTCATGTACAGTCGCTTTTGCCATCAAAGAGTATCGAATTGCAACCCAAATTACGCAATATTTCCGATAATGCCAAATCCGATGCCGTAAAATGTCGGAATTATTTTGAGCTGCTGGAGAAATTTTGAGCTTTGCCCGAACAATCTTTAACTAAGTTTTACCTGTAAATCGCTGTCAAGTCGCCGATATGGTAGCTTTTTTTTCATCGTATCCGCTGTTGCAGGTTTCGTATCGTCTATAAAATCGTCGCCGGTCAAAAATGCTTCCGTAGTAACCGTGTAAACATACAGGCTGTCTTTAGTCAGCACGCTATATATTTTTTTGGAGCGGGGCCATCTCCATATTCCGCCGCAACTTCGATATAGCGAACAATTTTACCGTATTCGTCGTGCAATATTAAAATATTCTCGCGCCCCGGGTCGTCGCCTCCGTCGAGGACCAATCTCATGGTGCCGATTCCCGTCGAAAGGAATTCGATAATATTGTTTCCAATTCCGTATCCCGTCGTATCGTTACCAAAAAGTAGCGCTAACCGATAGACCGTATCCCGATCCGTAATCATGGAATTCGCCTCTCGGTCCAGGGTGTAGTCCGATAATTTTAACCGATTGTTTGAGATTGTCCGATTGCCGATCGATGCAAAATACCGTGCCCTGCAAGCTACGACAACTCGAACAAATGAATAATGTCATAAATATTATCGTGTTTCGTCATGGAAGGTAGCCTTTGTCCGAGAGGATCAATATCACCAAATTAAGCAAAATCCGAAAATCCAAATTCGGAGGTAGAAAACCGCTGTAAAGGGGATCATTCGGTGCGAACGAATATGATAATTCCATCTATTTTCCGGGCTTTGCGGCTGGTCCGGACTGTTTATGCCGGAAGGTTTTGTATTCCGGTGCTCCCGAAGCATACGCTTACCTTTTACCGACCGAGGCGACGTTGCCTCGGTTAAAATCATTTGTATTATGATAATAGGTTATTTACGTGTCAGCATGGGAAAACAGCATCTTGCCAACCAGCAGGATGAGATCCGGCGTTTCGCCGAAAGCAGGAATCTCGTCGTGGATCATTTATTCGGAAATAGATAGCTGGTGAAATTTTCTGTTTTTGTTTTTTTATAAAATAATTTTTATATTTTACACCCGTATTTTGCGAAAAGGCCATGCAGATGGTTTGCTTTAACCGCAGACGAATGGTGATATGATAATATTGTAAACGAAGAAACCCTTAATTGCCTTATTAAAAATTTTTTATGAAACATTTATTTGTTAATTTATTTTTTTCTTTGTATGCATGCTGTTTGCAGGAGTAGGATTGACGGGGTGTACCGACGACAAGACAGAACCAGACCCCGGTACTTGGCCTTCATTGGAAGTGAAGTTCCTTGAAGCACAGTATTCGACAGTCAAATTGGAGGTGACTGCCGCTAATTTGACAGAAATTGCTTACCTGGCGACGCCCAAGGCCGATGCCAAGGAGACCCCGACGGCAACGATCGTCTTTGCGACCGGCGTCAAATCTGCGATTGCGGACGGCGTTTCTTCGCTGACCGTAAGTAAACTGGACCCCGATACGGAGTATGTGATCTATGTGGCTGCCACCACTGCGAACGAAGAGTTCTTTGAGAAGGTTCTCGAGGTTGAGGCCAAGACCGCTTCGTTCGGCGATAACGCGTACGACGTGTTTGACGTGGACTACATGAGTTTTAGCATGAACGTGAAATTCCAGCCGACCGATCCCGAGAATGTGATCAAATATCTGCTGATAGACATGTTGACGTATAATTATCAGAGTATGATGAACTATACCGACGCCGACATGATGAATCTCTTCGACGATATATATCACAACTATATTACCGAGAATACTGTTTTTGTATTCAACGAGGAGAATTCGATTTTACGCGACGAGAATGGCGAGCCTGTGACCGATGAGGAAGGCTCGATGATAACGCTCTGGAACCCGATGGTGCCTGGACAGCTCAATTATGTGCTGCTCGGCGAGTTCGCATCCGGCGAGCACCCTTTGGGGCTTCGGTCAGGGATACTTTGCCCCTTTGGGATCAGGACGCATACTACGAAGCTGTCAACGATGGCGGTGGTATCTTGGGAGAAGCCGGTTCCCGTGCCGACGATGTAGAGCAGGGCGATTTCTGGACCGGCTACTACCAGAAGATAGAAAGGTTACCAACAAGAAGCCCGAAAAACTCGGTGAGATCAAGATCAATACCGATAAATTGAGACCCAACGGCGGTCTGCTCACTTTGAGTTGTGCGAGGGGGTATCCTACCTGTGTCTTGGTATTTTCGAGGAGTATGATATGGAGGTGATTAAGACGTCAATGCTGAAAGGCGACCTGTCGAATATGCAGTGGGCGCTGACCTCTTACAACGCACCTTACATCCTCAATGCCCAGACTTATGAGATAGCCAAAGGGCAGACCGACTTCTCTTTCAACCTGACGGAGTATTTCATTAAGTTCACGCCGGGTACGAAAGTATTACGTCTATGCGGTGGGTATCAACGATAATACCGGTTCGAAGCAGGCTTCGCCAAACTCGAAGGCTTTACGCTGCCCGAACCTACGAAACCGGCTCCCGAGGTAACCGTTACCGGTATCGATGCTCCGGAAGGTCATGAGGAGTCGCACTACGAAGTTTGGTTCAATATCAAATGTACTACGGGTGACGCGGTGACTGCCAAGTACGCTGCCAACTACGAGCGTGAGTGGGAGGTCGAACTCAACGCCGGCAGGACTAACACCGACCTGATCCGAAAACGGTAACGCGTTTACTCCGGATGAGATCGAGAAGATCAACTCGGCCGAGGGTTACAACGTAATGTTCTCGACCCGTCCCGACGCCAACACCTACCTGGGTGTAATCGCTTACAATGACGAGGGTACCGGCAACGATCCCGACGAAGATGGTTCTGCCATCGGCAAGAAGCGTTCTATGCCTGTACCTGATAAAGAGCAGGTAGATTCGAAGTATTTCGAAAGTCTGCTGGGTGAGTGGACGCTGTCGGCTGAATACGAGGGCGGCGAGGCGCCGATGACCTGCAAAAGGTGGAGATCGTTTCTGGACTGACGTGTCCGGAGAGTCTGTCCCAGGAGGTCATTGACTACTATCTGGATAACACAAACTACTCGAAAGAGCAGGCAGAGAAGTTGTACGAGGGCTTCAAGAAGCAGCTTAAGCTCTACAATGAGCGTCTGCGCGGCCAGAACCGCCTGCTTTGCCTGGGACTCGATATCGACCGTCCGAAGTACGAGTACAGTACCAACTACCTGGCCGGCTGGAAGACGCCATACGACCTTTCATCGCAACTACGGAAGAGTACAACGGCTACGATACGGGTCTATGTTCTTCGATTTCGGTCCGAAGTGGTATCTCGAGATGAAATCCGACGGTTCCGTAGTCGCTCCGTTCGACGTAACCAACCTGCCGCCGCTTACGTTATGGAACAAGCGGGGGCCGAGTACTATTTCATTGGTATCAGCAAAATGGCGATTACGCAGGGTGAGTTCCCCGTAACGATTAGCAGCGATAACTCTACGATCACTGTAGGGGGATATGAGTACGAAGGTGATACTTACTACCCGAATGCAGCGAAGATAATATACGGAGGACAGTATTCGACCGACACCCGGGTATGCGGCGCACTGACGCTGACCAAGGGTTGGAATGGTGAGTCCGTGAAGTCGGTTGTCAAGGGCGGCAAGTCCGTGACGACGAACGATGTGCTGGGTGCCGAGCGTGCTGTCCGCCCGTTGAGCCGCACGAGCGTATCTGATGCGAAGAGCTACGAGCCGCTTAAGGTTACTCCTCTTGCCGAGAAGTCGCTCCGCGAGCGTTGGAAGCAGCGGGCGGCAGGTAAATATATCCGTCGCTAACAGACTCTTTTTGAAATAAGGCAGGGGAGGTACCCGAATGGGAATTTTCCCCTGCTTTATGCTTTTATAAAATAACCGGATGCGCAAAAATCCGCTGGAGGTGCGGAGGCGTATTTTATGGAAGCAGAAGAGAGTTACTCTTTAAATCGAAAAAGATTCCGATATGTTGAAAAACTGTTTGGCTTGGCGCTTGCACTCTTGGCGACGCTTGCCGTTTCGGCGCAGGTTCGCGTGGGGAGGGCCAGCTCTCCGGTAGTTTCGAGAGCAACTCGATCTACTACCAGGACGACTCGGGATTGGGTGCAGCAGGCTTTTGCTCCCGACGATCGTTTCGGTTCGAACAACTACGAAACTCGACTACATGAACGGTCGTTTTCTGCGGGACTCCAGATTGACGCTTATCTCCCCTGCATTGCAGGGATATGAGATCGGCCAGCAGCCCGGAGCCTATCACTTCTATCTCTCCTCGAAGTATATCCAGTGGCAGGATCACAACTATTCCGTGCGGGTGGGTGATATTTTCGACCAGTTCGGCAGCGGACTTATTTTTCGTTCGTTCGAAGACCGTCAGCTGGGATTCAACAATTCGATCGAGGGTGTGCAGGGTATCTACCGCTTCGGCGACTACGTCGAGGTGAAAGGTATGTACGGTCGTCCCCGGCCTCTACACCGACTATGCGGATTCGTGGGTGCGCGGTGCCGATCTGCACATTTCATTGAATGATATTTTCGGTTGAACGCTGCGCAGTTCTCGGCTGAGGGCAGCTACGTCAACCGCTACGAGTCGCTCGACAAGGATCAGACGATCGACTTCGCCTCTCGCGGACTTACCTCGCCCAACCTGAACATGTATTCGGGTCGCCTGAATTTCGACTGGAAGGGGCTTTCGCTCAAAGGCGAATACGTATATAAGGGGAAGGACATCTACTCGACTGTTGCGGACGTAGCCGCAGCCGGCAACAACGCCATCTTGGTCGAGGCCGGTTATAACTACGGACCTTTCAGCATCTCGGGTAGTTTCCGCCGGTTAGACCGTATGGGGACGATGCTTTCGCTTTACGGCTCTGGTACGGGCAATGTACTCAACTACACCTGCCCCTCTCTGACGCGCCAGTACACTTTACCTGTTGGCCAATTTGGAACCGTATATCGTTAATACCGACGGCGAAATAGGCGGTCAGGTGGATCTCTACTATACGTATCGCAGCAAGTCGAACCGTCATCGCTATTGGAATTTCCACGCCAACTTATCCACTTTCTATACGCCGCGTTCGGAGCAGAGCGAATCGGGCGAGCGGGAGTTGATGTGGCGTGATATTAACATCGATGTAGAGCGCCAGTGGAACAAGAAACTCAAAACCTCGCTGCTTGTTTCGATCCAGAAGCGCAAAACCCCGAGTCATGGTTTCCAGCGTCAGACCTACGTATCCAACATTTTTCATAGGCGATGTCACTACAAATTCGACTCGAAAGTCGTTGCGCGTCGAGGCGCAATACCTTATTCTGACCGACTACGAGGGTGACTGGGTCGCGGCTTTGGTGGAGTTCAACATGGTGCCGCATTGGAGTTTCTTTGTGAGCGATATGTATAACCTCGACGAGACCGAGGCTAACTCCTTTACTAAAACGAATTATTACAGTGCAGGATTCAGTTACCTGAAAAATCGTACGCGTATTCAACTCAGCTACGGCCGCAATCGTGCAGGCTATGTTTGTTCGGGAGGGGCGTGTCGTTATATGCCGGCTTACACGGGTCTGAACCTTGTGATCACTTCATCCTTTTAATTAAAAAACATATTATGAAATTCAAGAAAGTCATTAGCCCTGCGCTGTTGTATGGCTATGTTGAGCGCGGATGTTCGGGGCAGGATCCAGACCCCCGGTAACGGTCAAAACGGCAATGGGGGTACGAATGAAAACATCGAAAACGGTCTGCAGGTGACGGCATCGACGACGGTATCAATGCCGACGGGCAGGATGCCGCCCGCATTAATGTCTATTATGACAAAGTGAAATTGTCGCTCGACGCAGTCGCTTTTACGATGCCAAGAGCAACGACGTGCTTCGACCTTTCGAAATTCACCATCGAGGACAACACGCTTGTGTACACTGTTACCGCGCCGGGTGAATTTTCGTTCTGGGTTGCTTATAAGACCCACAATACCAAAGATCGTCCGACAACCATTTCTGCTGTAGAGTTCTCGGTGCCTGACGCCCGGAAGATCCCCAGCCGGACAACACCTCGTTCGTCCGCCGGACGCTCATCACGCAGTTCACGGGCTTGGGTTGCGGCTACTGTCCTTTTATGATCGCTGCGATGGAAGATGTACGCAAGTCGGCCGAATATGCGGACAAGTCCGTACTGGCAGCCTGTCACACCTATGGGGGGGTGATCCTTATCAGCCCGATGTGCCTTTGGATTACGCTATGGGTGTCAGCACGTATCCTTATGTAAATTTCGATTTCCAGACAGGGTAGGGAATAATGGTTACAACAACAACGTATCCAATATCAAGCAGGCGACGACAAATCGCTTTTTCTGCGGATGCTGGGGCAGGTATTTCGGTCGGTATGGAA
>VOFG01003366.1_pt1 | contig 14504 bp, 12 predicted proteins | sample 5384171 | NCBI WGS metagenome assembly VOFG01 (sample SAMN12384726, study PRJNA508395) | human gut metagenome | isolation source: healthy gut F | host: Homo sapiens
AACAAACAGGCGGGCGGCCCATCGGGCTGCCCGCCTGTTATTGGCGGCGTGCTTGTGCGGGGGTATTTTCCGGTCTGCGGCAGCAAAAAACCGGCCCGCAGAAAAATCGAGTCGGAAGGGGTTGACAAACGCAGACACATTTGGTACAATAAGACGCTTATATTCGGATAGTGGGGCCATATTCCCACTTCATCCGTAAGTGTATGATACCAGCTTTCGGCGGAAATTACAAGCGGGAACGGCAGAAAACGGACAACTGACCCGTGCGTATCACGACGGAGGCGGCGCCCCACGGCGAGGGAGAGCCTGTGCCGGAGACGGCCCCTGCGGAGGCCGGGGCAGGCGGCGTGGATGTGTAAAGAGGATGTTAAAAAGCTAAAAAGAAAGGCGTGAGTGTTGAAGATGGCCAAGGACAAGTACTATGGCAAGACCCTGCGAAAGAATTTTGCCAGACACGAGGAAGTCATGGCGATGCCCGACCTGCTGGAGAGATGACCCACTCCGGCACCTTCGTCATCAACGGCGCGGAGCGCGTGGTGGTCTCTCAGATCGTCCGTTCTCCCGGCGTGTATTACGGCAAGGAGGTCGACATTAAGACCGACCTGCCCATCCTCACCTCCACGGTGATCCCCTATCGGGGTGCCTGGCTGGAATATGAGACGGACGCCAACGAGGTGTTCTGGGTCCGTATCGACAAGAACCGCAAGCTGCCCATCACCAGCCTGATCCGGGCGCTGGGCCTCAAGACCGACGCGGAAATTCTGGAGCGCTTCAGCGACGATCCCCGCATCGCGGCTACTCTGGAGAAGGACCCTAGCAAGACGTATGAGGACGCCATGCTGGAGATCTACCGCAAGCTCCGTCCCGGCGAGCCCCCCACGGTGGAAGCTGCCGAGACCCTGATGAACAACCTGTTCTTCGATCCCCGGCGCTACGATCTGTCCGTTGTGGGCCGGTACAAGTTCAATAAGAAGCTGTCCCTCTGGCAGCGGGTCACCGGCTACAAGCTGGCACAGCCTGTGGCAGACCCCGCTACCGGCGAGCTGCTCTTCGATGAGGGCCACCTGCTGAGCAAGGAGGATGCCCGCCTGCTGGACACCGTCGGCGTTGCCGAGGTGGTCATTCTGGTGGACGATCAGCCTCTGCGGGTGCAGTCCAACAAGATGTGCGACCTGAGCCACTATGTGGACTTCGATCCTCTGGCTGAGTGCGGCATCAAGGAGCGTGTCCGCTTCGACGTGCTGCAGGAGCTGCTGGGCCAGTACTCCGGCGAGGAGCTGAAGGATCAGATCAAGCTCCATAAGGACGATCTGGTGCCCAAGCACATCATCATCGACGATATCCTCTGCTCCATCAACTACATGAACGGTCTGGCCCGCGGCATCTCCGTGAAGGACGATATCGACCATCTGGGCAACCGCCGTCTGCGCTGCGTGGGCGAGCTGCTGCAGAATCAGTTCCGCATCGGCTTCTCCCGTATGGAGCGTGTGATCCGGGAGCGTATGACCATTCAGGATCTGGACGTGGTCACCCCCAGAGCCTCATCAATATCCGGCCTGTTACCGCCGCCATCAAGGAGTTCTTCGGCTCCAGCCCCCTGAGCCAGTTCATGGATCAGACCAACCCTCTGGCGGAACTGACCCACAAGCGCCGTCTGTCCGCTCTGGGCCCCGGCGGTCTGAGCCGCGAGCGCGCCAACATGGAGGTCCGAGACGTGCATTACAGCCACTATGGCCGTATGTGCCCCATTGAGACCCCTGAAGGCCCCAACATCGGCCTGATCTCCTACCTGGCGACCTATGCCCGCATCAACGAGTACGGCTTCATTGAGGCGCCCTACCGCGCTGTGGACAAGGAGACCGGCAAGGTGGCTATGGAAGCCACTTATATGACCGCCGACGAGGAGGACAACTTCATCGTCGCTCAGGCAACCGAGCCCATCGGTGAGGATGGCTGCCTGGTGAATACCCGTGTCACCGCCCGGTACCGGGACGAGATCGTGGAAGTGGAGCGGGAGCGCATCGACTACGTGGACGTGTCTCCCCGTATGATGGTCTCCATCGCTACCGCAATGATCCCCTTCCTGCCCAACGACGACGCAAACCGTGCTCTGATGGGCGCAAACATGCAGCGTCAGGCTGTGCCTCTGCTGAAGCCCCACGCACCCATCGTGGGCACCGGTATGGAGCACAAGATCTGCATCGACTCTGAGATCGTGGTCCTGGCCGAGGGCGACGGCGTGGTCACCTCTGTGGATGCCCGCCATGTCACCGTCAAGTATGACAGCGGCGAGACCAAGGATTATAAGCTGACCAAGTTCCTGCGCTCCAACCACACCACCTGCATCAACCAGCATCCCATCGTGGATGTGGGCGAGCGGGTCCACGGCAAGCGCCTGAATGAAAAGGGCGAGTGGGAGGATCCCACGGTCCTGGCGGACGGTCCCGCCACCGATCAGGGCGAGATCGCTCTGGGCCAGAACATTCTGGTCGGCTTCATGACCTGGGAAGGCTACAACTACGAGGACGCCGTTCTGCTGAACGAGCGTCTGGTCCGCGAGGATCTGTATACCTCCATTCACATTGAGGAATTCGAGATCGACTCCCGGGATACCAAGCTGGGACCCGAGGAGATCACCCGTGATATTCCCAACGTGGGCGAGGATGCGCTGAAGGATCTGGACGAGCGCGGTATCGTTCGCGTGGGCGCCGAGGTCAAGTCCGGCGACATTCTGGTGGGCAAGGTCACGCCCAAGGGCGAAACCGACCTCACCGCTGAGGAGCGCCTGCTGCGGGCAATCTTCGGTGAAAAGGCCCGCGAGGTCCGCGACACCTCTTTGAAGGTGCCCCACGGCGAGAGCGGCATCGTGCTGGATACCAAGGTCTTTACCCGTGAAAACGGCGATGAGCTTGGCCCCGGCGTCAATCAGGTGGTCCGCGTGTATATCGCTCAGCGCCGTAAGATCCAGGTGGGCGATAAAATGGCAGGCCGTCACGGCAACAAGGGCGTTGTGTCCCGCGTGCTGCCCCGAGGATATGCCCTTCCTGCCCGATGGTACCCCGCTGGACATCGTGCTGAACCCCCTGGGCGTGCCTTCCCGTATGAACATCGGTCAGGTGTTGGAGGTCCACTTGGGCTATGCTGCCCATGCGCTGGGCTGCAAGGTCGCTACGCCTATTTTCGACGGCGCTACCTACGAGGATATTCAGGCAGAGCTGGTGAAGGCCGGCCTGGATCCCGAGGGCAAGAGCGTTCTGTACGATGGCCGTACCGGCGAGCCCTTCGACAACAAGTCACCGTTGGCTATGTGTACTTCCTGAAGCTGCACCATCTGGTTGACGATAAGATCCACGCCCGTTCCACCGGCCCCTACTCTCTGGTCACCCAGCAGCCCTTGGGCGGCAAGGCCCAGTTCGGCGGCCAGCGCTTTGGCGAGATGGAAGTTTGGGCTCTGGAGGCTTACGGTGCTGCTTATACTCTGCAGGAGATCCTGACCGTGAAGTCCGACGATGTCACCGGCCGTGTCCGGACCTACGAATCCATCGTCAAGGGCCACAACGTTCCCACCCCCGGCGTGCCGGAGTCCTTCCGCGTGCTGCTGAAGGAGCTGCAGTCCCTGTGCCTGAACATCCAGGTGCTGGATAAGGACGGCAACGTCGTGGATCTCAAGGAGGACGAGGACGCCCTCGATACCTTCAACCTCTCCCGTATGGATGCGGACGATGACCGCCACCGCAACGTTGCGGAGGACGCCGAGTTTGAAGCGTCCGGCTTTGAATTTGAAGACGCGCCGGAGGATGCCGGCGCCGATGTGGATGTTGACTTCGACGACGAATGATCCAGCAGACACATTCGTCACCACAAAACTGGATCATTTGAATCATTGAAGGAGGATAACGCAACATGATCGAAACCAATAACGGCAACAAGTTTGCCTTTGACGCGATTAAGATCGGCATGGCTTCCCCGGAGCAGATCCGGGAGTGGTCTTACGGCGAGGTAAAGAAGCCTGAGACCATCAACTACCGCACTCTGAAGCCCGAAAAGGACGGCCTGTACTGCGAGCGTATCTTCGGGCCTACCAAGGATTGGGAGTGCCACTGCGGCAAGTACAAGAAGATCCGCTACAAGGGTAAGATCTGCGACCGCTGCGGCGTCGAGGTCACCCGTTCCAAGGTGCGCCGGGAGCGCATGGGCCACATTGAGCTGGCCACCCCCGTTTCCCACATCTGGTATTTCAAGGGCATCCCCTCCCGGATGGGCCTGCTGCTGGACATCAGCCCCCGGATCCTGGAGAAGGTGCTGTACTTCGCCAACTATATCGTCACGGACCCCGGCGAGACCCCTCTGACCAAGAACCAGATCCTCTCCGAGAAGGAGTACCGTGACTACCGTGAAAAGTATGAGGATGACTTCCAGGCCGGCATGGGCGCCGAGGCCGTGAAAAAGCTGCTGGCGGATGTGGACCTGGAGGCCCTCTCCGCCCAGCTCCACGCCGAGCTGAAGGACGCCTCCGGCCAGAAGAAGGCCCGGATCGTCAAGCGGCTGGAAGTGGTGGACGCTTTCCGGATCTCCGGCAACAAGCCGGAGTGGATGATCATCGACGTGCTGCCCATTCTGCCTCCCGACCTGCGCCCCATGGTGCAGTTGGACGGCGGCCGCTTCGCCACCTCCGACCTGAATGACCTGTACCGCCGGGTCATCAACCGCAACAACCGCCTGAAGCGCCTGATGGAGCTGAACGCCCCCGACATCATCGTCCGCAACGAGAAGCGGATGCTGCAGGAGGCTGTGGACGCTCTGATCGACAATGGCCGCCGCGGCCGCGCCGTCACCGGTGCCAACAACCGCGCTCTGAAGTCCCTGAGCGACTTCCTCAAGGGCAAGCAGGGCCGCTTCCGTCAGAACCTGCTGGGCAAGCGCGTCGACTACTCCGGCCGAAGCGTTATCGTGGTCGGCCCCGAGCTGAAGATCTACCAGTGCGGTGTGCCCAAGGAGATGGCCGTGGAGCTGTTCCGCCCCTTCATCATGAAGAAGCTGGTGGAGGACGGCAGCGCCAATAACATCAAGTCCGCCAAGAAGATGGTGGATAAGGGCACCACCGAGGTATGGGACGCTCTGGACGAGATCATCAAGGATCACCCCGTCATGCTGAACCGTGCACCTACCCTGCACCGTCTGGGCATCCAGGCCTTCGAGCCGGTGCTGGTGGACGGTCGCGCTCTGAAGCTGCACCCCCTGAACTGCACCGCGTTCAACGCCGACTTCGACGGCGACCAGATGGCTATTCATGTGCCTCTGTCCGCCGAGGCACAGGCGGAGGCCCGTATCCTGATGCTCTCTGCCAACAACCTGCTGCGTCCTCAGGACGGCGGCCCCGTCACCGTTCCGACCCAGGATATGGTGCTGGGCTCCTACTACCTGACCATGGACCGGTTGGAAAACGGACGAGATCGGCCAGATGACCAACGACGAGGATGGCCGGTGACATCGAACCTTTGACCTGGCCGGCATTGTGGACGCGGACGAGTTCCTGGCGGCCAACGCCGCTTTGGAGAAGGGCAGAACGCTACCTCAACATCTACATGTACGACGAGGACGAAGCCCTCATGGCCTACAATGACCGGGCCATCGGTCCCCACTGCCCCATTCTGGGTACGCGGACGTGGAGGTCAACTGGGCGACGAGACGCTGCGCCATGTGGTGCGGGCGACTCCCGGCCGGATCATCTTCAACAAGAATATTCCCTCAGGATCTGGGCTTCGTCAAGCGCTTCAACGAGGACGGTACGCCCCCGAGTAAGTTCTTCGACTACGAGATCACCTTCACCTGCGGCAAGAAGCAGCTGGGCCAGATCGTGGACCGCACCATCAACAAGCACGGTTTCACCGTGGCTTCCGAGGTGCTGGACGCCATCAAGTCCACCGGCTACCATAACTCCACTATCGCCGCCATCACCGTTTCCATCGCGGATATGACCATTCCTCCCAAGAAGTACGAGCTGGTCGCCGCTTCCGAGCAGATGGTGGTGGACATCGAAAACCAGTACAAGATGGGCTTCATGACCGACCACGAGCGTTACAAGCAGGTGGTGCAGGTCTGGGAAAAGACCACCGACGAGGTTTCTACCGCTCTGCAGGAGAACCTGGACCGCTACAACCCCATCTTCATGATGGCGGACTCCGGCGCCCGTGGTTCTATGAAGCAGATCCGTCAGCTGGCCGGTATGCGCGGCCTGATCGCGAACACCGCCGGTAAGACCATCGAGATCCCCATCAAGGCAAACTACCGCGAAGGTCTGACCGCTCTGGAATACTTCATTTCCTCCCGTGGTGCCCGTAAGGGCCTGGCCGATACCGCTCTGCGTACCGCAGACTCCGGTTACCTGACCCGCCGCATGGTGGACGTCTCTCAGGACGTCATCATCCGGGAGCAGGACTGCGGCGTGACCCACGGCATCAAGGTTTCCCGCATCAGCGAAAACGGTCAGGTGATCGAGAAGTTCTCCGACCGTGTCCGGGGCCGCTACCTGGTGGGTGACGTGGTGGATGCCGAGACCGGCGAGATGCTGATCCCCAACACCAAGATGATGATGGAGGACGACGCCAAGCTCATGGAGACTCGTGCATGGGTGCAGAAGAACCCCCGCCAGGGCGACGAGTGCAGCTTTGATCCCGCCAAGGACGAGTATCCCACCGTCATGATCCGCACCGTTCTGACCTGCAAGGCCCACAGCGGCGTCTGCGCCAAGTGCTACGGCATGAACCTGGCCACCCAGCAGCCTGTCGGCCCCGGCGAGGCGGTCGGCATCATTGCGGCCCAGTCCATCGGCGAGCCCGGTACCCAGCTGACCATGCGTACCTTCCATACCGGCGGTCTGGCCGGCGGCGATATCACGCAGGGCCTTCCCCGAGTTGAGGAACTGTTCGAGGCCCGCCGCCCCAAGCGGATGGCCACCATCGCTGAGATCGGCGGCACCGTTCGCTTCGAGGAAGCCGCCAAGGGCAGCCTGATGAACCTGATCGTCACGGCCAGCGACGGCGAGACCTGCACCTACGCAGTGCCTCACACCGGCCTGCTGGTGAAGGACGGCGAGGTTATCGAGGTCCTGAAGGGTACCGTCCAGGGCGTGGACCAACGGACGGCGCTCTGAACCCCCACGATGACGCCACCGGTGCTGCGGATCCGCGGCTGGAGGTGGAGGACGACGCTGTGCGGGCCAACTCGCCCTCATTCAACGCCGGACCGGTTCTGCAGGAGGTACCCAACTACTGATGGGTATCAGAAGAACCTGCCGACGAGACGGAGGAGTAAGCGATCCCTATCATAACGTACTGAAAAGAGCGTTCCTTGGGGTAGCTGTCCATAAAACAGGTTTTAAGAAACAAATACTATGGCAGTTGCCGGACAAGGGTTGCTGACAAAGGGGTATGTGTCTTTAAGGCACATGCCCCTTTGCTTTGCAGTTGCCTTTGTTGATGGTAGATGGATAGGATGGATTTTGCACGATTTAAGGTCGATAATCCGGAATTAGCTTCCCTGTGAGCAACGCAAAAATCATGGGCAATGATGCGTTCATGCCCTTGCACAAGTACAGCTCATAGGTCAGTTAAATGCCGATTTCCAACCTGTTTCATAAGGGTACTTCTGAGATGTCATCTTTCAGAAAAGTAGTCAGAAATCCCTCACTTAAACCAATCCTTGTGAGGATAGGAAAGAAATTTGCTGAAACGATAATTTTGTCCCTTATTCCGCGCTTCTGCAATCCGTGTACTGCGCTCACCATTCCGTTCGCTATTGCATGGTTACAATTAGTTGTTCACCATCCAATGAACAGTGGGATCCCTTTCCATAAGCAACACATCATTTACAGCGATAAAAACCTCTATATTTGAAACTGTTTTTGCTTGTCCGGCCAAGTAAGTAGGATAGACAAGTACAAAGAAACATGATATAATTTCCATAAAAGCTCTAAAAGACCACGTTAACATGTCAGGTCGCTGTCTGGCGGCACTTATTAACGGAGGTTTGGGTTATGAATGACAAACAAACGAAAAGGCTATGGTCGATGCAATCAATGTGATGATCAGTCACGCGGACAAGGGTCCTTCCGGATTTTGGGTGGAGGATCACGAAGGCTGTGGAAATCCAGCGGTCTTTCCGGAATTTGAGGAGGGCTTGAAGCTAGGAAGGCTCATCCAAAAGAACATTATTTTTGCCCATGGAATACCGCCATTATGTACGGCGATGGGCATGGCAACATAAACACGGGGTGTTACCATAGCTCTATTAGCAAGGCAAGGTATCTGACCACTGAGGAACTTAAAGAAGTTCTTGTCCGCTTCAAAACACGCATGGAAAATGGCGATTACGATTGCGTTGACCATTTATCGCCGTTGCTGACAAAAGCCGAAAGCAGACACATAGAGGATCGCATTCTTGCGGAGCAGCATGAGTGCGAACGCTGCGAAAGGCAAAAGCGGCAGGATCGGCTCAAAAAAGCCGCAGCTCTGATTGCCAAGTTCCCAGATAAAAAATCGCTTTTGGCAATCAATTATGAAGAAGATACATGCGTAGATGAAGAAGACGGCCTCGTATTTTTCAATCCGGATTCTCGTAAGGATGTCGTTGGCGCAGAAAAGATGTCCTATGATGAATATCTGGATGTCCAGCTTGCTTCTTTAGGGCACGCTTATCGTTCCGGATTTGCAAACGGCATATTTAATTATCTGCTTGAATTCAAAGGACAGATTGAGAAAGTCAAGCCAAAACATATTTGCTTCAAGCGGGTCTTCATCAGCGGGATGTATTCGGATGGAATGATGTTTGATGATAAAGAGGATCACGTCTGGATGGACAAATCCGGCTTTGAAGAGTGCGCCGTTGGTGACAGTGTTTCGTTCTGCGCCGAGGTCTACCGCTATGTAAAAACCGGAAATGGAAAACTGATTGACTACGGACTGCGTAACCCGACAGGCATCCAAAAGATCGAAGCCTACGAGCTTCCCAGCGATGATGAACTGATTATGCAGGAAGTTGAACAGCTTATCTGCGAGACTTGCTTTCTAAGTGATCGGTGCAATCGCAATTACTGCATGATGGATCCAAAGCAAAAGCATTTGCTCGAACAAGAAATGTTCCATGCAATAAAGGCACAGACAGATAAGGAGACGCAGAAATGAAACGATCCTTTCTTATGTGGGGACTTGTAGTTGCATTGTTGCTGAGTGGGTGCGGATCGTCGGCATCCCGTGTTGAAACACTGAAAAGCTGGTCTTTCCAGTATAACGAGGGAACGAGTGATTACAGCCTTTTCTTTGGTTTGGCTGATAAAAATGATAAGTCCCTGTCAGCCGATGTCGATGTGGATATTCGAATCGTAAATGATGCGGATGAAGAGGTTTATGCTGGTACAAAGTCCGTTTCTACTGATGATTTCAGTTATTATTCCAGCCAAGCTGCCGGAGAGCAATATCTTGCCAATGTGAGAATCCCTTCCTCTGAGATCAAAGCTGGAAAATCCGCAAGCGGGAAGGTTTATTTCACCGTGTACAAGGAAAACGCAGTTCAGTTTGACGAAGCAAACTGCGATGCTCTGTATTGCTTGCCTATTGAAGATGTTCAAGTGATGTTTGATTCATTTCCGCTGGATCTGAAGGTGAAAGACTTCATGGGGAGTACGGCATCCGTGATCCAAATTCAAGGAGCCGAATTTAAGTTTGACAAAGACTATTCTCCACAACTAACCATTACGATTACCGGAGAAAAGAAGAGCGGGAGCAGTGATTCCGGGTATGATATGATTAGTTATAAGCTGTATGACAGTGCGGGTTATCTGGTAGACTCCGGCAATATATGCCGATCTTCTCTGAGCGCCGGAGATAAATTCAAGGATGACTCTGTTGTGATCTATGACGTTACTCCCGGTGAATCCTACACATTCCAGTTATCAGAGTATAGCTGGTGAGCTTTCGTAATTTTTCACGAACATAAGGGCTTGGGATTTTCCCAAAAATGCAAACAGGGCGTTTCGGCGGTCAGCCGGAACGCTCTGTTTTTTCGGTGTGGGACCCCACCGGATTTGCTTGCTCTGCAAGTAAATCCCGGTCAACCCACGCCGTTTTTCGCAAGTGTAGCTACACTTGCTGTGCTTGCTCTTCCTCTAACAATCACATTGACTCGAACGTTTGTTCTTGTTATAATTAGGCCAAGAGATTAAAAAAGTCTTGGAATGCAGCTAATTTTCATTGGCAAATGGCGGCATCTCCGCCTTGATTACCGGCTTGCACAGCGAGCATCGCTGTCAAGGACGCGCAGCGAGGCGAAGCCGATTTCTTGACAGGCACGGACGGCTGTGCGACCCGGCGAACTGCCTGTAATTCTCCTGTGAATCCCGGTACATTGCCCAATGGAATCCCGGAAATTGTCGTGATATACTGAATAGCAATAGGTCATATCACGCACTTTGCTCCGGGAGATTCATGCGGCACTGCTCGGAAATCTGAATGAAAAGGAAGGTGCAAATGGATAACAAGAAACGTAACGTCCAAGTGGAATCGGACGGCAGCCGCAGTGCCCTCGTTCCTCTCTGGCGGGAGTTACCGCAGATCACGGTACGCCTGAAAGAAGGAAACACCATCTACCGCTTTCCTGCCAGCTTTGACGGAATGCACACCCTTCCCGAAAAAGCGGTGAAGCTGATCGACTCCGAGGGGAGTGTGTGATCGTGACCAACAGCAACCTTGTCTTGGCAGACTGTCCTCTGATGATGGAGGAATACTATGAAGCAGTCTGACAAAATTACCGCGCTGTATTGCCGCCTGTCCCGTACGGTCCGACGCAGATCGCTCGGATGCTGAAAGAGGATCATGTGTTGATGCCCACCGTTTATCAGGACAGCAAAAACAAAAGTCCGCTGCGCTTTGCCGGAGAATCCATACAACTGGAACAGCAGTACCGTTGCTGCAATTCTGGAACGGATGGAGTATTGCGGGCATACCGTGAACTTCAAAACGCACCGGCAGTCTTACAAGATCAAAAAGACCATCGAGAACCCACCGGAGCAATGGAAAATCTTCCGCAACACGCACGAAGCCATTGTGGATGAGGACACCTTTCAGCGGGTACAGGAGCTGCGCCGCAACAAACGCAGACCGGCAAGAACGGGCAAGGCAACCTCTTTTCCGGCGTTGCCTACTGTGCCGATTGCGGAGAAAAAATGTACTACTGCACCTCGCGGAACTTTGAAGAACGACAGGATCATTTCGTCTGCTCTACCTCTCGCAAGAAGGGAAAAGACGTGTGCGGAACGCACTTCATCCGTGCGGTCGTTCTGGAAAAGGGCGTGCTGAAATTTCTGCAAATCCTGCTTTGGTATATCTCCGATTGCGAGGATCTGTTCCGCGATAAATTGGGTGCAAAGCGTAAGGAGGACTTCAAGAAAGAACTCGCCGCAAAGCGCAGACAGCTCACGCAGGCACAGCGCAGGATGGAAGAGCTCGACCGTCTGTTCAAACGGCTCTATGAGGACAATATCTCCGGCAAAATCAATGATAGCCGATTTGAAAAGCTGTCCGCCGATTATGAAAATGAGCAAGCAGAGCTGACGGAGAAAATGCAGCTTTTGGAGCAGGAGATTGCCCAGCAGGAGAAAGAAGCCGACAGCATTGAGCAGTTCATCCTCCGGGCGAAGAAATATCCCAACATGCAGGAACTGACGCCCGCTGTGCTGCATGATCTTGTGAACAAGGTGTATGTCCACGCGCCTGATAAGAGCAGCGGGCAGCGGGTGCAGGATGTGCATATCAGCCTTGCCTGCATTGGTTTCCTGCCGGAGAGCATCATTGCCGAAATGCTCACTCACGCATCAAAAAGCAGAACAGCGTGACTTCCGCCACGCTGTACTCTCTCTAAACCTTATAAACCTGTCTTATGCGCAGCGGCTCCACGGCCCAGATGATCCTGATGCCCGTTGCCTATGACCTGCTGGCGGGGCTTTCCAGCAGTCCCAGCACGGCCCAGATGCCCTATTTCCCGGAGGAGGTCCGGTATCTGCCCACCTTCGGCCAGTTTTATGGCAGCAAGGCCAACCTGAATATGGAGTCTCTCATCGACGCCCGGCCCCAGATCATCATCGACCTGGGCGACGCCAAGGACACCATCGCCGACGATATGGACCGCATCCAGAAGCAGACCGGCATCCCCACGGTGTTCATCGAGGCGGGCCTGGACGATATGGCCGCCGCCTATCGGATGCTGGGGGATATCCTGAACCGGGCCGGCATGGCGGAGCCTCTGGCCCAATTCATTGAGAAAAGCGTGGCCATGGCCCAGGAAAATTCCGCAAAAATTCCGGAGAGTCAGCGGCTTTCCGTGCTGTTCGGCACCGGCTCCACGGGCCTTGCCTGCAACGCCGCCGGGTCCGTCCAGGCGGACGTCATCGACCTGGTGGGGGCGGTGAACGCCATCATCCCGGAGGAGGTCAGCAACCGGGGCGGCGGCACCGCCGTCAGTCTGGAGGAGGTATACGCCGTCCAGCCGGACGTGATTCTGCTGTCCTCCGGCGGCCCCTACGACACCCTGACCCAGGGGGAGTGGGCGGGCCTCACCGCCGTTCAGCACGGGCGGTATTACGAGATTCCCGGCCTGCCCTATGACTGGATGAGCTCTCCCCCCTCCGTGAACCGGGTGCTGGGCATCTGGTGGCTGGGGAACCTGCTGTATCCGGAGCTGTACGACTATGACATGGTGCAGGTGGCCCAGGAGTATTACCGGCTGTTCTGGCACTATGACCTGACGGAGGAGGAGGCGCGGCAGATGCTCAGCCGCTCCACCCTGAAATGAGGACGCTTATGAAAAAGCTTGGCCGGATTCTGGCCCTTTGCGTGCTGCTGCTGGCCTTTGACACCACCATCGCCGGACTGATCGCCGCGGCGGATAAGGACCGCGCCGGGACCGGCACCTATTACATCGTCCGGGACAGCCGGAGCAGCGGGGGCAGCAGATGACCGCGGCGGATAAGCGCTATGCCCGGCGGTTCGCGGTGCTGGGGGCTGTTTTCCTTGCGGCGCTGCTGGGATCGCTGCTGTTGGGACGGTATGCCCTGTCCCCGGGGCAGCTGCTGCATATGCTGTGGACAAAGGTCACCGGCGGCGCGGCAGACTGGCCCCTCAGCGACGACAAGGTGGTGTTCGCCGTGCGGCTGCCCCGGGTGGCGGCGGCGGCCCTGGTGGGAGCAGCGCTGTCGGTGTCCGGCGCGGCGTATCAGGGGATGTTCCGCAACCCCATGGTGTCGCCGGACATTCTGGGGGCCTCCACCGGCGCAGGCTTCGGCGCGGCGGTGGCCATCCTGCTGGGGGCGGGCTATTTCGGCATTTCCGCCGCCGCCTTCTGCTGCGGCCTGCTGGCCGTGGCGGCGGCATGGCTGGTGAGCCGCCTGTCCAGAACAAACCAGACGGTGACCCTGATTCTGGCGGGCATGATGATCTCGTCCCTGTTTTCGGCGGGGACGTCCTTTGTGAAGCTGGTGGCGGATACCCAGCAGCAGCTGCCCGCCATCACCTATTGGCTGATGGGGTCCCTGTCCTCCATCAAGGACAAGGACGTGCTGTTTCTGTCCATTCCGGTGACCCTGGGGATGATCCCGCTGCTGGTGCTCCGGTGGCGGATGAACCTGCTGACCCTAGGGGAGGAGGAGGCCCAGTCCATGGGCGTGAACACCCGGCGGCTGCGGGGCGCGGTGATCGTGTGCGCCACGCTGCTGACCTCCGCCAGCGTGGCGGTGTCCGGCATGATCGGCTGGGTGGGCCTGGTGATCCCCCATTTCTGCCGGATGCTGTTCGGTTATGACTACCGGCGGCTGATCCCCGCCGGGGCCCTGTTCGGGGCGTCGTTCCTGCTGATCGTGGACGACATTGCAAGACTTGTGACCACCGGCGAGCTGCCTCTGGGCATTCTGACGGCCTTTGTGGGAGCGCCGCTGTTTGTGTATCTGATCGTGACGGGAGGTGGCCGCCGTGTCCATTGACGTGAGGGACCTGTCCTTTACCTACGGGAAGCGGCAGGTGCTGCGGCAGGTGAGCTTCCGGACCAGCCCCGGGCAGCTGGTGGCGGTGCTGGGCCCCAATGGGGCGGGAAAGAGCACCCTGTTCCGGTGCATCCTGGGCTTTCTGCCCCGGTACCGGGGGGAGATCGTCCTGTGCGGACACGATCTGCGCTTCCTGGACCGCCGTAGCCTGGCCCGGCTGGCGGCGTATATCCCCCAGTCCAGCGCCCCGGTGTATAATTACACCGTCCGGGACACGGTGCTGATGGGGGCGGACCCCTTTCATGCGCCGGGGCCGTCCCAGCAGGAGACGGCGGACCGGGTGCTGGAGACCCTGGGCATCCGGGACCTGGCGGACCGGGGCATCAATGAGATTTCCGGCGGCGAGCGGCAGCTGGCCCTGATCGCCCGGGCCATGGCCCAGCAGGCGAAAATCCTGCTGATGGACGAGCCCACCGCC
>VOFG01004294.1_pt1 | contig 14495 bp, 25 predicted proteins | sample 5384171 | NCBI WGS metagenome assembly VOFG01 (sample SAMN12384726, study PRJNA508395) | human gut metagenome | isolation source: healthy gut F | host: Homo sapiens
TGCCCATGAAAGGTAGACAGAAGCGCAGATATAGACGTATCAAAACTCAAAAAGCGTGTATCTGCCGGAACCAGCATTGATTACCGCCCGACAGAAGTAGATGAGCGTACAACACTCGGTCACTGGGAAATGGATACGGTGTATACCACCACAAAAAGGCAAAAGGCCGTCCGGCTGAAACCGGCCCTGCTCGTGCTGACAGAGCGCCTGTCGCGTAAAGGAAATTATTATCAAAAATGCGCGACCGTACCCTCTGCCAGTGTAGTTCGTGCATCAATCGTCTTGAACGCAATTATGGGTGCAAAGAAATTCAGATACTTTCCGAACGATCACCGTAGATAACGGCGGCGAATTTGCCAATGTGGATGGCATGGAGAACTCCGGCCTGCGCAAGAGTGAGAAGCGCACGAAAGTCTATTACTGTCATGCCCACCATAGCTGGGGAGCGTGGTTCTAACGAGAACGCTAATCGTCTAATCCGGCGATGGTTTTCCAAAAGGGACAGAACTATGAATTTCATGGTTCTGTCTTTTTTATTACTTAAATTTTAATTTTCAGGAGGAAGTCAATTATGACAAAAACTATATCATTCTTGCGGAGGTTTTATCCTTGTTCGAACATTTGAAGATTGCGCCGAATATGTATATTTCAGCAATTCGGAGACAGGTGCTGCGCGTAGGTGTGTTTGCAAACGCGGAATTGAAAAAGTACAAAATATCCTACAAAGGGAGTTGCGTACTTGTATGGCTGCGTTCGAAGAAAACCGGCTGTTCAACACTGCTGCAGAAGTTTCGCTCGCAATGACAAAAGAATGCCTTATCTCGGATATATCCAGAAGTTATTCCGGTCGAGGAAATTCCGAAACAGAATATTCATATCATCAACGACGGACGAAATAGGAGTTTCTTGCTGTTGCCCGGCACCTATCTTACTGTTGCACGTGGGTCATCATTGAGCACTGCTCAGTGCGAGTATATCGACGAAGCGCACTTTAAGTGGGGAGACAAGTATTACCATACTGAGCAATTCGCCAATATGCTTAAAAATTGCAAGACAGTATGTTATCCGGAACACGTTCACATTGAAAGTGAACTGGCTATTTCGTGTGGCGCACTGTATTTTTACGCTTTGCAAGAAACAGGACATGTATGTAGGCGCTGTGTTCAACACGAAGTATCAAAAACTGGAGGAATTTCGGTTTTTCTCGTAATCATTTTACATCTAATGAAGCATTATACTCTATGCTGAAACAGCGCGAGATGGAGAAATGCTTGTTCTCATGGGAAACATATACAGATATTGAGAAGAAGGCAACAGCTTGCAAGCAGCCCCTTACTCGATACCGTTGTCCGGAAATTGGTGGAACAAGTTTTTGGCGCTGCTGCACATATTGTACAGGAATGGCAGCTTGATGAGTTCGGTAAACATGTCCGATGTATCAATAACTGTGTAGCAATCACCTGCGCTCCAAGTGAAACGGATTATTGGGACTGCCTAAAGTGCGGATGCAACCTTTCCGGTATTGATTTTCGCATCGCAGAAGAAGCATACCAAAAAGAGCAGGGAAGATTTGAAGCAGTGGCTCATTGAACAGGATGTGAGTGCTGAGGAAGCGGATGAGGTTCTTAACAGGTTTTCGGACAATATTACCAAAGAAGATCTCACAATCGTACGCATTTACGAATCGGCAGAAGAACTCGGCGAAAGCTATATTACTAATGTCGTATGTGATCTCGATCATCATGTAGCTGCTGTACTCGATACTCCTGCGCTGGGAGAAGAAATCGCGGATACGTGCGATGAGTACCTCAAGCTGAAGAACGGACGTATTATTCAGTTCGAATTGTAAGAAAGGAGGAAAACTCCCAGATGTTTCGCATCTGGGAGTCACTATCATAACTATCTTACATTAAAAGACACCGACGAAATGGAGGACACTAAAATGACGAGCTCTATAAGCGCACTGATGGAAATGGCCAAGCAGGTCAACGCCTACTTCGACGGCCCGCTGACTAACGCGCTGCTGACCGGCACGGACACCGAGTGGGAGTCCTGTCACAGCCAGCACCAGCAGCTGCTCCACAAGCTGCGCGGTCTGGCAAAGATGGCGACCCTGTGCGGCACGACCACCACCATCATGACGGCCGAAAAGACTGTCGATGAGGACGAGTTGGCCGGGCTACATCTACTCTATCTGGCAGGGCGGAACGCGATACTGGATAGATGGCCGCAGCAAGCAGGACAACGACTCGCTGATTGATGGCGAGTTCCCGCCTGCCGCTGCAGGGCGGAGGCACGAGGCCCTGGCGGACACCGTAAAATTTAACATTTGGGACTTTGAGACATTACAACACCGGCACGACCCACACTCGCGGGCCGTGCCGGACACCACGCAGTGTACGACTTCAAATATTACTTTGTCGGCATATACCGAAAGACTGATGAATCAAGAGTTTCATTTGGATTTTTAGAATTGGAGGAAAATATTATGGTACAAACAATTACAATTTCAAACGCGGAAATGAAGTTAATTAATAATCTACTCAATATGACAGGAGATGAAATTTATCAGCAATATGGATACAAGCGGGATGAAACAATTACGCACACAGCAAAATTCCCCAACGGAATTGAAGCAGATATTAAGTTGGTAATTTTGAAGAAGAAACTCCGTATACGGAGGGTGTATTATTCCATGATGGACGTGAATTGACACACACAGAGCCAGGTTGCACATATGACGGTATATGGAACTTTGAACATAATGGAATTGAGTATACTGTTCTTGTAGAAGATGATATGTTTTAAGATGTAGGCAGGGAATTCTCGGTTACTTGTATCCGAGATGAAAGCCGTCACAATGGAAATAATTCGAAATATACGGGAAGGAGAACACAGCCGTGAACAAGGCATACAAATATAGATTGTATCCAACAAATGAACAAGCAACTATGTTTGCAAAGACCTTCGGCTGTTGCCGCAAGGTCTACAACCTGATGCTTGAGGAAAAGATCGATAATTATAAGCGTACAGGAAAATTTGGGACCGTTACTCCAGCAAAATACAAGAAGGAGTATCCTTATCTCAAAGAAGTGGATAGTCTTGCTCTTGCAAAAATAAGCAGATTGATTTGCAGAATGCGTTCAAAAAAATCGGTTCGACAAATCGCGCAAAAAAGAAAAGCGGATTCCCTAATTTCAAATCAGCAAAGCATAGCCGTAAGTCGTATACTACGAACAATCAAGGAGGAACGGTAGCTATCATGGATGGAGCTATCCGTCTTCCTAAAATCGGTTACGTGAGAGCAGTCATTCATCGACTGCCGCAGACTGATTGGATTCTAAAGACGGTTACGATTTCGCAAGAATCTGATGGCAGCTACTATGTTTTCGGTGCTGTTTTCTTTGAAAACAGGTTTTCTACGTAGAGCTGTCAGACAATGCCATTGGTTTGATTACGCTTGATGGTCTTTATGTTGACGACCACGGTAATAAGGGCACAAAACCATAAGTTTTATCGCGAGAGCCAAAAAAACTGGCCAAAGCACAGCACCGGCTTTCTCGAATGAAAGGCTCCAAGAAAAGCGAAACCAAATCGCATAATTATCTCAAACAGCTTCAGAGAGTAAAACCGTATTCACAGGCATATCGCTAACCAGCGTTCGGATAATTTGCATAAAATTTCTACTGAGATAGCCAATCAGTACGATGTTGTATGTGTAGAAAATCTGAATATGCGGTCCATGTCTAACAGGGGCTTTTGAAATGGTAAAGCCACTATGGATAATGGTTACGGTCTGTTTCTCAACATGCTTGAGTACAAGCTCACTGACCGAGGAAAATATTTAGTTCGAGTCGATAAGTGGTTTCCTTCAAGCCAAATCTGCAGTTGCTGCGGAGCTCGGCATCATAAAATGAAAGACCTCTCCATTCGTATTATGAAATGCGATTGTGGGTTTATAATGAATCGAGATCAAAACGCAGCTATCAACATAAAAAACGAAGGATTACGAATTCTGAGAGATGCGTAATTCTCAGCTCTGGTAGGCTGGGAACCAGCCAAACCTAACGCTTGTAGACATTGTGTAAGACTCGCCTGCCCTTCGGGGCCGACAAGCTACGATGGATGATGCAAGAAGCTCGGTAACTTGTTGCCGAGTAGTTCACCCTTATTATAGGGAAACAATATCCGCCATGCGTTTCATAAAGGAAAAGAACTGATACAAAATGACAAACAAAAGTTTGAAAGGAGTGAGTCTTGTGGAAAATCCGCTTGGATGAAGGAGTATTTACTATCGGTGAATATTCCATTGCAGGCAACTACGATGATGGATATACAGTCTGGAGAACTACCGATGGCGAAGATTCGGATACTTTGTATGACGATCTCGTTTGAACGGTGTGTCGTATGGTGCCTGAATAGCTAAACGATGTATTGGAGATGATAACATGATTATTGAATATAAGAAAGAAAACAAAATTGCTTTTTGGAAATTTAAACGATAAAGAATGCTTCTTTAGTAATGGAGTTTTATATATGAAAATTTTTAGTCAGGATTTAAAAGGAATACAATATCGATTGTGTAAATGCAATCAGTATCGTGAATGCTGGTCTTACTAAATTTGATGATGATGAATTAGTTATCAAGGCAAAAAAGAATGATTAGCAGATAAAGAAGTTTTGGCTCTGATTAAAGTTGCAATAATATGCGTTTGCGAACCTCCTACGACGCGGAGGAATATACCACAGGAGCAGATCTGCGCTGGCAAATCGTCTGCTGTAATTGCATGGCAGGCATCGACAGGGGTTGGGATCAGTCACCGTATCCACTGATCGATTTGTGGAATACTCGCTCTTAAAACGAGGGTTGCTGGAAAGGAAATATATTATGAAAAATGTAGCAATAGAAAAGGCAGTAAAGGACAAGGTTGACTTATCTAAAGAGTACGGAGTGCCGACGAGCTCTGTGGTTTGGATGGGAGACAACCACTATATCGTCGTTAAAGATGGAGAGGAAATCAGAGTTTAAGATTTTCACAACAGCATAAGGCGAATGTTTAAATGAATCTCCTGACAACGTCAGGTAGAGAGTCCTGATGTGTCCAACTCGCACAGATGTTAGAATTGCAAACATTTTCAGTTGAGTACGAAAAAAATATATACAGGCTCGCATTATGTGAGCCTGTTTTTTAATGTCTGTGTTTCTTTATTGACAAAAAAACGCCTTCTGGGTATAGAATATAGTTAAGCAAAAAGAAGTTAGTACACGGAAGTATACGTGTTTTTTTAATACAGTAAACAAGGCAGACTTTTGAGAAATCAGAGTCTGTCTTTTTATTGCTTAAATTTTAATTTCAGGAGGACAAAACATGAAAAGTATATCGCTGCGATCCGAAGTGAGTACATTCGGGACACCCAGATGTTTGACGCGGAGGGAACTCCGATTTTCAATGAGGAGTTTGAAGACAAGTGGAAGGATACAGATGGTCATCTCATTGTTTGGGAAGGCAGAGCCGAAAATGAAAAAAGGTACTTGCGGACCTGCACAATTTTATAATTGTCGGACAGCGCATTTGTTATCTACGAACTGGCGTAAGACAGCCTTACATATTTATTCCGAGATTGACGTTTTTATCAATCTCGGAACCATAACAAGGAGGAAAAAATTATGCGCAAGAATACTCAGGAAGAATATCGTCACGAAACAAACGATGTCCAGATGCCCGAACCTGATGGTGAAATCGTTCGTAATCGTTTAATCAAACTGTTCTCTGACGAAATCGAGGAAACGGAAGGTGAGATTGCAAACGAAAAAATCTGGGCATGGGGATGTTTGAATGACGAGGTTAATCCTCACTGGCAGAATATCGCAAACCTGCAGAGCTACCTTGAGAGTCTGCGGGAAATGCGCGACACTTACAGCGAGGAATATTAACGTGTATGTTGTAAGGAGAAGAAATTGTGGCTATTTTACAGGAAAACACGATTCAGAATGTTCGCGAACATTGGTTTGCAAATCACAAAAGCAACTCTGCGCGATTATGTCGATGCGGAAGGTAATACGATCACAGTAATCGACTGGCGAAAACCCGGAACCGGTGTCTTTGCCATCCGGTACATTCTTGACAGAAATTATCTTTCTGTCACTGGAGATGCTGGAGATGCCATTTACCAGCTTACCGAAAAAGCCGAACTGAAGCATTTGGCGCATTACGGCATGGACTATATGTTCAGTAAACTTCGCTGCGCTAATGATAGTGGTATCGACTTTGATTCGGATGTTGCCGTAGAAAGCATTCGTAATACCATCAAAAGAAAATTTTGAGGATGAAGACACTTCGATGTATCCGGCTATTGAAGCTGCTATCGAAGCAGCAAACGAAGCTATGAGCCATAATGATTGGCATGCTAAACTTGCCGTACTTGACAGTAAGTACAACCTCAATGAGGTTTTCGGCGATTGGTGGGAGTGGCTTTCCGACTGCGGAGATGTCTACAGTCACCGCGCTGTCGGATTTTGGCTTGGACTGAAAAATGGCATATGAACAGCCTCATGGAAGATTAACATTATTAGGGAGGGAATGTCATGAATCTGTTAGAAAAATTTAATGCAGTTACCGTTGATGTAACTGCAAAGGTATCTGAAGCAGATAACAAAATCTGCCGCAGCCTGCAAAAACGTATGATACTGCATGCGTTTCGCTAAAGCGACTGATAGAAGTCGCACAGGAGGCTGTTGATATTCAGAACAGAGATGCAGTAGAATTACCGGAATATCATAGACCAGATTATCTTGGCGACGCTTGTAGCGTTAGCGATATTCATTCTCGACTGCAAAAGTACATGGTATCTTTATCTCCAATGTCATTAGTTGGTTTAGATACAACTACAAGGTTGATCTTGATACTGATGTAATTCGGGACGCAATTCTCCCGGAAAAACCGGATAGATGGAATTACGATCAAAATACATGGCAGCAGTACGAAAACGGATTTAGAGAAGGTGCATGTACGATATGAAGACGTGCTCGAACATATCATCGCCCAGCTTGATGGTTTCTCCTTTGAAGAAAAAGGCATTGAATGAACTCAGGCTAAATGCCATGAAGCGACATACAATACATACCGTCATGAAGCAACATATAACCAAAAAGAAGGCAGTTATCTCTCTGGAGTATGGCTGTACTTATAGAGATTGGGGTAATCCATGGCGGCTTACTGAAGCAGCGAAAAATATCGTTAAAGGCTTAATTATGTATGAGTATGGCTCGATCGTTGTAATGCCGCATCCATATACAGTTCTGCTCGGCTACGACTTTTTGCAGCAGATTGTAGAAGTAAACACCACTAAGGTTGCTTCTGTGAAATGTTTTAAAAACAACCGCTTGGATATTCGTTTTACAAAAGAAGAATATGCGCGTGAGTTTGTAGAGACGTTTCTTGAAACCAACGTATAATCCGATAGTATCGCCACATATGGAGCAGGAAGGGATAATATCCCTTCCTGCAATCAATATAAGGGGAAAACATGAAATATTCTTATCTGGAACAACGCATCCCGAAAGAGGCTCGCAAAGAGCTGAATGAAAAGATAATTCATCTCGTCACCAGCAATCAGGTTGAAGCCGCTGGCATCACGAGAGAAGATATCTACAACGCCTACACCGGTGACGGCGGCCTGCACGGTCTTCATATGGCTGATTTCGACAATTACGCTGAGTTTTCTAAGGCGAGAAATGAAATCGAAAACGGACAGGTATTTTCGCCGCACAGCTTATGTCAGTTTATTATGTCTGTGTTGGATATCAACAAGCAGGAGTTAATGGCTGATTTAACTTGCGGTATGGGTAATTTCTTCAATTTTGCACCAGTAGAAGCAAATGTCTATGGTTGTGAAATTGATCCTAAAAGCCTATAAAGTGGCTCATTATCTATATCCTACCGCCAATATTGAGCGAGGAGATATCAGAAATTATAAGTCTCCCGTTAAAATGGATTATGTTGTCCAAAATCCGCCTTTTAATCTGAGTTTCAAGACTCAAGAAGGAATATTCTTTCTCAACTGTATTGCTGTAAAAAGCAGCTCAGGTCTTGAAGCCTCTTGGAATTATGGCCACCATCGTTCCCATGTCTTTCTTAGCTGATACTTTCAGTGATAAGCACATGATCGAACAGATGGAAAATGATTTCAGCTTTCTGGGCCAATTTGCTTTACCGAAGTCCGTGTTTGCATCTTTTTGGTGTTGATGCGTATCCGACCAAAGTACAATTTTGGCAAAAGAAATCCCATAATGAAGATTGGCAACCGCAGCGATACAGACCTGAAATGATATTAGATGTTACTGATTTCTCGGATACTATGGTGGACAAAGTAAGAGAAGTCATCGTTGCTGCAGCACAAACTGAACTCCGTTCCAAAAAAGAAGGCTGAAGCGCTGGAAAAGGTGAAATCTTTGACTCAAGTCGATTTCGACTTTGAAAGCGTTAACAATGATGTTCTTTCAGATGCAGTTATCGTCGATGAGGAGGAAATTGAGTGAGAGCAGCTTCAATCTATCCGCATGATCGCATTTATGCAATCGCGCATAATGAGCTCATCCAGTACGATATTTCGTACCGAGAAAATGTAGCTTGCAAAAAGCTTATTGAAAATGCTATTGCTGATGGTTACCAAAATCGCAATCTGGATGCACGAATTATATTGGCGACGGTAACAAGAGAATTCAGCCTTGATCGTATTCGCTATGTTTTTGCAGCGACTATTCGATGGAAGAAGCAAGACGGACGAATAAGTCCTTCGAACAAAAAGTGGGCACAAACTGTTAATGTTATTTCCGATCCTGACCCATGGGGGGGAGATATGTGTGTCAATTTTATTATTAATAAAGCGCATCCCGGTCTGTTTGACTTGCTTGTAACGCGATTCCGTACGGAATTCGACAAAAACAGTAATTTTACAAGAAAAAATCGCACGCAACTTTACCTGCGCTCCCACCAAAGTTACAAAACTTGCGCCGGGAAAGCCCACTCCGTAAGGGGTGGGATGAAAAGGCGCTCATATTTAATCATATTATCGCCATATATTCGGATAGAGTTCATGCCATGTTCATAGCTTTTGAGATAGAATATGGTATGATATGATACATAATAAGAAATCATAACGACGCAAAATCAAGAGGTGAGTAATTTGCCGTATGGCACAAAATCAAAAACGAAAACCTTTATTTTGACGCTGCCACTTGTAACTAACATGCACGATGAAGCCATGCTGTATAGCAATTTTAAGCTTTGTCAGCAGGCATATAACTGGTTGTTCGAAAAACAATCAAGATGTGGCATCAGGTTCGCAAAACCAGAATCTACAAACAATTGCTTCTCGATATAGCCGCAGCGCCAAAAAGACAGCGATGAGCGAAAGACTCTCTACGTAAAGCGTACGGAACTCCTTTCACCGGTACGGGTTTTCCTGGTTTTGTTTGAGAAGATAATCAAGCCTTTCGCGAAGTATTATCATTTGCACTCGGCTATTGCACAAAAGATTGCTGTTCGCGTATGGGTGCCTGGGAGAAATTCTTCTATAAAAACGGAAAAGCTGTACACTACAAAAGGTTTGATGATTTTGGTAGTTTTGCTGCCAAGAGCAATACGACCGGTATCATCTTTGTGAATGATACTATGCCCTATATTAAATTTTGCGGAAGGCGTATTCCTGTTTCGATACGCAAAGGCAATACCGGTCGCTATCAACAAGAAGCTCTCACGCGTCAGGTAAAATATTGCGCTATTAAACGCAATATCGTTCACGGCAGATGGCGATATTTCGTGCAGCTCGCTCTTGCCGATGAACCACCTGTCAAATGCGACAGGTACGGTGTAATCAAACATTCTTTGCGAGCGGCAAAATCGGCTTGGACATAGGCACTCAGACGCTTGCAATCAGCGGTACAGACATCTGTGATTTGCGTGTGTTAGCTCCTTCCGCAATAGCAGAACTTCGCAACGGTTTGGTTAAAACGATTGCACGTATTCAGCGTGCGATGGATCGTTCTCGCCGAGCTACGAACCCGGAATACTTTAACTCGAACGGCACGATCAAGCGGCTCAAACGAACGAACGGCCGCAAGCAAATACGAAAATGGCGATACAGCAATCACTATTTCAGGTTGCGCTATAAGCTAAGAGACATGCACCGGAAACTTGCGACAGTTCGCAAGACGGAGCATAACATCCTTGCAAACGAATTGCTTGCCCACGGCAACATCTTCTATGTGGAAAATATGAATTATAAAGCATTGCAAAAACGCAGCAAAGATACAAAGGTAAACATCAAAACTGGCAGGATACATAGTAAAAAACGTTTTGGCAAATCTTTGGGTCGCTGCGCTCCTGCGGCTTTTCTTGCTGTCTTGAGCAGAAAGCGAAACGCTACAATGGTCAAGTTGTCAGAGTAAGCACTTTTGCAACGAAAGCGTCCCAGTTCGACCATACAGACGAAAGCTACACCAAGAAGAAACTTTCTGAACGCTTTACTAAGTTGTCTGATGGCACCGTAGTACAGCGTGACTTATATTCCGCATTCCTGTTAGCACACCTCAACAAGAATTTGGTAACCTACAATAATCAATCTATCAAGAAAGATTTTCCGCAGTTTCTGACACTGCACGAACAAACAAAGAAACGCCTGCAGAGCAGCCATGACTGGCTGCCTGCAAGCGTAGGATTCTAAGGGGAACATCGCCCCCAAAAGGCATCGACGTCGCCTTAGCACTGCCAGCTTTCTGCGCTTGGTACAGAAGGCTGGTGAAACTCCCACTGGGAGGATGTGCATCCAAGCGTTTCTCTCGACGAAGGATAAGCTTAAACCCGGATTCTTTGATATATGTCGCAAGATGTATGCTGTGTTTCTGGCAGGTCACGCTTTATGTGTGAATCCGTCACTTCAGTGACGGAAGTCCATAAGCCATCAGAAATTGGGGTGGGAGGACGTTCAATCACAAAAGCGAATGGGAGGTTATTGTTGAACCGACCTTTGCTAAAGCAATCTGCCGAGACCATAATTGACGCCTATTCACAAGTAGCGAATAATTGGAATGTCTTTGTGAATTATATATGGAACACAGTTCCTCGATAAATATCACGAAGATGGTTTGCCGGCAAGAATTATCGCAAAGGAGATTACCCCCTATGAAGGTGTTTGTCGCAGGATCGAAAATATATCATTGCTCGATAGAGAAGTGCAGCGGGCATCTTTCGTCGATTTGTGAAAAGTGGATATTCTATTCTGGTCGGAGATTGCTTTATGGCGTAGACTCGCATATCCAGGATTTTTGCTTCCGAAATAACTATCAAAATGTTTCAGTTTATGCAAACAACGGCCTCCCAAGAAACAATATCGGCACTTGGCCTGTAACCCCATTATTGTGACCGCATCGGGTTAAGGGACTTCAAGTTTTACAGCAAGAAGGACGCTGCTATGTGCCGAGATGTGGATTATGGCTATATGGTATGGGACGGCCGCAGCAAGGGCACGCTTCGAAATATTGCAGACCTAGCGGAACAGGGGAAAATGACACCATTTATCTTTCACCAATCCAGAAAACCGTGCATATTCAGAGCAAAGAAGAACTCGAGAAACTCATAGCAGTATGTCCTGCCGAAACGAGGGCATTGTGGCCTGAAAATCGAGTTGCAACCTACGCAAATCTCGTTGTTCGATTAAGGGTGTTGGATACGAAGGCAATCTTTGTAGTTTTTGCCTGCATTATCCCGGAGCACAAAATTGTTGCTGCTGACAGTGACTATTACCTGGAAAATGAAAAAAATCCCTCTCCGGGAAAAACGCAGAGGAGTTCTTTCAACGGATTTTCTTTCGATGCTGCTTATTTTCCTTTTGAAAATGTAAAGCCCGCTTTGGCGTAAAGCCAAAACGACTTTTTTCTACAAATTGAGACACCTCGGAGAGGGTGTCTTTCTTTGTGTTTACATATATTTCCGGGTGCCGGATTTCTGTTTTTTAGACAAAAAAGACGCTTTCGCGTCTTCATGTACTACATACTGTAGTCCCGCCGAAGCGGTAGATTCGATCATTCTTATTTTGAACTTACCATGCAATTCTTCCTGCTATTATATTACTTGAACAAACGTTTGTCAAGCGATTTTTAAATCGTCGAAATTATTTTTCGTGCTCAATCTGTTCACTGCATTGCCAGTCCTCCCACACCTTGCAAAGTGGACTTCCCGGGCAAGCTTTGTAAGACGCAAAGGGCGACAAAAGACGCTTTCATGTCTTCATGTACTACATACTGTAGCCCCGCCGAAGCGGTAGGTTCGAAAAGTTCTCATTTAAAAATCACCGAAATTTCGAACTCTCGGAATCAGGTTTTATTGTGGAACATTTGTTCTATTGGGTGTTGACTGACATTAGCAAATGGGTGTAAAATAATTATAGAACAAATGTTTCATAGGCAATCATCTCGGCCATAAATGACCGAGAATGTAATCCATTTTCGAATGGATCAAATGCTCCGGGTTGTTAGTTGAAACGATAATTCTATTTTTAAAGGAGTGAATAAGTTGGCTAAAACAGATTATATAAGCGAAGCCTTAAAGTAGGGAACACCAGTGGAGGCTTTGCAGCGGTCGATCGAAACTATCAGGATCGTCCGGTGCTACGGCAAAGCTATCTGGGGGTGTGCGCCTTTTGATGAAGCCCAAACTGCGGAAAAAACGCCGTTGCCCGTATGGCGAGACGTTCAAATTATCGCGAAAAGCTACGAGTAAAAGCAATTGACGGATGTGTTCCACGATGCGTTGGATAAGGCAGATCCGGATTTTCTTAATCGTATGAAGGAGAGCTGGCTGTGGGAAGAAGATAAAACCACCGGCTCAAAGAATTGCTGTTTGCGGACGCGGACTTTACCGATAAAAATTACCATCAGCAGTATCCGACGATTTACCATCTGCGAGCTGAACCGATCCATTCGAAGGAGCCGCATGATGTTCGTCTTGTTTTTTCTTGCACTGCCGCACTGCATGAAGCATAGAGGTCATTTCTTTCTATGACATGTCCGAAAATGCAGATACCACTACTTCCTGTGCCTGTCAGTTTGATGTTTCTGCACTGAGCTGCGCGACAACTACGGCGTAGAGTTGGTAGGTGTGCATCATGACGAGTACATCGATATTCTGCAAAAACGTAATCTGCGTATTACGGATAAGGCAAAGATGCTGCGAGAGAATTCGGTAGAGAATAAATGCCGATGCCGATATCGACATTGCGTATCTGTCTGATCTGCTGGCAGGTAAGAGCATTGCACTCGCAAAGCTGTTCCGCGACGACACGCTGAAAACGGCGGATATCAAGAATGTGACACTGCAGAGTGGTCTGATGAGATTTACGCTGACCTGTGCGACATCCCCCTCGATGATTGAGCAGGAGGCCCTTCTGGCGGCGCAGGGTGTATACGATTCCGCCATATCTGGCACAGGTGCTTGACGGTCACGAATATGTCAGTGACGCAAAGGTCGTCGTTTCGAGCAAAACAAGAAGGATCTAATGCTGTTGAAACAGTATGTGCATGAGCATTATCCGCAGGAATTCAGCCATATTTTTTGGGCGAGAGAAGCACCAAGGAGTCTCCGGTTATGAACTATGTATTATTCCAAGAAACCATAAGAGCATGGTGAGTATAAGTGCACGCAGGAAGATTTTCAAAGTTTCGAAATCGACCCTGCCGAACATGAAGACAGATGCTGAAAACAACCCGGATATTGCACGCATGAGCGTACAGATCGACGAAGCACGTTCCTTGCCGCGTCTGCATAGCCCGAGAACCGCGTTATTCCTTATCAACTTCATCTGGCAGAGGTAAAGGCGATTTACCAATGCAGAAAACTCCATTCGCGTTCCTCCGGGAAAAGAACGAGGATTTGTATGACGGCAACAGAGCAGCTTATCAAAATCTTCGTTTTCGTATCCCGTATTATGGGCAATTCAATCAGCCTGAGAGCAAACCCCTTACGGGCGGTACGTCGTCCGAACATGGAGAATGTAAAGGTTACACCGCTGAATTACGATAAGGTCATCGACCTGCATAAGACGGCAGAAAAACTTCATTAACAAGTTGATTGGGCGTTGTGGTTATACTGGCGAACCTGTACTGCCGAAGAACTCGCTGCTGTATAGCGAATTCTCTGCTAAATGAGGTCAATGCAATCCGTATCAACAACGGAGCGTTGATGTTGACAAAGAAGGCGTTATTACGTATTGCTGCATATTACTGTATTGTTGTATATCAGTATTGTCATATTACTCTCTATATCTATTGTTTGCAATAAGGCTATATATATATTTTTCTATATCTATATTTCTGTTTCCGTTTCTTTGTGTTCAACCTCATTTTTTAGCATAGGTTGTGCCGTTAACCATCACCGCCAGCTTTTAACGTGCAAAGGTATGGCAGCCCAGGAGCAATACGTAACCGGAACGAAGTCTGA
>VOFG01001653.1_pt1 | contig 14485 bp, 18 predicted proteins | sample 5384171 | NCBI WGS metagenome assembly VOFG01 (sample SAMN12384726, study PRJNA508395) | human gut metagenome | isolation source: healthy gut F | host: Homo sapiens
TTGGCCAGGAGCAGGCCGACCCCGCCACCGATTCCCGCGCAGTGCCCATTTATCAGACCACTTCCTACGTCTTCCGCAACAGCCAGCACGCAGCAGACCGCTTTGGTCTGGCAGATGCCGGCAACATCTATGGCCGCCTGACCAACTCCACGCAGGACGTGTTCGAGAAGCGCATCGCTGCTCTGGAGGGCGGCGTGGCTGCTCTGGCAACCGCCTCCGGTGCCGCTGCCATCACCTACACCATCGAGGCACTGGCTCAGGCCGGCGACCACATCGTAGCTCAGAAGACCATCTACGGCGGCAGCTACAATCTGCTGGAGCACACCCTGACCCAGTTCGGCGTCACCACCACCTTCGTGGATGCACACGATCTGGCTGAGGTCGAAAACGCCATTCAGGACAACACCAAGGCCATTTATCTGGAAACTCTGGGCAATCCCAACTCCGACATTCCCGATATCGACGCCATTGCAGCCATCGCCCATAAGCACGGCCTGCCTCTGGTCATTGACAACACCTTCGGCACCCCGTATCTGATCCGTCCCATCGAGCACGGTGCAGATATCGTAGTCCACTCCGCAACCAAGTTCATCGGCGGGCACGGCACCACGCTGGGCGGCATCATCGTTGACTCCGGCAAGTTCGACTGGAAGGCCAGCGGCAAGTACGGCAACATCGCCGCTCCCAACCCCAGCTACCACGGCGTGTGCTTCGCTGACGCAGCCGGCCCCGCCGCTTTCGTGACCTACATCCGTGCGATCCTGCTGCGTGATACCGGTGCCACCATTTCTCCGTTCAACGCCTTCCTGCTGCTGCAGGGCACCGAGACCCTGAGCCTGCGCATCGAGCGCCATGTGGAGAACACCAAGAAGGTGGTGGAGTTCCTGACGAAGCACCCGCAGGTGGAGAGGGTCAACCACCCCAGCCTGCCCGACCATCCAGACCATGCCCTGTATCAGAAGTACTTCCCCAACGGCGGCGCGTCCATCTTCACCTTCGACATCAAGGGCGCGAGGGGACCCAGACCGCCGCCCGCCGGGCCGGGGTCAACCTGATGAAGATGGACGCCATCTGCCTGACCCATTACCACGGCGACCACATCTTCGGCCTGCCGGGGGGCTGCTGCAGACGCTGGGCTGTCAGGGTCGCACCCGCCCGCTGGCGCTGTACGGGCCGAAGGGGCTCGGCGAGGTCTGGGCGGCACTGCGGGTGCTGACCGGGCCGCTGCCGTATCCGGTCTGCCCCGAGGTGCTGGACGCCCCGGCGGCGCTCTGGGAAAAATTCGGCGGCTGGCCCGCAGGGGGCAAAGCTGACGCCGGTGCCGACCCGCCACCGGGTCGTCAGTCAGGGTTACCGGCTCGACCTGCCCCGGGCCGGGCGGTTCTCACCCGAACAGGCGCGGGCATTGGGCGTACCGGTAAAGCAGTGGAAGACGCTCCAGCACGGCCAGAGCGTCACGCTGGACGGTGGACGTGTCATCCAGCGCCGGAATCGGTCCTCGGCCCGGCCCGGCAGGGGCTGAGCTTTGTCTTTTCGGGCGACACCGCCCCCTGTCCGGCGCTGGAAAAGGCCGCAGCGGGGTGGACCTTCTGCTCTGCGACGCCACCTACGCCCTGCCGGAGCAGGCCGCGCAGGCCAAACAGTACGGCCACAGCACCTTCGGGCAGAGCGCGGCCCTCGCCGCCAAAGGCCGGGCGCAAAGCGGCTCTGGCTCGTCCACTATTCGCCCATGATCACCGACCCGGAAGCAGATCTGGCCCAGGCGCAGAGCCTCTTCCCGGCGGCAGTGTGCGGTTATGACGGCAAGAGCATCACCCTGCAATATGAGGAGGCCGAAGGCGAATGAACATCTCCTGGAACCCGGCGCCTCCACCCTGCTGGACGCGCTGCACCGGGCAGGTTTTGGGGCCTACGCCGTGGGCGGCTGTGTCCGGGACAGCCTGCTGGGCCTTGCGCCCCACGACTGGGACCTCTGCACCGCCGCCCGCCCGGAGCAGGTGATGGAGCTGTTCGGAGAAAAGCGGTGCATCCCCACCGGATTGCAGCATGGCACCGTGACTGTGAAGCGGGACGGCAAGCTCTATGAGATCACCACCTTCCGCACCGAGGGCAGTTATTCCGATGGCCGCCACCCCGACAGCGTGGCCTTTGTACCCGACGTCCGGGAGGACCTGGCCCGGCGGGACTTCACCATCAACGCCATGGCCTACAGCGCCGAGGAGGGCTTGTGCGACCCCTTTGGCGGGCGGGAAGATCTGGCCCGGGGCGTGGTGCGGGCCGTCGGTGAGCCGCTGCGCCGCTTTGAAGAAGACGCTCTGCGCATCCTGCGTCTCTACCGCTTTGCGGCCCGGTTCGGTTTTGTGATCGACGAAGCCACCGAGGCGGCGGCAAAGCAGCTGGCCGCCCACCTCGACTGTGTATCGACAGAGCGCATCGAGGAGGAACTGAACAAGCTTCCTGGCCGCACCACAGCCGGGGGCATACCTTGAGCCGGAGGTGCTGGCCTTCGTCCTGCCCGAGCTGCCGCCGAGGAACTGACAAAAGCCCGGAGGCGGATCATAGACGCCCTTCCGGCGGGACGGAGAGGAAGTGTCTGCCCGCTGGGCGGCGCTGCTTCTGCCGCTGGGGGAGGATGGAACACGAAAGGCCCTGAAACGCCTGAAATGCTCCAATGCTGTGATAGATGGAGCGGCTGGGTTCTGGTGCGGGTGAGTGTGGAGAGTTTCTCTCGGACACCCGGGGACACGCTGGATCGGCAAAGTCCCAACCTCCGACGGTCCTCAGAGAAACTCCCCGCCCTCCCGCTGGCAAAATATTACCTCCATACTTTTGGGGCAGCAGCCTGATGCTGGTCTGGACGGCTTTTCGCGCCGGAAAGAAAAAGATCGTTCGAATGCCCTGCAAACCGAGGCCGAGACGCTGAACGCCCAAAGCGCCTGCTGCCGCGTCTCCCAGCTGGCCGTGAATGGCCGCGATCTGATGGCGGCGGGCGTCGCGCCCGGGCCGGGCCTGCGCCGCGTGCTGGAAGCGCTGCTGGAAGAGGTCATCACCGGGCGGCTGCCCAACGAAAAAACGGAACTTCTGGCCTTTGCGGCCAAATTTTCTGCGTCTTGACAAGAGAAAGAAGCTGCGGTAGTATTATACTACTGTTTTAGTATGTTATAACGGAAGAGGAACAGAATGACAGAAACACAGAACACTTCCCGCCGCCCCGGGGCCCTCATCGCCATGAGCGGCGGTGTGGACAGCTCGGTGGCGGCATGGCTCATGCAGAGGGACGGTTTCGACTGCACCGGCGTCACCATGCGCCTTACCCGCAACGAAGCCGTGAACACCGAGGGTCTGCATACCTGCTGCTCGGAGCGGGACATTGAGGACGCCGCCGAGGTGGCCTATGCGATGGATATTCCCCTACGAGGTGCTGGATTTTACGGCAGACTTTCAGGAAAAGATCATCGACAAATTCATCCGGGTCTACGAGGCCGGCGGTACGCCCAATCCCTGCATCGACTGCAACAAATATATGAAGTTCGATCACCTGCTTCGCTGGGCAGAAGCGCACGGGCTGGATCATGTGGTCACAGGCCATTATGCCCGGGTGGAGCAGGACGAGGCCACGGGCCGCTGGCTGCTCAAAAAGGGTTTGGACGAGAGCAAAGACCAGAGCTATGTGCTCTACAACCTCACGCAGGAGCAGCTGGCTCATGTCCGCCTGCCGCTGGGCGGGCTGCACAAGAGCGAAGTGCGCGCCATCGCCGAGGAGCAGGGATTCGTCAACGCCCGCAAGCACGACAGTCAGGACATCTGCTTCGTGCCCGATGGCGACTACGCCCGCTTTATGGAGGATTTCACCGGCAAGCACTACCCGGCGGGCGATTTCCTCGACGTCGGCGGAAAAAGGTGGGCACCCACAGCGGCGCGGTGCGGTACACCATCGGCCAGCGGAAGGGCCTGGGCCTTCGCCATGGGCGCGCCGGTCTACGTCTGCGCCAAGGATATGCAGGCCAACACCGTCACGGTCGGCCCGGAGGCGGAGCTGTTCGATACCATCGTCTATGCGAACGAAGTGAACTGGATCGCCATCCCGGAGCTGAAAGGGCCCCTGCGGGTGACGGCCCGCACCCGTTATCATCAGACCGAACAGCCTGCCACCGTCTACCCGGCAGGGCCGGACAGCTTCCGTCTGGAATTTGACCAGCCTCAGCGCGCCCCCACCCCGGGGCAGGCCGTCGTGCTGTATCAGGGCGATGTCGTCCTCGGCGGCGGCACCATTACACAGGTGGCGAAGGGATAAGGAGAGCGGCCCGCCCTCTCAGGGCGCTTCGCGCCGCTCTCCCAAAGGGAGAGCCTGAAGCCGACCGTCAGGCCCTGCCTCTCCCTTTGGGAGAGGTGGATTTGCGAAGCAAAGACGGAGAGGGCAAGCCCGTGAATGTTAAAAAGCAGAACCTAAAGGAGAATGATATGCAAGACCAGTATTCCCGCACCCAGATGCTGCTGGGCGCGGAGGCAATGACCAAGCCTGCCATTTCTCCGTCTTGGGCAGCAGGCCCAGAGCCCTGCGGGCAAGGCTCTGCACCAGCGGGGCGGTGCAGAGGAGCACCAGCCCCAGGATGACCCCGGCCACCACCGTGTAGGCGGCGGGCAGGTAGCTCAAAACGCCAGTGGCGTGGGCTGTGAACCACTGCCGGTTCCAAAGCAGCAGTACCGTGGCATACACCAGAACGGCAGCCTTATGGAAGACGTATTGCAGGGTCATCAGCCCCACGCCGGGGCCAAGCCCCAGCCCGCAGCGGTGCAGGTAGTAGGTCTGCATGGGCACCGCTCCGGCCCCCAGACAGATGACGTTGCCAAACGTGCCCATCCATGCGTTGTCGATGCCGTGCCGCAGGGTAAAGCCGGGCAGGCGGCTGCGCACGATGAGCCAGCTGGCCACACCCTCCAAAAGCGGGTAGCTGATGCCCAGCGCCAGCACCAGTGCTACCTGTCTGAGGGAAAGCTGGGCCAGCGCGGCGGAGATCTCGGCCCAGTGATCCTGGAACAGCAGGATGAGCACGCCCGTCAGGGCCAGCAGGATGGCTACGGAGAGCAGGGCTTTTTGCGGGAGGGGCAGGGCTCTGGTTTTGGCTTTGCCGGGGCATGGGACACGCTCCTTTCTCAACGGGATTTGAGGACAGTATAGCATATCCCTGCGGGCTTTTGTGAACATGAGACAAAATTTTTCTTGGCAAATACAGCAATATGATAAAAGGGACAGGCGTCTGCCTGTCCCTTGAGGGTTATTTGTTGTTCCACTGTTCCACTTTTTCGGTCAGCTCTTTTACCGCCGTGGTCAGCGTTTGGGCGCTTGCAGAAGATATCCTGACCTTTGCGCCGCTCGAACGAACCCACGGTGGCAACGAAGAGCGGGCGGCCATTGGCGTAGCCCAGGTCGGTAGACCGGGAAGTCTTCTGCCGCGTAAGTCGGGCAGGCCGTAGATGAGCGGCCGGATCTCGAACTCGGGCCGCACGGCGTGCATGGCGTTGGCGGCATGGCTGCCCACCGAGTAGACCCCGGACATTCTCCCAGCTGGGTGGGGATCTGGTGGGCAATGTGTGGGGATAGCCTGCAAAGGCATCGTGGAGCCACCACAGCACTGGCACGGCGGTGCCGCTCAGGGCACGGACAGCCCGGGCCATGACCACCGTGTTGGCGATGACGAAGTCGGCACAGAGGGCCATGCCCCAGGCATCGGAGACATTGCGGCAGGACGACCGGGTGATGACCGAGGCCCCGGCATCCAGGAAGAGATGCAGGGAGCCGCCGTCACTGGGGCCCAGCACAAGTACCTCATACCCCACGCTGCGCAGCACCGGCACGGCACTCACCAGCACGATGGGTGCGCCGGTCATATCCAGCACATGGCTCATAATAAAGGCACGTTTGCCGTGGGCCGAAAACGCATCCTCGGCGCAGATGCCGCGCTCGTAGTGGAGCAGGGCCTGCGGGATGAGTGGGCTTAGTGCAGAGCTGCGCGGCCAGCGCCAGCAGCTCGGGCACATTTTCGGGGTCATGGGCGGCGGCGCGGCAGCGCTCCAGCAGGGTGCGGCTGACCACGGCGCAGCGGTTCTGCGCCTGCAGCGGCTGGCTCTGATAGAGGGCAGTCGCCCCGCCAAAGCCGAACACAGCGTTGCAGACGGCGTAATCCGCACCATCCTGCAGGGCTTTGGCAAAGTACATCAGGGCGGTGGACATCAGCTCCACGTCCTCGGCGGCCAGAAGCACGCCGTCCACGCTTGCGGTCAGCTCCCCGCCCAGCCGGTCCACCAGCCGGAACTTGCGGTGGAGCTGGTCAGTCAGGGTGGCTTTCAGGGCCGTGCTGCGGGCCGATGCGCAGACCAGCAGATAGGTGCTCTGGGTGTTGCTGTACTCCTGCAGGGCCAGCTGACGCTGCTGCAGGGGGGTGCTGTATTGTTATACATGGCTGTTCCTCCGTTCCGCTTCTCAGTTTCCACGGTGGAACAGGCGCATCAGGCTGCGGATGGGAGCAGTGAGCTTCCAGCTTTTACTGGAAAACACGCTTTCCAGCGAGGTCTCGTAGGCAGTGCTCCGGGCCTGCAGATCGGCGTTTTTCTGGTGCAGCTGTGCGATCTCCTGCTGCAGGGCGGCCACCGTCTGCTGCTGGGCTGCGGCATTCTGCTCCAGCTGCTGGATATGCTGTTTTTCGCTGTCCTTGCGCAGCTGGAGCTGCTGCACGCCCTGCAGCACGGCCCAGAACAAAAAGGCTCGTCCGTCAGGGTCTCCAGCGGGAAGTAGCCGTAGCTCACCACCAGCTTCATCCCGGCGGGGTAGTGGGTGGTGCCCTCCAGCCGGTAGTTGGGGTCATCGCCCAGGAACAGGGTGCTGCCACCGGAAAGGTTCAGGCCGTTGGTGGGCACGCAGATGATGCGGTCGTCCGAAAAGCTCAGGTTGGTGATGCAGCAGGGCAGCTCACCCGGGTCGAACCGCAGGGCCTGCACGGCCACCGGCAGCTCAAAGGTCGCGGTCACGGCACCGGTCAGCTCGTCGGTGGTGCAGTCGGGCGCGGTCAGGGTGTCCTTTTCCGAAAAGCCGAAGCCTGCATCATAATAGAGCAGCGGCTGCAGCAGAGTGGGCGAGTCGGTATCATCTCGCGCTGGGGGTGTGCCGCAAGGTAGGACTGCACCTTCTGTTCCAGGGCAAGGCAGCGTTCTGCCAGATGGGAAGCACCTTCATCCGAAAGCTTGAGCTGCTGTTCCAGCTCGGCGATCTTTTCCTGCAGAGCCGCAGTGTTCTCAGGAGCTGCGTTGTTCATAGCCGGATTCTCCTCATAATATTATTTCACTTCAGCAGAGGGGGCACCCTCTGCAAAAAATCAGTGTTTTGCCGCAAAATGACGCTCAGGCGCTTCGGTGCGGGCGCTGCGCCGGCGGGGCGCTTCCGCCGCCTTCTGCTCCCGGCGGGAGGTGAGCCAGAACTTCAGGTCCCGGCGGCGCACCAGCAGCTCGCAGATGAGCAGGGTGGAGCCCAGCGAAAGGGTGAACTGCAGCACCATGCCCAGCACCGGGTGAGCCGCAAACTTCTGGGGCATCAGGTACCAGGGAATGGCCGTGAGCTCCACAGTGTGGACGCAGAAGATGAACAGCGAACGGCGGCCAATGGCCTGGATGGCGTGGGTGACAACGTTCTCCACCCTGCGCTGGAACCAGATGACGATGGAAAGGATGCCCAGGCCCGTTACGGCATCCAGCAGGATGCTCACGGGGCCGAGGGTCCACTCGGCCATCGAGACGCAGTCGGTGCTCTTGGTAAGAAGCACCAGTGCGGCCACAGCCAGAGCCGCCGCGATCATCCCGCCGCGCAGACGGGGCGAGAGAGGCTGTTCAAAGATCTTATACTTCTTGGCAAGGTAGCCCACATACAGAGCCGGAACGGTGACCATGCCCTGGCCGATGCAAAAAGGAGCCTCCCAGGTGATGCAGATGCCCCAGCCTAACAGCATGGTACCCAGCACCGCCCAGTTTATGTACTGCTCCGGGAAGATATTCAGGATGGCGTCCAGCAGCACCCAGCCGATCAGCAGCGAGAGCAGATACCACATGGGGCCGCAGGAGAAGAACAGCTGGCCGAAATAGGTGGCCGTGGGGCAGGCCCAGTGCAAAGCCGCCCAGCACCTTGTAGGTCTCGTAGGTGGCGTTGTGCAGGCTGCCGAACAGGCTGTAATGGATGATAAAATGGAACACGGTGGTGGCAATGCCTGTATAGATGTAAGGCTTGAACAGCGTTTTGAACTGCTGGTCGATACACTTGCCGATGGAGCGCTTGCGGAAACCGTAGCCGCTGGCAATGAAAAAGGCCGCCATCAGGGATTCGCGGTAGGCGAACATGCAAAAGGTCAGCGGGTTGATGTGGCTGGCATCGCCCATGGGGTAAAGCTCACCGGTGTGGGCAAAGACGATGGTCAGCATGCCGACACCCTTGAGCAGATCGAACATGCCCAGCGAATTTGCGGCACGGCGTTTGGTTCCCTCCATAAAAAGGTCCTCCTCTGCGCCGCACCCCGCCCCGGGATGGCAGAATTGCCGGATTTTTGGCGCATCATGTTAAAAATTAGAGATATTTATAATAAGTATAATGCTTTTTGCCCTGCTGTCAATCAAACGCAGGGAGAAAGCACGGTGGGCGGATACCGGGAAAAGTGTACCACACTCACGGCCTGCCCGCAACAAAAGGAAGGATTTACATCCGGGTGCACAGATTGACTGCAAGTTTAAGTTGCATATTTGTGCAATTAAATCTTGCATTTAAGCCCTCTATGCGGTATACTCTAGGCTAGAGTGCCCAGAAGATTCCATTTTGCGGAAACAAAAGGGAATAATTTAACAAAAATAAACAGGGAGTGTAAAATAATGGCAAACAAGGCTTGTAACGAAGTTGTGACCGTGGCAAATATGCCGATGACCGTTTTTGATATGATCTCTGCGATGCAGAATAAGTATGCTGACCGTGTGGCGTTCCGCTATGTGGAGGGCAAGGACACGGTGGTGGAAAAGACCTACGCTCAGTATGTGCAGGATATCCGCAAAGTGACCGGCTACCTGCAGCAGGAGCTGGGCGAGCCCAAGGGCAAGAAGATCGTCATCCTGGCCGCACCAACTATGAGTACGGCGCGGTCGTTTTCGGCACCATGATGGCAGGCGCTGTCATCGTGACCCTGAACCAGGGCAAGACCTGGGCCGAGCTGGAATATGAGCTGGGCATGGTGGAGCCGGACCTCATCTTCAATGATGGCATCGATTACGGCTACCGCGCCCAGCTGGAAGCGCTCTATGGCGCTCAGCTCCGCCCCATGGATGCCTGGACCGCTGCCCCTGAGGCTGAGATGGTCAACCGCATCGACCATGAGGGTCTGCTGATGCTGATGTTCACTTCCGGCACCACCGGCCGCAGCAAGGGCGTGATGCTGAGCGAGAAGAACTACTTCACCGCCTGCCAGATGTACATCGATGGCCTGAAGTCCGTCCTTGACTATGAGGAGCGGCTGGTACCCCAGTACCTCGACCAGACCTTCAGCCACTTTACGCTGGTGCCTATGTTCCATCTGGCCGGTTTCATCTGCTACTTTGTCTATGGCGTGCAGGGCTGGACCCTGAATCTCTGCTGTGATGCCCGCGACCTGCGCCGGGATATGAGCCTGATGCACAGTGATGCCATGTCTACCCCTCCGGTGCTGGTGGAGATGATCTGCAACGAGGTCAAGCGCGGCCATGCCGACCGCCTGAACGGTCTGTGGAACCTGAGCTGCAGCTCTGCCATCCTTGACCCCGCCATTCTGAGCGATCTGGTGAAGAATGGCTTCTACATCAATCAGTGCTACTCCATGACCGAGCTGGCCGGCTATGGCCTGCTGAACGTGACCCAGGAGGGCGACCACCTGCGTGCCCTGGGCAAGCCGGACGGCTTCTGTGAGGTCAAGGTGGACGAGACCGGCGAGATCTGCGTCCGCGGCGGCTGCGTGATGCTGGGCTACTATAAGGACCCCGAGGTCACTGCCGAGACCATCGACAAGGACGGCTGGCTCCACACCGGCGACCTGGCCCGCGTGGACGAGGAAGGCTACTACTATATGACCGGCCGCAAGAAGAACCTCATCATTCTGGACAGCGGCGAGAACGTCAGCCCCGAGGAGCTGGAAAAGCTGCTGGGTAAGTGCGATGCCATCAAGGAGTGCATCGTCAAGGAAATGGGCAAGAAGATCGGCACCGTGGTCTGCTGTGAGGATGACAAGCGGCAGCAGGTGAAGGCTTTTGTCACCGAGCTGAAGCGCACCCTGCCCATGTACAAGCGCATCTCCGTGGTGGAGTGCAGCGCCGAGCCCCTGCCCCGCAACGCGCTGGGCAAGCTGCTGCGCAAGTAAAATCAAACGGGAGAAAAAGGAGCAGACCATGGTAAACAATGTCTATGATCTTGTCACCCGGACAATGGAACAGGAATTCCCCGGGCGGGTGGCCTTCCGCTGGGTAGAGGATGCCACCGGCACCGTGAAGGAAAAGACCTATGCCGAGTATGCACAGGATATCCGCCGCGCCGCTGCCTGGTTTGCCCGGAACATCCCGGAGGTGGAGGGCAAGCGGGTGGTCCTGTTGCCGGAACTGCTATGAGTATAGCGTGAATACCTTTGGCGCTGTGCTGGCCGGGGCTGTTCTGGTAACGATGAACCAGAAAAAGACCTGGGACGAACTGAGCTGGGAGCTGGAGCTGGCAGAGCCTGCCCTCATCCTGAACGATGGGGTGGACTACGGCTGCCGTGACCAGCTGGAGGCTGCGTATGGGGAACGCCTGCGGCCGATGGATGTCTGGAAGGACACCGCGCCCGGCGGGCTGGAAAAGAAGATCGACCCCAATGCCCTGATGGTCATGCTGTTCACCTCCGGCACCACCGGCCGCAGCAAGGCCGTGATGCTGGCAGAGCGGAACTTCTTTACCGTGATGCAGATGCACGTTGCCATGGGCGACCACTTGCTGGACTTCAAGCACCGGCAGCTGCCCGAGGACAAAAACGATGTCCTGAGCAACTTTGCCATCCTGCCCCTGTTCCATCTGGGCACCTTTATCTGCCTGTTTTCCTGGCCCTTCAAGGGCTGGGCCCTGAACCTTTGCAGTGACCTGCGGAATTTCTACCGGGATCTGGGGCTGATGCACAGCGATTCCATTGCCGTGGCCCCGGTGCTGATGGAGAGCATCTACAAGGATGTCAAGCGCGGCCGCGCCGATAAGCTGAACGGCCTGTGGAACCCCTGCGGCAGCTCTGCCATGTTCGACAGCGAGATGCTGCTGGGTCTGGTGGAAAACGGCATGTACATCACCCAGTGCTACGGCATGACCGAGACCTGCGGCGATGGTCTGGTGAACTACGCCCAGGCAGAGCCCCATATCCGGGCGTTGGGCAAGCCGGACGGCCACTGCGAGTACAAGCTGGATGAGACCGGCGAGATCTGCATCCGGGGCGGCTGTGTGATGCTGGGCTACTATAAGGATCCCGAAGCCACCGCCGAGATCATCGACAAAGACGGCTGGCTCCACACTGGCGACCTGGCCCGTGAGGACGAGGACGGCTATTACTATATGGTGGGCCGGAAGAAGAACCTGATCATTCTGGGCACCGGCGAGAACGTCAGTCCCGAGGAGCTGGAAAGAAAGCTCAACGCCTGCCCTGAGGTGCAGGAGTGCATGGTCAAGGAGATGGGCAAAAAGATCGGCGCGCTGATCTGCTGTGCCGAGGAAAAGCAGGCAGAGGTCCGGGCCTTTATCACCGGGTTGAACCGTACCCTGCCGCTGTACCAGCGGATCACGGCGATGGAGTTCAGCACCGAGCCCCTGCCCCGCAACGCCATGGGCAAGCTGCTGCGCAGGTAAGCGCGGAAATTGTAAAAAAGCGCAAAACCGGGCGGTCGGTGTGTTGCATTTCCTCCATAAAACAGGTATTATAAAACACAGGAATGCCCCGCCGGCTGGCTAAACCGGCCCGGCGCGTGGCATACTGAAACTGCGCCCTTGCAGGCGATAAAAAATCCCTCACGGAAAGGAAGATTTTTTTGATGGAAAGAGCAGAAATCATGTCTCAGATCCTGGCAATTCTGGAGGATGTGGCAGAGATCTCGCCCGAGGATGTCAACGAAAACAGCGTGATGATGGATGATCTGGATCTGTCCTCTATGGAGATCCTGACCGTCGTGGCCGATCTGGAAGAGACCTTTGGTCTGCGCATCCCCGAAAAGGAGCTGCGCAACTTTGTGACCATCGGCGATCTGGCCGATTATCTGACCGAGAACGCGGGGTAAATTCCGGATGAATGCAGAGCAGCGTGCGGTGTTTCAGGGCATTGTCTACTACTACCGCGAAAATCAGGTCCTCTGCCGCTATCAGGCTACGCTGGTGCTGGAAGCCGCTCGAGGCTCTGGTAGGCGCAGCTCTGGCAGGTGAAGCTTTTACGGAATGGGCGCACTCCCCTCGATAACCTTGGTCACGCCGTAGGCGTGACGGAGAGTTTTCTTTTTTTATCCAAAACGTAATTTTTACATCAAATTTTCATGCGTCATACTTTTCGAAAAAAAATCGCCTGAAAAGCCGATTTTTCCCTTGCATCCAATAGTTTGCCGTGGTAGGATAGGTCGAATGTGAACGAAACACACTGGGAAATGGACAAAAGTGAGGAAAATCGTATGGAAAAAATAAGAACAGCGGCTCGGCACTGGCAAGAAAGATGGCGGTGTCTCTGGTTTGCGGTCTGGCGGCAGGCTTTGCCTTTATGATGCTGCGCGAAAAGCTCGTGGCTTCCGGCAACAGCGGCATCTGGCAGACCATCAACGACCTGCTCTTCCAGGACATCACCACAGAGGGCGCGGAACGTGCGCTCGGCCTCTTCTACATCATCGGACAGCTCTTCATCAAAGCACTGCAGCTGGTCATCATCCCGATGGTCTTCACCTCCATCGCGCTGGCCATCGGCAGCATCGCCGATACCCGCACCATGGGCCGCATCTCGGCCAAGACCTCTTCTGGTTCCTGCTCTGCTCCTTTATGGCGCTGGCACTGGCCGGATGCGTGGGCTATGCCACCTATTCCATGGGCCTCTTCAACGCCCACATCGAGGGCCTGACGGAAGCCGCCGGCTCCACCGGTTCCAACCCCCTGAACGTGGTGCTGAATGTCATCCCCTCCAACATCGTCACGGCTTTCGGCAGCAACAACGCTGTTCTTTCCTCCGTCTTCCTCGCGGTGGCTGTGGGCCTGAGCATGAATGTGCTGGGTGAGAGCCGCACTTCCACCCTCCGCCGCCTGCTGGGCGAGGTGAACGACGTGGTGGTGGTCTTCCTGAACTTCGTCGTCACAAACTTCGCGCCCTTTGCAGTCTTCGTGCTGCTGACCCGCACCTTCGCCATCTACGGCATTGATTACCTCAAGCCCTGCTCTGGTGTATGGTGGTGGTCACGGTGGTCCTGCTCTTCGTCTTCCTGCTGGTGGCCTATCCTCTGGTGGTGGCGCTGGGCGCAAAGCAGAACCCCATCACCTTTATTAAGAAGATCGCCAACGTGGCCGTCTTCGGCTTCTCCACCTCTTCCAGCGCAGCCACTCTCCCCCTGAACATCAGGGTCTGCACCGAGGATTTCGGCGTCGATGAGTCCATCGCCTCCTTCGTCCTGCCTCTGGGCATGACCATCAACATGGACGGCACCGCCATCATGCAGGTGGTGGCCACCGTCTTCATCGCAGGCTGCGCCGGTTACACCGTTACTCCCCGCCCAGCTGGTCGTGGTCGCTCTGCTGGCTCTGCTGGCCTCGGTGGGCACCCCTGCCGCTCCCGGCGCAGGTGCCGTCATCCTCTTCACCATCCTGTCCGGCGCGGGCTTCGTCAACGACAGCGCCCTGCTGGCCTATCCCTCATCCTTGCCATCAACCGCCCCATCGAGATGCTCGTCACCTCCCTGAACGTGGTGGGCGACGCTGTGGCCAGCATCTGCGTGGCCAAGAGCGAGGGCCTGCTGAACGAGGAAAATTTCAACGCATAATTGACCTGTGATATACAAAAAGCGCCCTCCGTTTTACCGGAGGGGCGCTTTTTTGTGCAGCAGAAGTCTTCTTTTTACAGACGGCCCAAAGCCGCCGCCGGGGTTTTACGCCGATTTTGCGCCCGCATGGTTTCGGGGCGGGCGGCTGCGGCGGTAGAATAAGGCCGTTCCCGGTAAATCGAAAAGAGAGAAGGAGCCATGAGGCTCATGGAAAGAGAGGACTTTCGCATGAAAGAGAATAAAATGTCCCGCCGCAGCTTTTTTGAAGGCCGGTGCCTTTGCATCCGCCGCCGGTATGCTGGCCGCAGCGCCTGCCGCTGCCAACGCCGCTGCCCCCAATGCCGCCAACGCAGCAGAGGAAGAGAACGGACTGCTGGCGTGTTCGGCGGCAAACCCAAGTATGTTTTCCTCTTCATCGGCG
>VOFG01003774.1_pt1 | contig 14457 bp, 25 predicted proteins | sample 5384171 | NCBI WGS metagenome assembly VOFG01 (sample SAMN12384726, study PRJNA508395) | human gut metagenome | isolation source: healthy gut F | host: Homo sapiens
TCAGTACTTCGTTCAGTTACGTATTGCTATCTGCAACGTGTATGGAACACCATACCAGGTTTTAAGAAAAGGTAGTGGTACTTCACAGGAGAACAGAGAACCGGCTGTTGTGTGCGAAGCTGGGTGCCACTTAGAGCCGGTGCCGAATGGTTACAACGATTGAGAACATCTGATAACGATAAGCACAGAAGAATGTGCGAGGGTTGCTACGGAATAAAAAACCACGGCATGACATACGAGCAGGCATTGAACTATGCAGGAATACCAACGGAGGAGGTGCAGGAAGATGAATAGCAGACCGGAGATCACAGCGATGTTGTCACTCAATCCAGCGGCACATCTGCCCGAACAACGATCCGAGAATTTACTGGGCCAGGGAAGTAACTTTCGACTACGCCACCACGAATGCGGTGCGGGTGGATTTATTCAAGCCGGTAAACAATACAGTGTCGGCATAGAGAAGGGAGACTACTGCTACGAGGTTAAGTCCTCGGTAGAGGATTTTCACTCGAAGAACGGTCACAACTTCCTGGAGACTACAATTGCTACGTGATGCGGAGGAAGTGTACGAGCAGATCAAGAAAGAAATTCCATACCAGGTAGGCGTGTATGTTCCGGACGGAATGAATTACCGGGGTGAGTGGTACGACCTTAAAGCAATCAAGAGAGCAAGAGAAAAAGATAGAAGCAGACCGGTGGCAGGGATGCTGTTAATGATGTTCCGATCTGCCAACACGAGATAGAAAAGAAGGTGTCGGGCGGTGGACATTAAAAACAAAGCAATTAAAGAAGGATAGACCTGTTCTTGCATGACTTCACGCCGGAAGAATATAAAATCAACGAAGAGTTTTGCAAAACCATGAGAATGATGGCTGATTTTATCGGCCACGTAGATAACAGACTGGATTCAGCGAATGGGAAATTGTGCCGGAAGGAAGAGAAAACGAACTGGCCTTGAATGCATCCTCAAAGAGTGTCATTTCTGCCCGATCCCGGTTGAAGTTAAATGCCAGTATGGTTTCAGAGAACGGATGTAAGTGTTTGTTGAAACATACGGATTTACTGAAGCCATTGAGGGAGGATTGACGCATGGTGGTGAATGCAAAATGCAATGTGCCTGCAAAAGAACCCACAAAATATGGAGGGTTCTATGATGGACCAAAGGGCAGGCATGGATGCCTGTTTGATTGCAAAATGAGCAGTGTGAGGTTTATCAAGTGAAGAAATTTACAGAGTCGGAGACGATCAAGGAAAAATTAAGACTCAGGGCAACAGTCAGAAGGGGATGTATGCAGGCTATATTGCAGCACTGAGGAAAGATGCCAAAATAACAATGATGAAAATGTCGCAGATTGCTGGATGTAGTCGGCAGAGTACAGTTCCTACGAGCATGAGCAGGAAAGAATTTGATCCGGAAAATATACCGAAAATGCGAAAAATATCTGAAAGAAGAAGGAAAGGTGGAGGGCGATGCTGACGTTGCCAATAAAAAAAGTGGTTTGATATGATCGTCTCGGAGAAAAAAGAAAGAGGGTATAGAAATCAAACCATATTTTGACAACAGATTTATGAATGCGTTCGGTTTTCTGCTGGTAGGCGGGCAGATGGTATATGGAGAGGCGGCACCGGAAGAAATCCGGGAAGCCATGGCCAGTACCGGTAGTATTCAGAAATGGATACTCGAAGGATTCGCCGGAAGTTGTTTGCAAATGCACCCTGCAATTTGGAAAGGTAAGCCGGAATGGGGGCTGAGCCGGGAAAAATCTATTACGTTTGAAAATCGAGGAGGTATCAACGCGTAAGCCAAATTAGGACCATTTGGTTTAATCCCGGAGACTGAGGATTTTTTGGAGGAAGAGCGAGACCCTAAGATTAAAAATGGAACATCGGAAGAATGGAAGAGAGGCGTAAAAGGAAAGAGGCTGCAGAGATAGCGAGGGAAGGTGAAGAAGCGAAGAACCTTCCGGCAGATTATTTCGACGGCTGGCATACCTATACGATACAGAAAGGCGACTGTATCGTAAGTAATAGATCAGAAACTAATTATGGCAGGAGAATTAAAGGAACTTTTATATATGCGCTGGAAATGGAAGTTGTGAAGAATAATGACAGACAGTTGCCGTTCAAGGGACACAGCATAGTTCAGGAATGAAACTTAGGATAAGACGAAAGGAGACGGAATAGATGAACAAGGTAATTTTGATGGGTCGCCTTACGTGATCGGAGGTTAGATATTCCCAGGGAGAGCAGGCTACAGCAGTAGCTCGCTACACCCTGGCAGTAGATAGAAGAGGAAGAAACCAGGAGAACTCAGCAGATTTCATTGCATGCGTTGCGTTTGGTAAGGCAGCTGAATTTGCTGAGAGATATTTATAAGGGAACGGGTGTACTGACCGGAAGAATACAGACCGGAAGCTATACCAATAGGACGGTCAGCAGTATACGACCGACATTGTTGCGGAGGACCAGGAGTTTGCTGAGGTAAAAACACAGAGAGCAGTAACGCGGGAGGGTTATAGCTTACACAGCCTGCACCGGTGCAACAGTCGGGGAATGATGGATTTATGCCTGAGGAGACGACAGCGAGTTACCGTTTGTATAGAGGGCGAAGGATGGAAACAGTACATTGAACAGAAAAACATACAAGGATGTTAAGAGAATGGATCATCAACAGATGGATGCAATACTGCAAATTTATATAAGGCAGGCCATGCGGACGGTATGAAAGATGCGCGGAAGGCTTGACTGAGGATGAAGGTGAGAGCAGTTATCCTGGGCGTAAAGGGCATCGGACCAAAGAAGGCAGAGGATATTGTGAACGCTCTGACTGCAGCACAGAAAGAAAGGAGTTAGTTGACAAATGGATAAGAGTAAAGTATATTTAGAAGTACCGGAGTTCACTGGTGAAAATGTACCTGTGGCAGTAGCGGCAAGGGTAATGAAAAAGGATCAGCAGTTTATACGCCAGGGAATTATCCTTGGGTTTCTGAAATTCGGAGTTGCTTTTAAGAAAGAAGGGAGCAGCCAGTACGATTACTACATTTCCCCGATGAAGTTTTGGGAAGAGACAGGTTTGTGTATGCCGGAGAGGAATGCTAAATAAGCCGTGAGAAGTGCTGAATAGGTATAAAATTGATGAATAGGAAACATACAGGCAACAAAAATGCCAGCGGATGCGATAGATACGTGCATTACTGTTTCCATTGAGGAAGCAGCTACTGCTGGTAAGTTCTAATAGAAAACTGCATAAATGAACGATTTTCGGGACTTTCGGGGTTTCCCCGAAGGTCCCTTTTCCTTTCTACAGGAAGAATTTTCCAGGCAGATAAGACAGCCGGGTAAGACAGATTAAGATACAAAGAAAGAGAGAAATTATGCTTGGAAAAACACATATGGCGGTTGGCGTGGCAGCTTCTTTGCTGCTGCTTCAGCCCCGGACATTACCGGAACTGATCCTGGGTGCCGGGATGGCGGCCGTGGGTTCCGTGATCAGCGATATTGTTCATCAGCAACGTAGACCCGGATGATGCTGCAGCAGTGCTGAATTCCACCGATGTGGCACATTCCATTTTCGTACTGGTATCCAAGTCCGGTACAACACTGGAGACTCTGACGAACGAGTCTTTCGTAAAAGATGCGTTAAAGAAAGCGGGACTGGATCCGTCCAGGCATATGATCGCTGTAACGAGCGAGACATCCCCGTTAGCGAAGAGTGATGATTACCTTGCAGCATTCTTTATGGATGATTATATCGGAGGACGTTTCTCCTCCACTTCCGCAGTTGGCGGCGCCGTATTATCTCTGGCATTCGGACCGGATGTGTTCGCACAGTTCCTCGAGGGAGCTGCTGCAGAGGATCAGCTTTCCGCAAACAAAGACGTATTGAAGAATCCGGAGATGCTCGATGCACTGATTGGCGTTTACGAGCGCAACGTACTGGGCTATCCGGCAACGGCAGTGCTTCCGTACTCCCAGGCACTCAGCCGCTTCCCGGCACATTTACAGCAGCTTGACATGGAGTCCAACGGCAAGTCGGTGAACCGTTTCGGGGAGCCGGTAGACTACCCGACAGGACCGGTGATCTTCGGCGAGCCTGGCACGAACGGACAGCATTCGTTCTACCAGCTGCTGCATCAGGGCACAGACATCGTACCGCTTCAGTTTGTCGGCTTTAAGAACAGCCAGATCGGCACAGATGTTGTGATCCAGGACAGCACCAGCCAGCAGAAGCTCTGCGCAAATGTCGCAGCTCAGATCGTGGCATTCGCATGCGGCAAATCCGACGAGAACCGCAACAAGAATTTCGAGGGCGGACGTCCATCCAGCATCATCATCGGTGAGCAGGTGAACCCACAGTCTCTCGGAGCACTTCTGGCACAAAACGCTTTGAGAACAAGATCATGTTCCACATGCTGGAGCCCCTTTCCACGCGAATCTTAAACTGGCTGTTAAAGGCCGGGTGGCTCCGCAAGGTGGATGACTACCACAACATGACGGTGAATATCGTCATTCGGATTACGCGGCGGTGTTTGTGGATGCCTTCACGCATCTGGGGGAGAGGATGAGGATGCTACCCAGGTCTATATCCAGAATGTGTACGCGATCTTGTTTGCCTTCAAGAATGACCCGCGCTGCAACATTTCCCTGTTAAAGACAGCGCTCATCAACACCCGCAAGCTGAATAAGACGCTGCAGGATATGCTCCACAACATGGACCGCTTTTTCGCCAGTCTTCTGGAACAGAAAAATTATGGAGACCTGCTGCGGGAGCATCTGGACGGCTATGTGGAAGAAATCGTGCGGAAAAAGTACCACATCTTAAAGACATCCGACAACTTTATCTGTATAAAACAGACATCAAGCAGTGTCTGTCCCAGATGCGACAGGATACAGCATGGCTGGAGCGGGTCTGCGTGCGCAACAAGCAACTTCGGGGCCTGGATATCACGCCGGAGGATATCATCAGCCAGCTGGATCTGATTGACCGGGGCTTTGATGACATCGAGCACCGCATCATGAACATGGATACGGAGCATACCAAATACATCGAGCTACGGTGACAAGGTTAAACTATCTGCTGAATCAGGATGACAACATGAAGGGAATGGTAATCCAGGTGCTGAATGAACTTTCTGGTTCTTCGGATGAGGAACTGGAGCAAAAGCTGGCACTCACCGCATCGAAGATGAATTTTTCCCAGTTTACCGTCATTTCCGACCGCTCCCTCTACAAACGGCGCAAATCCCGTCAGGATTTCGCGGCGGAGCTGGCGCCGGAGGAGGAGATGGAAGAAACTCACCCGGGATGAAATTTTGCAGCTTAACCGCATGAAGAACCGCTACAGCCGCAGGCAGATCCGTTCCTTTGTGCTGGACCGGATGGTGGATGGCCGGTATACGGTGACCAGCGATACCGTGTCTTCCCTGGAAGACTTTGAAAAGCTGGTGCTGGCGTACGATGACTCGGTGCGCAAGGACAGTCCCTACCGGGTGCTGGATCAGGAGGCGCCGATGGTGGAGCATGCGGGCTACCGGTATCCGGGGCTGGTGTTTGTAAGAAAGGAGTAACCGATGATCGATTATTATGAAGCACTTTCCGGGGCAGAACAGGAACAGGTTTCCGGAGAGTATCCGCCTGTTGTACCGGCAGACATTTCTCCTGGAACGCACCTACGACCGGAAATCAAAGCGCTACCAGACGAACCCGGAGTTTTACCAGTGCAACCAGCATCTGGAATTTATCCGAAGCTATTTTGCCATCATGGGAATTGAGGTTGTGGAGAACAGCCAGCTTGGGCTCATATATATCCGCGGGGAGCAGGTGGTAGGAGAAAAGTTATCAAAGCTTGCAACGCTCTACGTGCTGATCCTGAAGCTGATCTACGACGAGCAGATGTCCTCGGTATCCACTTCCGTGAATGTGGTGACGACCTTAAGCGAGATCAACGAAAAAATCGGCAGCTACCGCCTGTTAAAAAGGCAGCCGTCTGTGTCGGATATTCGCGAGCCTGGCATTCCTGAAAAAGTATCAGGTCATCGAACCGTTAGATGTACTGGAAGATCTGGACGGTTTCAGCCGCCTTGTCATCTATCCCACGGTCAATGTGATCCTGATGGGGAGACGATGTACGCGCGCTGCTTGAGACATTCCGCGAAGGAGAAGAGGAAGATGGAGAATCAGAGATTTGAAGCCCTGTCCAGGATCTGCCTGAACAACTGGCATTACATAAAACACAGAACCCTGTCCTTTGACGATGGGATCAACTTTTTTACCGGTCATTCCGGAAGTGGAAAATCAACAGTGATCGATGCAATGCAGATCGTGCTTTATGCGAACACGGACGGACGTGGATTTTTCAACAAGGCGGCGGCAGATGACTCTGACCGAAGCCTGATCGAGTACCTGCGCGGTATGATCAACATCGGAGAAGACAACAGCTTCTCTTATCTGCGCAACCAGAACTTTTCAAGCACCATTGTGCTGGAGCTGCGCCAGACCGATACCGGTGCCTGCCAGTGCGTGGGCGTGGTATTTGATGTAGAAACCGCTACCAACGAGATTGGACGCATGTTTTTCTGGCATAAGGGACCGATTCCGGATCATGAGTACCGCAAAGCAGACCGCACCATGTCCATTGACGAGGTGAAAAAACTGGCTGCTGGCGAATTATTCCAAAAGAAGAATGTTATTTTGGCTCCCACAATGAGCGATTCCGCAAGCAGCTTTACGATATCTATCTGGGCGGTCTGGACGCGGAGAAGTTCCCGCTGCTGTTCAAGCGCGCGATCCCGTTCCGCATGAATATCAAGCTGGAGGACTTTGTCAAAGAGTACATCTGCATGGAGCAGGATATTCACATCGAGGACATGCAGCAGAGCGTGACGGAATACGGACGCCTGCGCCACCGGATTGAGGATACCTGCAGGAGATTGAGAGCCTGAAAGCCATCTGCGCGCAGCATGCGGCCATGGCTGCGGCCCGGGAAGAGAAAGAACAGTGCGGATATTTTGCAGGGAAGTTTGACATGCTGCAGGACCGCCGGAGAATCCAGGAAAGCCAGGATAAGATTCAGGCGCTGGCGGCGGACCAGGAGAAGGCGGCGCAGGATGCGGCTGCCATGGAGACCGAGATTCAGGATCTGACGGCGAAAAGCGAGGAGCTTCTGCGCAAGATTTCCAGCAGCGGCTACGAAGAACTGAAAAGTCAGTTAAAGGCTGTCAATGAACTGGTGGAGCATCTGGGCAGCAGCCAGGCCCGCTGGAAACAGACGGCAGAAAAACTTGCAGCCTGGAATGAGGAAGAAATCACATCCAACCGCACCCTCTGGGATATCGAAGCCTTTGAGAAGGGCGAGATCAGTGAGGAAGCCTTAAAACGCCTGCAGGAAGACCTGCTTCAGATGCGGAAGAAGTGGAGCGCCAGATGCAGGATGCCCGCAGCCAGATCCGGGAGAAAAATAAAGAACTGACCAAAGCTCAGGAGGAGATTAGTTAAAAGCCGGAAACAAAGCTTATCCGAAGGAGCTGGAAGCGGTGCGGGAAATTCTGCAGACCCAGCTCTTTTTAAAGACCGGAAAGAGTGTGGAGGTAGAGGTGCTTGCAGACCTTCTGGAAGTGCGGGACGATGCCTGGCGCAATGCCATTGAGGGTTATCTCGGCAACAACAAGCTGCTTTTGACGGTGGAGCCAAAGTACGCGAAAACGGCAATGGAAATCTACAAGGAGCTGGATCCGAAAAATATTACCGGGTGGCTGTGCTGGATACCGAGAAGGTTCTGGCAGACGAACAGCCGGTGTTAGAGGGTGCGCTGGCCGAAGAGGTGGAGGCCGGACGCGATTACGCCCAGGCCTATATTAATTTCCAGCTTGGCAAAGTCATCAAGTGTGACAGTGTGGACGAGCTGCGCAGCCACCGCATCGGCATTACCAGGGACTGCGTGCTGTATCACAGTTACCGGATCAGCACATCAACCCGGATCTCTACACCCGGTCCGCTTATATTGGAAAGAAGAGCATGCGCCAGAGAGTGAAACTTCTGGAGGAATCCATCCGGAATCTGCAGGAGGAGCTGGAGCCGCTGCAGACCATGTTAAGCGACGGGGAGCGCGTGCTGGGCCTGGAATTTTTGAGCCAGGATCTGGAAGTGTATCTGGGCTGGAAAAAGGATAAGGCAGATTATGCGAAAAAGCAGCAGGAGCAGAAAAACTTAAGGGAGCGTCTGGAACAGTTAAAGAGCCAGAACGTGGCTGCATGGGAAGAAGAGCGGGCATCCCTTGTGGAGCTGTGCAGGCGCCGGGAAAAGGTGCTGGATCAGCTGAAACTGAATGTGGACCGCGCGAAACGGGATGGAGAGAAAGAAAAACAGGAACTGCTCCAGTTAGAGGGCTTCCTGGCAGACAAGGAACGGAACTATCAGGCCCGGCCGGAGTTTGACGGGGAGTTTCAGAAGCTTCTGGAACAGAAGCAGGAGAGCGGTGCCGCCATCCGCTACGACCTGCTGCGCGGGGAATACCTGCGCGGACAGGCAAAAGCGCAGGAGAAGCAGGATGCGGAAATGCAGAAGCTGAGCTGGGAGGTCCGCAATGGATATCTGCGTACATATCCGCACCGTAATTTTCTGCCGAATCCGAGAACAACGAAGAGTATCAGAAATTACTGGATGATCTTTCCTGTGACCGCCTCGAGGAATACCGGAAACGTGCCGCGGAACAGGCGAAGGCAGCGGTGGAGCATTTTAAGGACGACTTCATGTACAAGATCCGCAGTGCCATCAAAGGAAGCACTGCAGCGAAAAGGACGAGCTGAACCGCATCATCAGCCACCTGGATTTCGGTAAGGACCGCTATCAGTTCTATATTGGAAAAAACAAAGGCAGCGATGGACGGTTTTATGACATGTTCATGGATGACGCGCTGCAGATCAAGCCGTCCGATCTGGATATGGGGCTGGACAATCAGCTGAATCTCTTCACCATGGAGCATGAGAGCCAGTATGGTCCGCTGATCAATGAGCTGATTGACATCTTCATTCCGCCGGATCACGCAACCCCGGAGGAGATGGAGACGGCTAAGCGCAATATGGAAAAATACGCCGATTACCGGACGTATCTTTCCTTCGATATGCAGCAGCTGATTCAGAATGAGGACGAAACCATTAAAATCCGTTTAAGCAAGATGATCCGCAAAACTCCGGCGGCGAGGGGCAGAACCCCCTTTATGTGGCGCTGCTGGCAAGCTTCGCCCAGGCCTACAAGATCGACTTAAAGCCGGGCCTGTGGCGAAATCCGACCATCCGCCTGGTGGTGCTGGATGAGGCATTCTCCAAGATGGATGCGGAAAAGGTGGCCAGCTGCATCAAGCTGATCCGCGGACTTGGATTCCAGGCCCTCATCAGTGCCACCAATGACAAGATCCAGAACTATCTGGAGACCGTGGACAAGATTTTTGTCTTTGCGAATCCGAACAAGAAAAATATTTCCATTCAGGAATTTGAGAAACCGGAGTTTGAGCAGTTAAAGGAAGATCTTGCAGAGGAAGAGGATGAAGAATAAGCGGGAGAACGATTATCTGATACACCGGATTCTGGAGAAGATCGAAGGCAGCAGTGTGGACTGGCGCAAAGGAGGCTTCGGGGGAACCGGAGCCTGAAAATCCAGCAGGAAGATTTTAACCGGGCAGGGAAAACGGAACTTCTGGAGGAAGCCAGGAAACTGGAACAGCGTGGACTGATCCAGATTAAGTGGCTCGAATACGGAAATGATATCGAAAAAAGATTACCTATCGTCTGGAACAGGCCGGGCAGTTCTATGAGCTGCTGGGCCTGATTCCAAAATGGGAGCGTCTTGCGTCGGAGAAAGAGAAGATTCAGACATGGAGCAGGAAAGCACAGACTGGATGGCTGAAGGCCTATTACCGGAATCTGGAGGATGCTCTGGAAAAGGGGAAACAGCCTGCGGATCTGGAAAAGTACGGGGAACCGCTTTTTTATCTGTCTGGATGCACTGGAAAAGCTGAAGGAGCCGGTCTATCAGCGGGTGTTCAGCGTTGCGGTCCAGGTGGCACCAAAGTATTTGAAAACGTGCTGAGAACAAGAGTGGTATCCATTCTGTCCGAATATCATCCGGATGTCGATGAAGCTATGAACGACAAGGAGGTGTTATCTCAGGTTTACCTGGAGGAATACGCCCAGGAGCTTGCCGTGAAGGGAAATTTAAGGATCAGCCTGAAGGGAAACGAAATCTCCCTGGCTGATTTTTGTTATGGAACGGTCCTCAACACGGAAACGCTCCGGCACGCAGTGATCCTGGCTAATCAGAAGATCCAAAAGATTGTGACGGTGGAAAACAAGGCAAACTACGTTTCCATGCCTTGTGAGGAAGGAACCCTGATCGTGTTTTCCCATGGATTCTTCCTCACCACTGGAGGCGAGTTCTTAAGAAGACTTCTGGCAGTCTTTTCCCTGAGGTGAAGTTTTATCATACCGGGGATCTGGATTACGGCGGCATTCGTATTTTCCGCCATATCCGCGAACATATCTGCCTGGAGGTCTGCCCCTACAGATGGATGCGGACTGGTATGACCGTTACCTTCCATACGGTTATGAAATGAAGCCGGAGACCCTGAAAAGCTGGAAGCCATGCAGGGGACAGAGCCCCTTATGGAGGATCTGATTGGACGCATACTCAAAGGGAAAATGGGAATTGAACAGGAATGTTTTTTCTAATATGACGTTTTTTTCTATATCAGATACAGCGTATCCTGTATTTACAAAACAGCATAGTGACGCTATAATAAGCATCAGAAAGAGAAAATAAAACAAGTCACCAGGGAAGCATTCAAAAGGGCTTTCAAGTGACATCAGCAAAGAAAAGGAGGAAGTCATTATGAAGTTTGTAGGAATATTTTTCAGAGGTTCTTACTGTAAGCAGATAATAAAAAATCCCCATAAAAGGGAGGAGCCGGTGAGCTTTAAGCCCACCGGCGATTATGAAAAAATTTTATCAAATTGTACTCGGCAGCTTCATTTGATGATGTAAGTATATCGAGAAATTGTGAAAGAAGTTTTTCCTGGATATGGAATGTTTGTAACTAATTTATGAACAGTTCATGAACAGGAAAGGCTTCTTTGTCAAAAATAATTCTGAAAATTGTGACGCGTCACAATGATGAATTGTAAGGGATGTGTTATAATGATTTGTACAATGAAATGAGATAAATAAGGGGGTGAGTTGGTGAAAATAACAACAGTCATGGACAACAAACGTGGAGAACAGAAATCGCTGATTGCAGAACATGGTCTGTCATTTCTGGTAGAAACAGAAAAATCACAGATTTTGTTTGACTTTGGCGCTGGGGAAAGCCGCGTATGACAATGCGTGCAAGCTGAATATTAGGATGGAGAACATACAATATGCAGTGGGAAGCCATGGCCATTATGATCATGCGGGCGGCTATCCGGAATTCGTAAAGAAGGGCTTCGTTGCCCACTGTATGCAGGAACAGGCTATTTTGAAGAAAAATATGCCAGGGACGGCATGAAAGCTACTTACCTGGGATGTGGTTTTGATGAAGCCTGGATGCAGAAATGGGGACTGGAACACCGGGTTTGTGATGGATTTCTGGAATTGGAGCCCGGTTGTTATCTGGTTGGCAATTTTGAGCGCACGCATGATTTTGAAAAGATTCCGGACCGTTTCGTGCTGCGCCGTGGCGGCCAGTGGGAAAAAGGATTCTTTTCCGATGAAATCTGCATGGTGTTGGACGGGGCAGAGGGACAGACAGTCATTGTTGGCTGCAGCCATCCGGGAATCCTGAACATTCTGACCACCGTGCAGAAGCGTTTTGGTAAACCCATTCGGGCAGTCTTTGGCGGCACACATCTGGTGGAAGCGGATGCCGGGCGGATCCGCATTACACTGGAAAAGATGAAACAGATGGGCGTTGGCCTCATCGGATTTAACCATTGCTCCGGGGAACAGCTTCAGCAGATCATGGATCAGGAAAAGGAACTGAAACACTGCTATCTGGGCGCAGGAGACTGCATTTATCTGTAGTGTGCCCGTATATTGTAAAGGAGAGGAAGCAATGCGTGAATTTGCAAAGCTGGCACAGGATTTCGTGGAAGCTACATCTCTGCTGGTTGGCCAGCGGACCATTAACATCATGGATCAGAAGGGCATCATCATTGCTTCAACTGAAAAGCACAGGATCGGTGATTTTCATCAGGGAGCTGCAGAGGTTCTGGAAACCGGAAAGCCGGTGCTGATCAAAAAAGAGGATCTGTCTCGTTATCCGGGAACCAAGGAAGGTTACAACATGCCGATCTTTCTGAATGATGAAATTATCGGTGTAGTTGGAATTTTCGGGTGTGAGGAAGAGGTGCAGAGCATTGCTAATCTGCTTCGTGTCTATGTGACCCAGAACTTTTCCCAGATTCAGATGACGCAGAAGCAGAATCTGGAGGCGGAATTGCGAAACCAGCTTTTTGAGACTGCTCCTGTTTGGAGGGGAAAGCCAGAAAGAGATGATCGCAAAGCTGTGCGGTATGTTAAACCTGCAGCTGGAATTTCCGATCCGGATTATTCTGCTGTATGAACGGGCCGAGGAACGCAATATGAAGCATTTGCTGGATTATTCCCAGCTCATCCAGAATCTGATCTGGAAAAATGTGCTGGACCGGAGGCGGATGTATTTGGAATCCAGAATGCGGATTATGTGATTCTGCTTGGCGGAAAGCGGGGATTCACCGGAGGCGCAGAAGCGTCTGGAGAAGCTGCTGCATGAGATAGAAACAGAAGATGTCTGGAATGCCGCAGTCAGCAGTCCATGCAGAAACTTAGAAGAGATTTCAGCCGGTATGAGAGAAGTGTCTGTACTGAGAAACAGGAAAGGAGGAACGATTCAGAATCTGGAAGAACATGTGTGCAGAATGCAGTATCTGCTGGGGAGTCTGACGGTACAGGAAGGGGCACGAACGGCGGGTAAGCATGCTTCGCAGCCTGGAAGACCAGCATGGGGGAAATCAGGCGGAGCAGCTTTGCGCACAGCACGGGTGTATTACGAATGCGGAGGAAGCGTTGCGAAAGCGGCAGAACAGCTGAATCTGCATAAGAACACATTGCTGTACCGCATGAAACAGCTGTACCAGACCCTGAAACTGGAGCAGGATACCGCATTTGTGCGGGAGTTTTTTTATCCGAATGCTTCTGAGTACCGGAATATGCCAGCGGGCGGCAAAAGCTCGGACGGCATGGAATAAGAACATGCAGTTCGTGCAGCGCAGGAACTGTGACGAATTTGGAGAATGGATCGCGTTTCGCGAAAAAGGAGGTATTTTTTTATGTCAGGTTTATTTATTTTTGGCGTGATATTTTAGCAGTTGTATGTATGGTCATAGCCATATCGAAGTTTAACATGCACCCGTTTCTGGTGCTGACCCAGTATTGGTAGGGTATGTGGAATCTTTGGACGGGATTCAGTACAGTCAAGAGTGGATTGGTAATATTCTGGCCAGCATCGGTATCGTAATTCTGGCCGGAACCATCATCGGAACGATCCTGGAAAAACCGGCAGCGCTTACCATGGCGAACACCATTTTAAAGATCGTTGGTAAGAAAAGAGCGTTCTGACTATGGGCATCACCGGATATACATCACCGGTATCCGGTATTCTGTGATTCCGGTTTCGTTATCTTAAGCCCCGATTCCAGGCACTGGCAAGCCAAATGTCCCTGGCTGTTATGGCAACCGCACTGTCTCGGGCGGTCTGTATGCAACCCACTGCCTGGTACCGCCGACCCTGGCCCGATCGCCATGGCAGGTACTCTGGAAGCTGATCTGGGCCTCACCATTCTGATTGGCCTGATCATTTCCATCCCGGCTGTTGCCTCTGCACTGATTTACGCAAACAAAGTATCCAGCAAGATCGATATTCCGGCAAACCCGGAGTACAATCGTAGAAGAACTCGTGGAAAAGTATGGCAAACTTCCGAGCGCACTTCACAGCTTTTCCCCGATCCTGCTTCCAATCATCCTGATTGCATTAAAATCCGTCAGTGATTTTCCACTTCCAAGCATTCCGACTCTACCATCCTCCGCCGGCTCCTCCACCGCCAAAAGGAACCTCCAAGTGGAGCCTCCCAGAGAAGCCGCCACCCGAAGAGCCTCCGCCTCCTCCGAAAAAAAAGGCGGGAAAAATCGTCATCATGTCGGCGGGATGAGCGCTTATTCTTATTCCGCTGACTCGTGTCGGGCTTAATGACTCAAACACTTCCAGCAAATAACGTACCAACATATACAATGATCAATGATGGAAGTTTAGTGACTAAACTTATCTTTTAAAATATTATCTTGAGAACACTATATACTGTGAGCTTCATTGAAGGATGAAGATTCAATCTGACCCTCAAGTCAAGATACATGGCAGAAAGGCCTGCAGTCAGTGTGAGAGCAGCAGCCTCA
>VOFG01002566.1_pt1 | contig 14418 bp, 22 predicted proteins | sample 5384171 | NCBI WGS metagenome assembly VOFG01 (sample SAMN12384726, study PRJNA508395) | human gut metagenome | isolation source: healthy gut F | host: Homo sapiens
CCCATTAACATATTTGCCGAAAGGTTATAAGTCCGAGGTAAAGCAACAGGGTCGTCTGCAAAAAACGCCGTAAGGCAGATAGCTATTACCTGCTTGCACCACTGATTAAAGCCGTCCGCATATCCCCTCGGTACGCTGAACATATACAGCGCGCCTACCGACATTTGTATAAGCAATATTCCGCCGCGCTTTTATGTTGGCGAAAAACACCTTTATAATACAATACGCGAACGCAACCAATGACAGCGTATTGAAAAGACTTATGTTAGCCTCTATGTCCGTTAAAAAGAAGTTTGTAAGCGCGGACAAGCTAAGCTCCGACAGTCCCGTGCTTTTAGTACCTGCAGCTAATGCGGCTAAATCCCGCGAAAATATGTTTTGCAGTGTTATGCAGAACTTATACAGTTCCACAGGCAGTACGCCTATAAGGGGAGCATATAAAAAAGCCCTTTAAAATATTAAGCGCGGCAGTCTTAACATTCGCCTTTCCGCACTGGTACTCTATTGCGGTATCAAAGACGGCGACAACCGTTCCCGCAGCGAACAAAGACCACCCGAAAAGCCCGAACAGCTTCTTTACCGTCGCCCTTACCCATTCAAGCCCGAACATATCCCGCGCCCATATTGCCCATAAGCTTAAAAATTCCGCAACGGCGCTGGTATACCGCAAAGATATATCCATTGCAGCATTTTTATCAAAAATAAAGCGGACATTTTTGCACTCAGTCCGGCAAAAGGTTGTTTAACCAATTCAGAATATTTCACCTCCGAGAAAGTTCCGCCGGATCATCGGTCCGGCGTTTCAAAGCTTCTTTCATTTTCATTCCGTGTATAACGCCTATGCGGTATGCCTCGGTCTGCAGAATGTTTGTTATATCGAATGAGTATCCCTGTACTGCCAAAAAGCAGTTCCTTTTTGTTCCTCTGTCAGCACCTTCAAGCCTTGCGGTATACAGCGCCAATTCTTTAGCTTTAAGCTAGTATTCCGGGTTGTTGGATGTTACATCCTCTATTGGGTGCAGCTGACCCGAAAACAGTTCTTCAAAAATTTCACCCGAATCATCTCCTTTCTTCAAGCACAACAACATACCACATATTTTGCGGAAAGTCCAGATAAATAAACTCAAATAACAGACCAGATATACAGCGGTGCGGTAAGGCAGAAAATAAGGCAGGCAAAAAGGATACAAGGCGCCGCAAATTCAAACTGTCCATGCTTTCTGTAGTCAAAGTAAGCAGTGCCTACCTTTACAAAGAACAGAATTGCGAGTATCATATCGCACACGGGAAAGACCACATTATTAACAACAGTCTGAATTTGACCCTTGGCTGCGTTCAGGTATTCTCAATAGCTCCCGCCACATCGCCCGCCGCGAATACGGTTACCGAAAATACGGACAAAACCGCCGCCGCAAGCAAAACACAGAAAAGGACTTTTTGCCGTTTTCTTAATCATATTTTTACCTCCGATTACTTTCATAATTTCTTCGTCTGCAATATTCCGAACGCGGATATTGAGGTTTTTGCAAAACTGTATTTTCATTCTGCATACCGCTTGTAACGGTATCCCTGAATATCCACATTTCATCGCTGAGCCATAAAGCGCAAGTCCTGCCGACATATACCCATTTCCGTTCCGCGGGCTTTGCGTCGTCAAGGCACTCCGCGGCAAAAATGCGGCACGACCGAGCCGTACCGCACCTTTAAGCGCATATTCGGTGTACTGTCTTATTTTTAAGGTTTTTCTTCCGTATTTCCGCCGGAGGGGAGCGCAGATATACACGCGCTTCATCATTCGTCGTCATCCTTTCGGGATTTAATACGGATAATGCCCGCGGATATAACCCGCCGAGCGCAACGGCGGCAAGACCTATCAAAAGCCGAGCTTTGAGCTGTCCCCCTGTTTTCGGGGCGGGAATATACGGCGCGGGATGCACGGTAAGCGTTACGGTCTGCTCTGCGTCCTCAATATCCGCATGAACCGCAAGCTCCCCTCTCCGTCACAGTACAAGGCTTCAAAAACCACAATATCCGTCTGATATTTTATACCCTTGCCGTCAAAGGTATAGCGGACAATTACTTCTCCCCTCAGCTTTTTTCGGGTGTAAAAGGTTATCTCGGCGGTATTTCTTTTCCGTTTACAAGCAGTGTCGCACCTGTGGATTTATCCATAAGTATGCCCTTTACGGTGTATTCCCTGCCGGTATGAAGTGACTATAACATACAGTATCCGCAACCGTTATTTCACCGTGCAACAGCGGTTTTCTCACCGTTTACGGCGGCCTTTGTCCGATTTCCGGACGCGGTTATTTACAACCTTAATTTCTATTTCCTGTCCGTTCTCGTTTATTAAAACGGGATAAATTTCATCGCTCGGCAAGTACCCGTTTGCGGGTTTAAGCTCCTTAATGATCCAACTGCCGTAAGGAATGTTACTGAATGTAAAAATACCGTCCTTATCTGATTCGGCGGTTAAAATCGCATTCGTATCGGTAAATTTCGTTTCATTATTGCCCGGAAAAGCCCGAACAATGCACCCGCAATTATACTTTCGGTTTCACGGTCGATTTTCAGTCCCCTGACCGAGCCGTAGAGGGATATTGTTTTTTAATGGCTTCGTCGTCATTCACACTTATTTTCACAAGCGCGGTTTTCTGCCCTGCATACTCAAACGAAACAGGATATTTTTCATCCGACAGAATATACCGTTCATCTGTCGCAATTTTCCCTTTACATAGACCTTGCGCCTACGGGGAATATCTGTTTTTAAAGGTCAGCTTGCCGTTTTCATCACAGCCTGCGGTTTCAAGCAGACCGTCTGTCAGGATAACTGAGCCGTCCGCCGCGGGCATTTCTCTGCCGCATACAGTCCGAACTGCACCGATAAAATTTCTTCGTTTTTCCTATACCGAAAGCACTATCTTTTCAAAGCAGCTTTTTCAAGTGAAAGCATTGCCTTTGGCGCTCGTTATATAATTCTATCGCCGTTTCGGTCACATCTACGGTTTCTCCGGCATAGGTCCCGTTCAACAGATTTCGCTTCATCATTTAATACCATACCGTAAAAGGCGCTTTTATTTCTCTTACGGTGTATTTTCCGAGATACAGCGGTCTGCTTTCCGCATTGCCTTTTTGTCCGTTGTAACGGTATCTGCTGCCGTTCCCTTTGCATAACGGAACGTGCCGTCAGGCGTTATAATATCCTCGGCGGCGGTAATCTCATAAACCGCGCCCACAAGACCCTTGTTTGCAAAAACGGGTTGTATACACCGTCTCAGACTTATTAACAGACGACCAAACACTTCGCCGTTTTTCTGTATTCGAACTAATACGCTTTCTGCGGCATATTGCGCTTTTCAACGGTTACTACCGTTTTACTGCCGTCTATTTTAAATGCCACAGGGCTCGGTGTTCAGCACATACCCGTATGCCGTGCATTGCTCTGATGATTTCATAATTGCCGTAGGGAAGCTTTTCGGGCAGCATAAAGTTTGCCCTGTAATATCCGTATAATAGGTATCTATATCCGCAGGCGTCGGGTAGGTTATATGCAGCACCACAAAGTTGCCCGTATCGGTATTTCTCACCTTTAAAGCCTATACCCGCCGCAGGGATAATTTTTCCTGTTTCCGCGTCCTTTTCACTATTTCTACCGCCGTCTTGAAAACCGCATTATTTATTAAAAAGCGATAAGTTTTCGCCGTCCTCACGGATAAACACATTAAATGAGCTATATGCTCTCTGCCGCTTTGTCCTTTAGTCTGCTTTACGGTATATTCGCCGTAGGGCAATGCTTTGGTTTCGGCAAAGCCGTTTTATCGCAGACAAGTGTATCCCGTTCGGTTTCTTTAGCGCTCGCATAACTGCCTGCCGACTTTAAAAACACCTCAAACTCCGCGCCATTTTCCGGCGTTTCTATTTTTGTACTGCCGTTGTCCGAATGCTTTATTATTGCGATCTTACCCTTTTTAACCGTTTCCTTAACATTCAAGGAAATGCCGTTATACTCGGCGGTATAATTCTTTCGGTTCTGCGCCTATGTGTTCGCTCGCCTTTTGTCACAAGATAACCCTCGCCCGCCGTAAGCTCTTTAAGCGACCAATCGTTTCCGCAGACATAATATTTGGTGGTAAAACTGCCGTCCGCGTCAGTCGTATAGGTATCCATAAGCTGATTACCCTTATATATGCCGTATTCAGCCCCCGCAAGCGATGCATTTCCCTGTGCCGCGCCCTGCTCGGCGTCTGCCTTTATTACGGTTAACTTAAACTTTTTAAGCGTGTTATTAAAGCTGACGGTTGCCGTCTGTCCGCTTGCAACGGTAATATGCTGCGCCTCGCGCTCCGCATATTCCTCCGGTGTTTCTTCCGTTACGGTATATTCGCCCGGCGCTAAGTTATCCGCCGTAATACTGCCGCCGTTTGCGGTTTTAACCGTTTTATCTACGCCGTTTTTAATGCGGAATGTAATGCCGTCTACCCTGCCGTCCCTCGCTTGTTTTACTATCTTAATGTTTCCCGTGCTTACCCGCAGTCTTAAAAACGCGGTTACCGGGTCCTTGACCGTTGCGGCGTAGGTTGCAAGATCCTGCTGACCCACGCCCGGCTTTACTATACCGTCGCCCCATACTATAATGCCTTTTCTGCCCGCCGTGTTTTTTACCGCCGTTACCGTAACCGTACCTTTGGGCGCTGCCGTGCCGCTTACCGTAAAGGGTATTGCCTGCCACGCGGCAGGTGTAACCGTTATCCGCCGAAAAGCTGAATCTTTGCAGGATATTGTTTGTATCCGTGAATGTTGCGGTATACTGTGAGCCGTCCCATTTAAGCTCCCTTTGTTTCCCCGCCCGACGGAGTTTTACTGCAAAAAGCTCGGCGTTGTCATATGGGTTTTAACGCCCGCCACAATATTATTGTAGTGCGTCATTATTCTGCTTTTCATAGGATGCTCCGCCCCTATTTTATCCAGAATTGCATTGCAGCCGACAGGCGTTATATGATTAAAATCACTATCCCTTTCACCTACCACGGTTTCCCATATAAGGAGCTGGGTTGCATAGTACAGCGAAAAAGCTGTCCGCGTCCGCCTCGTTTTTGGGTGCGCCAGTTTATTGATACATTTGCCCGTATAACCGTACTGCATTATCCTGCCTATAAATATCTTAATATCCGGCACGGCGATGGTGTGGTTATATTCGGACGGAAGTTATCCCAATAGCTTTCGTCGCGGCTTGTGAGCTTATATTTATTCTCTATCGGCGTTCCGGTTCAATGCAGTAGCAGGCAGGTCCGCTGTATGAACCTATAGTGAATACCGTGTTGTATTTAGCCTCATCCGAAAACCAACCGTTCATATGTTTGAGCTTTCCGTGACCCCATTTATCGCTGTAATTTACATCGCCCCTGCGGGGAAAAGCCAACTGGTAATTCTCGACCTGCTCGCCTGCCGCAAAAAGCGGAAAAGCCGCCGAGCATACCCGTACACAAAATAACCGCCATAATGACGGACAAAATTCTCTTAAAAATATCTTTATTCATAGTCGTTCCTCCAAATAAAAAAAGCACCCGATTTTTCTAATCGGATGCTTAAAATTTAATTTAAACCTTATTATGCGTAGCCTATATATATTTCGTAATCCTTGCCGTTTTCCTCTGCCCATATCCACACCGCGGTTATTTCGGGTAAGCTTGCATATTTGTCGATATACCACTTAATATCCCGCTCGGTATATTCTGCAGTTTTTGCCTGCGGCTATAGGGGTTATCCCAACAGTATTTCGCTTGCTGGTCGAGCTTTAAGCCCGACTTTTACCGCATATTCCTGCGCCACTTTAATATAGTAATCTATGTTAAACTCCGGCTCTTGCTTTTCGGGTACAGATGATTCGCTCGGTATCTGTATTTCCTCCGGTTTACTGACCGATTCTGTCGGGGCGGGCGGTTTTTCGCTTTCGGTCTTACGGGTTTCCGGCTCTGTCGGTGTTTTCGGTTTCTCCGTTTTTTTAGGCTCGCCGTTGTTTTGCGTTATGTTTTCTGTTGGGTTATTTCTATTGCTGCTCTCTGCGGTGCGCTGCTTTCCGGTTTTTCCGTTATTTCCGCGGTTTTATTGCTTGATGCGTCGGCAGGGGTTTCTGATATATCAGATACCGTTTCGGTTATACTGCTTTCGGTATTTACCGGCACGCTGCTGATGTTATCTTTTTCTGCCCTGCACCCCGCAAGACCTAATGCAATTATTACCGCGATAACGGCAAGGATTATTTTATTCTTTAACATATTATCACCTCAACCTATACAATACAGATTTTTTCACGGAAAGTCCAGAGAAATTTTATTTTCCCCCGAAAAAGCTACATACTTTGCGTTGGACTTTCGTCCTTGTCGGGCAATTCGTCCTCGGATTCCCCAACGCCTCACGGTAAGCGCCTATAACGGCGTCCTCGATGCTGTGCCTTGCCGAATCGGTTATGGCAAAAAGGCAATGTCCGAAATATCCGTCGGAGCTTTTGTATGAGCGAAAGGGCTCTGTGATCCGTCGATTTTTAGCGGTCAGTGGAGTTTTCTGTGCCGCCGCTTTTTTGTGTTTGTTGGTTTCTTGGTTGCCATAATAAAAATCCTCCTGTTACATTGGATAAAGCATAAAGCCGGTATCGGCTTCTACTTCTTCCTGACTGATGTTTTCGGGTTCAGCGTACTTGTTCATATATCTCTGCACTTCTTCCTCGGTCAATCCTCTGAAATCGTCCTCCGTGAGTCCGCAGACAAAGAACGGTCCGGCGATTATGGAATGACCGTCATCCAGATAACGGTTGCCCTCCATACCGATGAGCTTCGCCTCCTCATTTCCCACAAGGCAGGTTTCGTCATCGTTGTATATGGGTTCGATTAACCCTCCGACCGCTTTCTGTTCGGCTTCAAGTGTATGGGCAATTTCGGTTACATACGGTGCTTTATGGGGTTCAACATAGACCACCGTCATAAGGTTATCCGGCTTTTGGGTTTTTGCCTCGTCGAAGTCCACCTTTAGAAAGCCCACGCTGTCGCAGTAGTAAGCGCCGTCTTTTGTAACGACAATATCCGAAACGGAGAGCGAATGTCCGCGGTGCAGAGGATGTCCTTCCGTATTGAACATACGGTATACATCCTCAAATCCTCACAACCCGCATCTCCGCGGAAAACCTCGTCGTAAATCGAGGCGTTGATCTCCTTGGTTTCCTGAAAATTGTCGAGATGCTTATAGTGTAGAAACTTGACGAAGTTTTTTATCTCTGTTCGGTTTATCTGATAGATCTTTATTTCCATTCTACATTCCTCCCAAGGTCATGCCGCCGTCCTCGTCGGGTTCGTCGGCTGGCTCATCGGGTTCGAGATATTTTGTATTTTCCTGTGCCCATTCGGGGATGAGTTCCTCTTTGAGCGCGCCGATGAAATCGGTCACGGCGGTAATAACCTTTTCTCCGTCCGACACATGAAAACCAAAAACCTTTGTGCCGAGTGAATCGGTCGGCAGCCGTTTCCGTGTTCGGCATAAAGAGCTGATCCTGCGGCGTCTTACATTCGTCCTTTAGAATTGACGGATCTAAAACCACTATCCGGTCGGTATAGTCGAGCCGATTGCCGCTTTCATTTTCGCAATGGCTGCTGTTAAATAATCCGAGCCTATCCCATAATCGCCTTGCGTCGGCAACAAAAAGATTAACAAGCCCCGGATGGCTGCGGACATGGTATTGCCATGTGTTTTCCTTATCCATAACAGAGAAACGCCTTGCCCAATTTTTGTTGTCCTCGGAATATCTGCCGTCATGGGTTCCTTGACGCACGGTGGCGGCAAGAACAAAGTTGACGCGTTCAAAGCCGTATTTTTCAATAACTTCATTGGCGCAGAAACAAAGGCGTTCCCCGTCATAGTGTTCGTCGATTGCTCTCTCGATGGCGGGCGCAGTCGCAGTTTTCAAGATAGCTTTCACGCCATTCGTCCTTTTCACCCCATTCCGCAGCTTCCTTGAGGGAATAGAGATACAACGGCTTATGCTCCGGCATTGTGTCCACCCGCTTTCTGTTCTGCCCATTTGACGGACAAATGTACAAGCGCCACGCGCTGCTGCTCGGCAGATAGGCTGTCGAGGAAATCTTCAAGCGTCATTTCGTTGTCCTTTTCCGTTTCTTTGTGCCGGAGCAGTTATCGCAGATTTTCTCACGCTTGACGGTAACAGTTCTGCCGTCCGGCGATTCAGTCAAGGACAGCACATCGTTATAGGTGAAGCCGACACGCTGCCGGATCTCAAACGGGATAGTGATTCGCCCCTTTTGCCAAGAACACGGTATAGCTTTGTCATATCAGTTCGCCTCGCTTTCGTCACAATTATCACTGCAAGGACAGCCCTCGCAGTCGCCGTCACAGTCAATGTCGGCAATGGGACAGTTTTCGCAATCGCCGTCACAGACGATGTCCTTCGGGTCGTCGATATTCTCAATGACGATCTTATGTCCGTCTGCGTACATCTGCAGGGGATCGCCCTCAAACATTCCGGCTTCGAGGAACAGCTCTGCAGGCACGGGAAGCATAACTGATTTCGTGTTTTTATCTTTTTCATTCTGCATATAATGTTCTCCTTTAATATTTTTTCGTAGTCCATAGGCTTGTTAACGGAATCAAACAGCGTCAGCTGATACGGTTTCTGCCGTTCCCGTTCAAACAGGTCATAATTGGCTATAAGCAGCTCGGGGAATTCCTTTCCCGGCCTCGTACTTCTGAGCCATACTGTGACCCGTTTGAAATCGAAAAAGCTATATTCTTTATATAACTCCTGATTTCCGGGCAGTCATTGTATGACAGCAGAAACTTGCCTTTCATACCCGCAAGGGCGTGATACAGCCTTATATGATCCTCCCAAGTGAATCCGCAGTCGTACACATATTCGCTTGTATAATACGGCGGATCGCAGTAAATAAAGGTCGTCGGTCGGTCATAGTGTTTTATAAGGGTTTTCGAAGTCCTGGTTTTCAATGACCACATTTTCGCACCGCTTGGCAAAATCCTGCACGAGCGCAAACAGCGTTCTGAGCGAAAACGGCTGACAGGCAAAGGACTTGCATCCGCTGGAATAACTGTAGCGAATGAGCTTTAGGAACATAGCCCTGCGCAGGTCGTGGTCGTTCCTCGCTGCCGAATACAGCGTCCGCACTTCCTTGGCGGTCACTTCGGGCAGCATTATTTCGGTCAGATCAAGCTGTGCCTTTAGGTAGTCCTCGTTGAATTCCTCTATTTTCGAAGAATCGTTGAAGACCTCAAATTTTTCAGCACGGCGAAATCGTCACGGGAATTCAGGGCTTAAAAAACCGAGTTCACGGATGAACTCCATCGGGCGGTCACGCATACGGCGGTAGCGGAACAGATTGACGAGGTTTCAGTCTTCGGTTGTAATCGTTGAATACCTCGTTAAATTTATCCGGCACGGGCTTTCCCAGCAGTACCGCACCGGAGCCGCCGAACGGCTCGACATAGCGGTCACAGCCTATGGGAAACAAGGCATACAGGATATGGAGGATAGAGGTTTTAAAAGTTCTATCCATGTTACAGGGGATTTTATTTTGATCACCTCACTTTGAGGCGGTCAACCGTTCCTAAAACAAAAAGCGGTATCTTTCGTTTTCAAAACGATCGTTCCATACCAGCCATTATGATAAGTTTCATAAAATGCATAGTTTTCCATAATTACCTCCTCTTTTTCAAAAATGGAAAAAATTAAACTGATCATAAAATCTGGCAACTGAAAGCCAGTTGCCAGATCAAAAACTCAAAAAGATTTAAGCCATTCCATTATATCATTATCATCCGTCCAATCTTTATCAATTTTTGGAGCAAGTTCTGCGTATGCCCGTTCCAAAGCATTGCGTTTCATTTCGGATTTGCTTTTGGCATAGATTTCTGTTGTTTTGATGTCTGCATGACCGAGAAAATCACGAATATAGATCAAATTTACTCCTGATTGAAGTAAATGCATAGCTTTAGAATGGCGAAGGCAGTGTGGCGATATTTTTTTGGGAATTGGATTTGAGTCTATTAACCTTGCTCTGTCACAGTATTTTTGTAAAATATAGGTTATGCCGCCACGAGTCAACTTTTGCCCTGATGGATTTATGAACAAGTATTCAGAACCAATATAATTTTTTCTTGTCTCAAGATATTTTTTCGTCAGAGCAACAACCTGTGACATTAGGGGGGACCTGTCTAAACTTGTTTCCTTTTCCGCGGAGTCGAATACTTGCGGGATTTTGTAAGAACAGATCCTCCAATCGAATATCTGTAATTTCACTGGCTCGCGCACCGACATCGTAAAGCATAGTCAATATGATCAAATCTCGGAGTCCCTGTTTGCTTGCTTGATTAGGTTGCGAAAATAACAGCTTTATACCATCATGCGAAAGATAGTTAATTGTGGGCTTGGGTGCCTTTTTCATTTGAATACTTAAAATGCTCTGAATATTGATAAGATATTGTGGATAATTGATTTCTAAGTAGCGACAGAACGAATGGATGGCTCCAAGTCGCTGGTTTCTGGTTGTAATACTGTTACCTCGCTCATCTTCCAACCAATTAAGGAAACTTTGGACTGTCTCGGCATTTAGTTGTGAAATACTAAAACTATGTGGGTAAATGCCCTTTTTATCTCTTACGTATTTTAAAAACAGAGAAAAAGTATAACTGTATGAGCTTAAAGTGTTTGCACTGGCATTTCTATATTTATTGAGATATGAATTGAAAAAGCCATGCAGACAAAGTGCAAAATCTGTATTCTTATTCATCGCAGACCACCTCCGGATACACATCTCCGAATTTTTCTTCCACCATTTCCATTATATCAGGAAACACCTCGGCGGTAAGGCGAAGGTAATACTGCGTTGCGGAAACAGAGCTGTGCCCCATATATTCTGAAAGGATGGGAAGTACTGTGTATAGATCCTCACCATTTTCTGCTAACTGCTGTAAAGAATGAACAGCAAAGGTATGGCGCAAATCATGCAAACGAGGTCCTTTCCCCTTTCCTCTGTGTGGGATGCCGCAAATAAACAAAACATCCCGGAATCTGTTATAAATGGTTTGTGCGCTATACCTCCTATTGCCGTTTGGAGAGAAAAAAATACGCATACGGTAATTTGCCGCTATTGCAATTTTTTTGAATAAGCTATACACACTGACATAAGTGTTTGACTCATTGGAATCATTCTGTCTTTTTGAAATTTACTATCCCATATATGCAATACGCCATTATCCAGATCTACATCTTGCATTTTCAAAGATAATGCTTCTGAGATGCGCAATCCACATCCATATAATAAGCGAAGAATGATTGCAGTATCTACTCGACTGGAAACAGAAGAATGCTCCTTTGCATCTTTATCGGCATATTCCAATATCGCTGAAATTTGTGAATGTGTAAAGATATATGGCAGGTATCGTGCTGGGGCTTTAAACTTGCGTTTTTGGATACAAATATGCCACTTTGTCAATTTGTTGCATATACTCACCAAACTGTCGGAGGAGGATACTTTTTTCCTCTTTTGCCCCGTGGTTATCATTGGATCCTCAACCCACTTTACGACTAAATTTTCTTTTGCAACTCATTCCCATCAATACATGGATAGCGAGAGACAAAATCGTCAAAATGCAGAAGCATCCATATCTGATTTTCATATTTAAATCCAAGCGCTTTTCTTTGTTCTATGAACCGATTAGATGCTCACTATAAGGACTGTGCATAATTTCACGGTAAGAATCACTTGTTCATACTCAACCTCCAAAGCACATTTCTTCAACATTTTCATATCTATTTTGAGATACACACTTGTTGTATTAGTATTGGTGTATCGAGTATGCCTGAAATAATGGGAAGTGGCGTGTCGTGCTGTAATAACTCACTTTGCAAGACTGTGTCGTAATGCGTAAAAACCGTGTTTGCGTTTGTATTCTGTGGATATATGAGCGCGAAAGATATTTTTGAAGAATTGAGTATGGATTCGTTTCAAATTCGCCGTAATACCCGTTTACGGGTATGTGTTTTGACAAAAATGTTTTCACAGGACGTTTTTGGTCTGGCATTTTGAAGATAGTCGATGATTGCCCAACCAACATCTTCAACCAATGGCAGAGTGACTGTTTCTTTGTTTTGCTTTGAAAAATATGAACCTGCTTTGCGTGCCAATCAATGTCTGAAAATCTCAAATGAATTGCATCAACAGAACGGATACCCAATTTTTTACAATCAGAAGAATAAAGGCGTAATCCCGTTTTCCGACAGGACTTTTCTCTGTCAATAGCGGCCAAAATACGAGATACTTCATCAGCAAAAAAAAGATGGAAGCGAATTTGCATACTGTCCATATTTGACATGAGGACATACTCTTGAGAGGTTATCTTCGGTAAACCGCGTCTGTAAAAATAATCCAGCATAACCGTAGATAGTATATTCTGTTCGGCAATGTGGACCTTGCATATTTTGAAAAGGTCAAAAGAAACGCTTCTATATCGTTTCTTGTCAAATCCATCAATGATCGGACATTTTTTGCAACAGGAATTCATGAAATCCAGCAAGGCAAGATTTAATAGTCTGTAACGTGCTTTTGGCATATCCATGTCGTATCATCTGAGCAACATATTCATCAAAAGCTTGTCTGTATTGCACATGCCACTGATAATTGTCACGGTTTAATAATTGAAATATGACACCGTAGTTTTGGTAGTCGAGTAAATGTTGCATAGCTCGGCCAACTGTTTTCGAAAATCATCTTTGCGATTACAAGTATCGCCAATTTGATGACCATAGCATTCTTTTTAATGCAAAACGGTTACCAATAGTCTCATCAAATACTGCGATATTTTGCCGATTGCAATATTCTGTAAAAATCTTTCCATATACAGTCATATATGCATAGCGTTGCAGATGAGTACCTGAGTCTGAGCATGGTCATTCGCACAGCAGAGATCAATTCGAATAGACATTTGTTTGTGTAATTCAATAGACATAGTGAAAACTTCCTTTCTTTTTGATAATTCATTATACCAAAATTATGTGAAGTTTTTTATACACAAACGCTTTAAATATGGTCCTGCATATCCTGTATGCCCTGTTCCCCAATAGGCTGCGGCCGCTATGTTGAGCCGTTCGGCGGATCGGGTGCTGTGCTGCTCGGAAAGTCAGTGCGGATAAATTCGAGGTTTTCAACGATTACAACCACAACCTTGTCAATCTGTTCCGCTGTATGCGCGACAGACCGATGGGTATCCGTGAACTCGGATTTTTAAGTCTTAATTCCCGCGACGATTTCGCCGTGCTTAAAAATTCTTTGAAAAGAGAATTTGCAGAGGAGTACCTAAAGGCACAGCAGTCTGACCGAAATAATGCTGCCCGAAGTGACCGCAAGAGAAGTGCGAACATACTCGGCGGCAGAACGACCACGATTTGCGCCGTGCGGTTATGTTTTTAAAACTCATCCGTTACAGCTATTCAAGCAGCTGCAAATCGCTGCTTGTCAATACGTTTTCGCTGCGGCGTACTTTACGCTTGTGCAGGACTTTGCCAAACGGTGCGAAATAATGGTCATCGAAAACCAGGACTTCAGAACCATATAAAGCACTACGACAGACCCACAACATTTGTTACCACGACCCGCCGTATTATAAGCGAATATGTGCGACTGCTGGCTTTACCTGGGAGGATCGCGCCAAGGCTGTATCACGCCTTGCGGGTATGAAGGCAAGTTTCTGTTCGTCGCTATAACGGCTGCCCCGAAATCAGGAGTTATATAAAGGAATATGACTTTTCGATTTTCAAACGCGTTCACAGTATGGCGCAGAAATATGAGGCGGAAGAGTCCCCCGAGCTGCCGCCAGCAAACTATGACCTGTTTGAACGGGAACGGCAGAAACCATATCAGCGAGCGCTGTTTGACTCTATAAACAAAGCCTGTTGACTGCGATATTGAAGGAGACGCATTATATGCAGAATGAAAGATAAAAAGACGAAAGAAACCGACTATGATTCCCGTGCCTGCCAGGCTGCTGCTGCTTGAGCGAGTATATGAGAGAACGACCCGATGCAGATGTACGCGGACGGGCATAAAATGGTTATTCAGAATATTGACGACATAAAGAATTTTGTCTGCGATAACGATTGCGAAAAACTGCCCCATTGCAGATACCAGCTGTGACGGCGACTGCTGGGCTGCCCATGTAATAACTGCGATGAAAGTAGAAGGGTAAGCTGATAGCGACAAAAGCTATACCGTATTCTCGGAAAGTGGGGAAAATTACTATTCCGTTTGAAATAAGACGGCGGGTCGGGTTTTCATATAACGATATTATCCCTTCACCGAATCGCCGGACAGCTGGAACCATAACAGTTAAGAGCAATACGTAATG
>VOFG01004472.1_pt1 | contig 14411 bp, 26 predicted proteins | sample 5384171 | NCBI WGS metagenome assembly VOFG01 (sample SAMN12384726, study PRJNA508395) | human gut metagenome | isolation source: healthy gut F | host: Homo sapiens
TGATTGAGGACGAGGGACAAATCGGCAATCTCATTCTGAGGAAATCTCCGGAGTTCTGACCTCCGGGCTGTCCAAAGTTGTGACAAATCTGCTTGCCAGCATCAAGCTGCAAGCGTATTCGCCGCCGCTGCCCATTGAAACCGACCGCATCCATGTTGCCAACGGAACGTACTTCATGGACGGCAGCTTTACCGCCGACAAGAGCTACTGCAACAACCGGCTGACGGTCGCCTACAACCCTGACGCACCCACGCCAAAACGCTGGCTGCAATTCCTGTCAGAGCTGCTGCAACCGGAGGACATTCCCACCTTGCAGGAGTTTTTGGGTTACTGCCTGCTGCCGACTACCAAGGGGCAGAAAATGCTCATGCTTATCGGCAAGGGCGGCGAGGGCAAAAAGCCGCATTGGTCTTGTCATGCGCTCGCTGCTGGGGACAGCATGAATACCACCAGCATCCAAAAGGTGGAGAGCAACCGGTTCAGCCGTGCAGACTTGGAAAAGCTGCATCGGCTGATTGGCAACAACTATCAGTTCAGCATTTCGGGAAAAGCCAAAGAAAATATGGAGACGGTCAAGCGCAGCAGCAACAATGTGATCGAGTTTCTGCAATCCGAGGGCTATATCCGCTTTCGGGCAGACAGCGAAGCCAGCTCCAAGGCACTGTATGAGGCGTATCAGCGTTGGTGCGAGGACAATGCGCAGAAGTCCATGTCGGCAAACCGGCTTAGCTCGGAGCTTGCGCAGAACGAGCGCCTTACACGTGGAGGCCACCAACAATGTCCATGTCGGTGGTAAACGGGTGCGGGGCTTTGTGGGCCACCAACCATACAGGAGGTGGTCGATCTGCTACGGGACGAACACGGTTGGTCTGACAGCGTTTCCAACCTGTCCAATAAGCTCCAGCGGGAATCCCTGCGCTATGTCGAGGCCGTCCAGCTTGCCGATGCGCTGGGGTACGAGATCGTCTGGCAGAAACGAAGATAAGGGGGATTCTTCACATGACAGATGCAGAGAAAAAAATTGATTCAGGCGCAGCACCGTTTGGAGGAAGCGCAGGCACGGAATCGGGTCAAGGAGCGCAAAGCCAGAACGCGCAGACTCATTCAGGAGGGTGCAATCTTGGAGAAGGTGCTGCCGGAGGTGCGGACGATGGAGCTGCCTGCGCTGGAGGGGTATCTTTCACGGAAGCTGGGAAAAGAAATCTAAATTTCAGATGGGAGGTCTCCGGGAAACCGGGGGCCTTCCTCTTTTTCTCCCGAAGGGCGCATCCTTACTCACCACCCCGAAGGGGCGGTGGTATTTCCTGCGGAAATCGTGCGCTCTGCGAGGCGAATGCGGCTGCTGCGGCAGCCTCCAGACAATGCCACAGCGCCTGCGAGAGCTGCTGTCATCGTCTGCGCAGGTCTCAGTTGTTTCCGTTTTGGAAACAGTCTGCTCCCTGCCCGCACAAACCTGCCACCGGCAGCTTTATTTGCGGCTATGACCCGAAACTCGACTTCGGGTCATTTTTTCTTTGCGAAAGAGAAACAGAAAAAGAAAGAATGAGGTGAAGAAGATATGGCGATTTATCATTTGGAAGCGAAGGTGGTCGGCCGGGGCGCAGGCCGCTCCGCCGTGGCCGCCTCCGCTTATCTGAGCTGTTCCCACCTCTACAACGATTACGACGGGGTTCAGCATGACTACACAAGAAAACAGGGGCTTGTCTGGCAGCGGGTATTTCTGCCGGAATACGCCCCACAGGAATGGCAAGACAGAGAAAAGCTCTGGAACGCCGTGGAGGAAGTCGAGACAGCCAAGGACAGCCGATTGGCTCGTGAGTTTGTTGTGGCTTTGCCAATAAAGCTGAACCGTGAAGAACAAATCGAGCTGCTGCAAGAATTTGTCCGAGAACAGTTTGTGGCGGACGGAATGTGTGCCGATGCTGCCATCCACGACACGGATGGCCACAATCCCCATGCCCACATTCTGCTGACGGTGCGCCCACTGGACGAACGGGGCAAGTGGCAGTACAAGACCGAGAAGGAATATCTCTGCATGAAAAACGGCGAGGAACGCGGTTTTACTGCCGCTGAGTTCCGGGCGGCGCAGAACGAGGGCTGGGAGAAGCAATATCCCTACAAGGTCGGCAAAAGAAGGTGTATATGACACCGTCTGCTGCCGAGGCACAGGGGCTTGTTCGGGCTGACAAGCATCCCAAAAGCACCCGGTACGGCAGACAGAATCCCATCTCTGAACGCTGGAACAGTGAGGAACAGCTTGCGGCATGGCGGGCGGCGTGGGCTGACGTGTCCAACCGCCATCTGGAACGTGCGGGACGCGAGGAACGCATTGACCACCGCAGCAACGCTGCACGGGGTCTGGATGAGATTCCTACCATCCATGAGGGTGCGGCAGCGCAGGCGTTGGAGCGCAGGGGCATTATCTCTGACCGTTGCGAACTGAACCGGCAAATCAAGGCAGACAATACGCTGCTGCGGGAGCTGAAAGCTGAAATCAAGAAGCTGGCCGCACTGGTCGCCCGCACTGTACCGGCCATTGCGGAGGGGCTGGAGAAGTTGCGTAGCCGGGTGCTGATCTTCTGTTATCGGCTCTCGCATATTCGCAGCGGCAAATCTCATATTCAAAAATCCCTTGCCGTATGGAAGCCGGAGCTGGAGCGTTACACCGGTCTGGTACAGCAGATCAAGGCAAAGAGCAAGGAGCGCAAAACACTGGTTGCCGAGAAAAAGGAATTGCCAATATACCATGTGAAACGCCACAAGGCGCTGGCTGTCCGCATTGCCGAGCTGACGGAAGAATTGGAGGAACTGCGTTCTGAAAAGTCACTTCTTTTGCAAAAATTTGAGTATGCGGAGGATGCAGGCGCAGAGGCGTTCCACAAGGATATTGCTGCAATGGAAGCCGGCCTGAAAAAGCTGGAGACGCGGGAGCAAAAATATTCCGTTGAACTGGATAACGCTTTGACTGAATATGCCGAGCTGGCTGAAACGAGCGCAACAGCAGAAAATTCAGTCCGAACACACTCCCCCAATCAAAGAAAAAACGAATCGACTTTGAACGTTAAGCTACGATTAGATGCAACATTTTTTACGGACAAGAGAAATCGTCATAACACAATTAGCGAGGTCGGCCATGTGCGAACACTGGCCGACCTCATATCATTAATTTACTTTTATCATACGATAGCCCACACCAATATGTGTCTGAATATATTGTGGAGACTCCTCTGTTGGCTCCAGTTTTTTTCGCAATGTTGCCATAAATACCCGCAGCGAAGCTACATCGTTATCCCAACTGCGGCCCCAGATATTTTGTGTGATAAAGGTATGGGTCAGTACCTTGCCGACATTCTTGGACAGCAGACACAACAGCTTATACTCAATGGGTGTCAGGTGAAGTTCGTTTTCATCCAGATAAGCGCATCCCCCGGCATAATCCACTTTCAACTTACCATTCACAAATTCAGAACTGGCAGTAAACATCTCTGCCGTCATCAGAGAGAGTCTTCGCTGCGTCACCCGAAGTCGTGCCAGCAGTTCTTCTACCGAAAAAGGGCTTTGTCAAATAATCGTCCGCTCCGGCATCCAGCGCCTTGAATTTTATCGTTATCCTCGCTTCGGGCGCTGATTACAATAATGGCGGAACATTAGACCAAGAGCGAATCGTTTGAATGGCTTGAACGCCATCCATATCCGGCAAGCCCAAATCCAGTAAGATGATTTCAGGATTGTGCGATGTGGCCTCCCTAATGGCTGTCGAGCCATTGGGCGCTACCGCATAACGATAATCATTTGTTTTCAATGTGGTTGTAATGAGATTTCGTACAGACGGGTCATCCTCAACCACTAATATCAAAGGTTTATTCATGAAGTTCTACCTCCCCGGCGGGTAATGTAAATGTGAACACAGTGCCATTTGGCTGATTGTCTGATACGGAAATCGTGCCGCCGTGGGCGGTCACAATCGACTTGCAGAGGGACAACCCCAATCCAAGGCTTCTGCGACTGTCGACCACTTTATTGGCTCCGCTATAGAACATATCGAAAATACGGGGTTTCTGCTCATCGGGAATCCCAGGGCCGTTGTCGGAAACGGAAACCGTGACCCATTGCTCTTTTGATCGGTATGTATTTTAATTACCGAACCGACAGGGGTATATTTGATGGCGTTGTCCACCAGATTGATAATCACCTGAACGATCAGCTTCGCATCAATGTGGGCAAGGATAAAGTCTTTACCGCTGGTCACACGAATGGTGTGTTCTTTACTTTTTCTGTTGATGTGCTTCAGCGCTTCAGAAACGACCTCATCCATGAGTTCGATATTCCGAGTTAGATTGACCTGTCCGCCCTCAATTCGTGTGACTGCTAACAAATTTTCAACCAGATTGATTAGCCACATGGAATCGTCATAAATATCGGTAAGGTCTGCTCCCGTAGTGCATCGTCCATTTTTTATAATTTGCAAGCAAATTGTCTGCGCTGCCGGAAATCGCTGTCAAAGGCGTCCGAAGATCATGGGAGATTGCCCGCAGCAGGTTGGCACGAAGCTGTTCATTTTGCGCCAGAACAGCCGCTTCCTCTTTTTCTTTGGCGTTTTTGATGTTTTCCAGCGCCAATGCGCACTCGCCCAGAATAGAGAGGAGTACGCTGTTTTCGAAAGAGTCCAGCGGAATACCGTTCACCGCAATACCAGCCACTCCATATACATGCTGGTTGACCCGAATCGCAAGGTATAAACACTTTGCACTGGATAATGTATCTGTCGTTGCTCCTGCGTGTTTGTTATTTCGGAAGGACCAATCGGCGACTGCTTTCTCGTTCTCAGAAATTAAATCCTCTTGAGTGCTATTAACAGTACGAAAAACGTTGGGAGTGGCAAGTTCTTTACCATCAGACAGGTAGACGACGATATCTTTTTTCAGTAGCTTCATGAGCTGCCCTGCCGTAGCGGTGATTACCGCATTCTCATCCTGTTCTTTTTGCAGAAGCTGATTGGTTTCAAAGAGAATCTTTGTACGGTAAGCTGTATAGGCAGATTGTTTCGCATTTTCTTTCAGCCGGGTAGCGAGAGATCCGGAAAGCAGTGTTACTATAAACATAATGGTAAAGGTAACAATATAGTTCGGATCGTCAAAATGGAATGTCGGTCTCGGAGTGGTAAAAAAGAAATTGAAAACCAACACACTGACAACCGAGGTCAGAATCCCGCACAGTCGGTTGGTTGTGATTACAGCGGTCACAAGTACGCCTAATATGTAAACTGCGATAATATTACTCTCCGTGAACCCAAGAGCGCCAAAGCCACAGCCAATCAGTGTAGCTACCAGCAATACGACTATACTCTTCAGAACATCACGCAGGGGCATCGCATCTACCTGCGCCTTTCTCTTTTTTTCCTGATAGCTGGTTCCTGTGCTGGCATCCGGTATCACATGAATATCCAGATTAGGTGCGCTGGAAATCAGGCGTTCCGTCAAGGTGGGCTTGCTGAAAATATTCTTTCGTGCAATGGTACTTCGTCCAATTACGATTTTTGAGATGCCGGAAAGACGGGCAAATTCCGCAATCTGATAAGGCACGTCATCACCATAGCTTGTCTCAATTGTGGCACCAAGCTGCTGGGCCAGCCGTTTATTATCCTGCAAACGTTTTTTGTCCTCTTCACTCATCTCCGCTGTATTAGATGTTTCAACATAAAGAGCGGTAAATGTCCCTCGGAAGGCTCTTGCCATCCTTGCAGCAGTCCGAATGATTTTTTTGCGTTGGATGGCGACGAGGAAAGACATGCCAGAATGCGCTCGTCTGTATGGTAATCGCCTCGGCTCTGTACTCTGGCGCTTTCCGTCAGCAAGTTCACCCGGTCAGCGCACCGACGGAGGGCGATTTCCCGCAATGCGGTGAGATTTTCCAGCGTGAAGAAATTAACTGTTGCCCGCTGCGCCTGATCTTCCCGGTACACATTTCCACTTGCCAGTCGTTCCAGCAACTCCGCAGGCTCAATATCCACCAGTTCTACCTGATCTGCTTGATCAAAGGTGGAATCCGGAATGCGCTCCCGCACAAGAATTCCGGTGATAGAGGCTACTGTATCGTTGAGACTCTCGATATGTTGGACATTTACAGTCGTATAGACATCAATTCCAGTATTTAGCAGTTCCTGAACATCCTGATACCGCTTCGTGTGCCGACTGCTTTCGGCGTTGGTATGGGCCAACTCATCCACCAGTATGAGCTGGGATTTCGCTTGAGCGCAGCATCAATATCAAATTCACGAAGGGTCATTCCTTCGTAAGCAACTTGTTTCACAGGAAGCTGCTCCAAGCCGTCCAGAAGTGCCATCGTCTGGGGTCGGGCATGGGGTTCTATGTATCCAGCAACCACATCGATGCCACGCTCCTTAGCCTGATGTGCCGCCTGTAGCATGGCATAGGTCTTTCCGACACCTGCGGCATAACCGAAAAAGATTTTGAGTTTTCCGCTTTTCTTAGTGGATGCATCGTTACGGATCGCACGAAGAAGCTGATCCGGATCTTGTCTTGGCAGTTCCATTTTACCCCTCCTATCTGTCGCTCAAGTAAAAGCGATTCCCTTTTTCAATATTATAACACACAACGTCAAAACCTACATCTGCGACTGATCCACGGCAAATTTGTTCAGGCATCCAATGAAAAAATCGACGACAGGTGATTTTTTGGAATCCTCCATAGTGCTATTTTTGTGTGATTTGATTCTGGGTAATCGGCTCAATGGGCAAGTCAGCATATTCCATCACAACTGGGGCGCAACAAAGAAGCACCATCCGTGCATTATAATGAGTCTTTTTTTGATATGTCTGTATTCTCTGGTAAAAAATTATGTCCAATTTGTGTGTTTCCAGTTCTCTGCACAATTCACTTTCTTCTCCGCTGAAAATATGGATAGAGACATCTGGATGCTGCTTTCCGTAAGTCTCGAAAGCATCTGCGAGACCGCCTGCCATTAATGGGTTGGAAAAACCAATTCGCAAGCTGTTTTCACCGTAAGTCAGAGCAGTTTCTTGTCTATTCCAATTGTTTTCCAGAAAAACATCCAGTTTATTCATCAGAAAATACCCAAAAAATAAATATAGCTGATGTACTTACAAGTAAAATAACATCCTGCATGGATTCACCCCCAATTCCTTTGATTTTTCTTGAAATCAAGTATGAAAGCACTTTTGCAAATTCCTGTTGCTTCCCAATGCCAACATGGTATCTCCTGCTTTCAGCACAGTGTCTGAAGAAATAGATAACTCCAGCTTGCCGCTTTTCTTGATTCCCATAATGTTAATGTTGAATTTTTTACGAATATCGAGTTCTCCAATCGAATGATCCACCCAATCTTTGGGAATGGGAATCTCAAACATGGCATGATTTTCATCCAGTTCTATGTAATCGAGAATGTGATCCGCACTGTAACGGATTGCTGTCCACTTTGCGAGCTGTTTTTCCGGGTAGACTACTTCATTTGCACCGTTACGCAGCAAAAAATTTTTCCTGAACATCAGTTGCAGCTCTGGAAACTACAAACCTCGCTCCTAATTCACTGAGCAGAGAAGTGGTTTCCAATGAACTTTGAAAGTTGTTGCCGATGGCCACAATGCATACATCATAGTTGCGAACACCGAGAGATTTCAAGAAATCGGCATTCGTACTGTCTCCAATCTGTGCATTGGTAACAATGGGCAGAACAGCCTCTACACGTTCCTCTGAAGTATCTACTGCCATCACTTGATGTCCCAAATGATTCAAGTGCAGGGCAATATGCTTTCCAAATCGCCCCAGACCAATTAAAAGAATTGATTTCATAATGTCTCCTTTATCCTACTGTTATTTTTTCCTTTGGTAGTTTTGAAACTTTCTTTTGTGCACTGGACAAGGCCGCAAAATTAATGTAAGGCCACCGACTCGTCCAAAAACATCAGCAGAATCAAAACACCCCGTGAGAGCAGATTCAGTTCCGGCGTAATTCCCAGGGACAGGCCGACTGTGCCAACAGCTGAGGCAGTTTCAAAAAGGCAGGTAATCATGGGAAGTCCTTCGGAAACACTGATGATAAGGCCACCGGTACAACATAGCGTAATATACATTAGCGAAATTGTCGCTGCGTTTTTTACGACATCATCATCGATGCGACGTCCAAAGAGGTGTGCATTTTCTCTGCGCCGAAAGGTGGAAATTGCAGTAGTCAGCAAAACAGCAATGGTTGTTGTTTTCAAACCGCCTGCGGTAGACCCGGGACTACCGCCGATCAGCATCAGCGCAATGGTGATAAATTGTCCCGCCTCACTTAAATCCGTTAATTCCACTGTATTAAAAACCCGCCGTTCGTGGTGTCACGGCTTGAAAAAGAGAAGATAAAAGCCGTTCCTTTTGCGTGAGATCATCAAACTCAAAAAATAAAAGTACATTGCCGGAACGATCAATAAAACCGCTGTGGTACAAAGAATCACCTTGCTCTGCATCCGATATTTGCGCAAATGCAATCGATTTGTCCGAATATCATCCCAAGTCAGAAAGCCGATGCCACCAAACACAATTAAGAACATAATAGTAAAGGTTTATGACTGGATTTGCTGCATAGCTGGTCAGGGAGGAAAAGGGAGTGCGCACACCCAACAGATCAAAGCCTGCGTTGCAAAAAGCGGACACGGAATGAAACAGTGCCATCCAAAGTCCAATTTTCCCGAAATCACGGCAAAACACCGGTGCCATCACGGCTGCACACAGCAGTTCCATCACCAATGTCACCCTTGACGATAAAGCCGGTCAGGCGAACGATTCCTCCTACCTTTGGCGCTGAAATCGCCTCCTGCATGGTACTGCGCTGCATCAAAGAAATCTTCCGCCCGGAAATCATTGCAAAGGATGCGGCCACGGTAATAACCCCCCATGCCTCCAATCTGAATCAGCAGTAAAATAACAAGCTGGCCGAAGGCCGACCAGTATGTTGCCGTATCATGTATAATGAGTCCGGTTACACAAACTGCTGAGGTAGAAGTAAACAATGCATCCGAGAAAGGCGTTGCCAGTCCGCTGCGGCTGGAAAACGGCAACATTAAAAGGAAGGTGCCGAAAAGGATCACACAGGAAAATCCGAGGATGATAATCTGAAACGAAGTCAACTTCCTGTTTAGCAGCACTACTCCCATAACTGCAGTCCTCCTTTATACCCCTTTATGTGTCCTTAATCATAAATCAAATGGAGTAAAGAAGGTAAAAGAGAATTCAATACAATCTCATCGGCACAGGCTCGAATGTTATTCATCAATCCTATCCATCTCATCATATCCGTTGCTTTCAGTTCTTCCGTTACACCCTGCTTCTTTGCCATTTCCTAGCCATGTACCATAAACCGTTCTATCCTGACGAATCGTATCCTTTTTCATGAAGAAATACAGTGGCGATTTTGGGAATCATGATTTTAACTATGTTCATTTAACCCTCAGAATACCGTCCAGCATCAGATTGACTTCCAACACATTAACGGTTTCTTCGCCAAAGATGCCAAGGAATCGTCCGTCGGTGCAGTTTTGGATGATCTCACGCACTTCATCTTCGGTCATATCATTCGCTTTTTGCAATGCGTGCTACCTGATATTCCGCTGCCGCCGGGGAAATATGGGGATCAAGCCCACTGCCGGAACAGGTGACAAGGTCCACCGGAACAGCTGTTTCGTCCATATCCGGGTCGGCAGCCCGGAGCTTTTCCACCCGCTCTGCCACGAGCTGTGCATACTCCTCGCTTGCCGGAGAGAGGTTGGAGGGGCGGCATACATCAGCGCCTTTCCGTTTTCATCTGTATAGGTAGAAACATCGATATTCATAATGCGCCCCCACATATGGGACTCATCCGTATATTGCTGCCCCAGCAACTCACAGCCATATTTTTTCCCGTCTACTTCAATGATGCTTCCGCCTGCATTGTCCAGGGGAAAATTAGCTGAGCAATTCCTGTGACAACACCCGTATAGATCACGCCGCACAGCAGAGTAAAGATTAAAAAAAGATCATACCTGCCTTTGGTAGTACACTTTTTATTGTTTTCATGATATATCCTTCCTCCTTATACCAGGCCGGTGAACACCAGCAGAACATCAATCAGTTTCACAAAGATAAACGGGAGCCGCCAGACCGCCCAAACCATAAACAAGCAGGTTCCGTGACAGCAGCTTTCCAGCAGCAACTTCACGATATTTCACACCTTTTAGCGCCAACGGAATGAGCGCAATAATGATGAGTGCATTATAAATAATCGCAGAGAGGACAGCACTTTGCGGGGAATGCAGCCCCATAATATTCAGAGCAGACAGTCCCGGATAAAGTCCATAAACAGTGCCGGAATAATGGCAAAGTATTTTGCCACATCGTTGGCAATGGAGAAGGTAGTCAGGCTGCCTCGTGTCATCAAAAGCTGTTTGCCGATGCGAACAATGTCGATCAGTTTTGTGGGTGAAGAGTCCAAATCCACCATGTTACCTGCTTCTTTTGCTGCTTGTGTGCCGCTGTTCATGGCAACTGCAACATCTGCTTGTGCCAAAGCCGGAGCGTCGTTGGTGCCGTCGCCTGTCATGGCGACCAAATGACCCTTGGCCTGAAAATCACGAATCATTGCCAGCTTTCCTTCCGGCGTTGCTTCCGCAAAGGAAGTCATCCACACCGGCCTCGGCAGCAATGGCCGCAGCAGTAATCGGATTGTCGCCGGTGATCATAATGGTCTTGATGCCCATTTTCCGCAGATCTGCGAATTTCTCCTTCACACCCTGCTTGATAATATCCTTCAAATAGATAACACCGAGAATCTTGTGGTTCTTAGCCACAACTAAAGGTGTGCCGCCCTTGGATGCAATAGACTTGACAACTCGATCACAGTCTGGAGAATACATTCCGCCTGCATGGGTCACATAACTCTGCATGGCATCTGCTGCGCCTTTTCGGATTTCGCTGCCGTCAAAGTCGACGCCGCTCATACGAGTCACGGCAGTAAATGGGACAAAGTGCATATTCTTGTCCTGAAGGCTTCTGCCACGAATTCCAAACTGCTCCTTTGCCAGCACAACAACGCTTCTGCCCTCGGGGGGTTTCATCGGCCAGAGAAGAAAGCTGCGCGGCGTCCGCCAGTTCCTGAATATCAACACCATCTACCGGAATGAACTCCGATGCCTGTCGATTGCCCAGGGTGATTGTTCCGGTTTTGTCAAGCATCAGAATGTCTACATCACCGGCGGCTTCAATGGCACGACCACTCATGGCCAGAACATTTGCCTGGTTCAGTCGGGACATACCGGCAATACCGATGGCGGAAAGCAAGGCACCAATGGTAGTAGGCGCAAGGCACACCAACAGCGCTACCAGAGTTGTTACAGAGGTTGGATTCTCAATTCCCGCCAGCTTTGCAGAAAAAATGGAATAAGTGTAGAGAGAGACTGTCACCAAGATAAAGATAATGGACAAGGCTACCAGAAAAATCTGCAAAGCCCTTTCGTTGGGCGTCTTCTTCCGGGCAGCACCTTCTACCATCGCAATCATCTTGTCCAGAAAGCTTTCTCCGGCTTCGTTGGTCACTCTGACAACAATCCAGTCCGACAGTACAGTGGTGCCGCCGGTTACAGCGCTGCGGTCGCCGCCTGCCTCACGAATTACGGGAGCGGATTCGCCGGTTATGGCGCTTTCATCCACAGATGCCGCACCTTCTATGACTTCACCGTCTGCCGGAATCTGCTCTCCCGCTTTGACAATCACCAGTTCCCCTTTTTTCAGCAGGGCGGATGGAACCACAGTCACGCTTTCCTTCTGCGATACGGAGGGAATTTTATGTGCATCCACATCCTTTCGGGATGCCCGGAGAGAATCTGCCTGTGCTTTACCACGGCCTTCTGCAATGGCCTCGGCAAAGTTGGCAAATAGCACGGTAAACCAAAGTATAATGGCAATCGCCAGTGTATATCCGCTTGGGCGTCTTTTAACCCGAACAGGGATACCACCCAAAGGATACTGGTCAAGATCGCAGACACAAAAACCAGAAACATGACCGGGTTTTTGCCTGTGTTTTCGGACTTAATTTCACAAAAGAATCTTTCATTGCCCTGCCGAGCATTTTCCGGTCGGCAAAAGCACTTTTCTGTTTTGTACGCATATCTGTAAACCTCCTTTATGCAATGCTGCCAAAGAACTCAGCAAGCGGACCAAGGGCAAGCGCCGGGAAGAAGCTCAGCGCACCGATCAGCAATACCACAACAATCAGCAGGAAAACAAACATTCCATTTGTGGTAGATAAGGTGCCCGCAGTCGTGGCAATTTTCTTTTTCCCAGCCAGGCTGCCTGCGATTGCAAGTGTGCCGATGATGGGCAGGAACCGGGCAAAGAGCATCATCAATCCCAGGCTTACATTCAGAAATACGGTATTCGCATTGAAACCGGCAAAGGCAGAGCCGTTATTGCCGCCACAGGATGAGTAGGCATACAGCATTTCAGAGAAACCGTGGGCACCGCCGTTATTCAGGCTGTCCATGACAGAGGGTACTACAGCGGCAAGGCCGCTGCCGACCAGAATTGCAATGGGCGTTGCAAAGGCAAACCAGTACCGACCATTTCATCTCATAAGGCTCAATTTTCTTGCCAAGGAATTCCGGAGTGCGGCCTACCATCAGACCGGCAATAAACACCGCCAGAATGGCAAAAGCAAGCATACCGTAAAGACCGCAGCCCACGCCGCCGAAAATAACCTCGCCGAGCTGCATCAGCAGCATAGTCACCATACCGGCAAGCGGCGTGTAGCTATCATGCATGGTATTTACAGAGCCGTTAGAAGCTGCTGTGGTGAAGGCTGCCCATGTAGAGGACGATGCAATGCCGAAGCGAGTCTCCTTGCCCTCCATATTGCCGCCCGCCTGCTCTACCATTGACATATTGACTGCACCGTTCTGTGCAAGCTGGGTGTGCCAGCCTGTTCAGTGACGGCGATGCAGCCCAAAGGCAACAACCAGGCAGAGGAACATTGCCATAAAGATTGCAATACCCTGCTTCTTGTTCTTTACCGCAGAACCGAATGTGAAACACAGTGCCGCCGGAATCAGCAGAATGGAAATCATTTCGATCAGATTGGTAAAGGCATTGGGATTTTCCAAAGGATGTGCGGAGTTGACGCCCATATAACCGCCGCCGTTGGTGCCGGTCTGTTTGATTGCGACCTGGCTGGCCGCAGGACCCATCGGTACGAACTGCTCGGTGACGACCTGTGCATTCGAAACGATTTCGCCATCTACAGTGACGGTTTCGGTGTCTAAGTCAATTACCGCATCCTCAAGGATTTCGCCTTCTGCACTGACGGCAATCGGTTCTAGGGATACTGTTTCTGCACTTTTCAGGTTCTGAATCACGCCGCCGCCTACCAGCAACAGAGAAATGACCAGATTCAGCGGGGTAGGATGTGAACCACAATGCGGGTCAAGTCCACCCAAAAGCTTCCCAACCCGGAGGATTTCACCTTGATAAAGCCACGGATCAATGCAAATAGAACGGCGATACCTGTAGCTGCGGAAACAAAGTTCTGAACAGTCAGACCTAAAGCCTGAGTGAGATAACTCAATGTGGATTCACCGGAATATGCCTGCCAGTTTGTATTGGTAATGAAACTTGCAGAAGTGTTAAATGCCAAATCCCATTTCACACCGGAAAGATTCTGCGGGTTTCGGGAAGAACTCCCTGCAGAAGTTGAAGCAGGAACAGAAAAACAAGCCCGATACCGGAAAAAATCATTACACTTACCGCATATTTCTTCCATGTCATCTGTTCTTCTCTGTCTACACGTATAACCTTGTAAATCAGGTTTTCGCACGGTGTCAGAACTTTGGACAAAAAGTTTTCTCGCCGCTCATGACGTTTTTTATGTATGCGCCCAGCGGAATTGCCAAAACAACCAGAATGGCAAGGTATAAAACATACTGAATCATAGTGTTCATGCCTGATCATCTCCCTTCATTAAAATATAGACATACCACAGCAGCATTGCTGCCGCACATGCACCTATGAGTGCAATTAGCATTTGCATAAGATTCATCCTCCTTTTTTGCTGTCCCCAATATCATAAAACCTTTCCTCTAAAAATGGCATTAGTCATCTTTTGTGCGTTTAAAGATGAAATAAAGATTACAACCAACCCAGAAGCCGTGCCATAGGAAAGGCGATAGCGATCGTACTGATACAGACACACGCCAAAACCAGTAATGGCATTCCAACAAAGATGGAGATGAATCCAAGTAGCGGATGATGCCAAATAAAGCGCTCCGCTTTTGCGTCAAATCTCTGCTCAAATCTTCTCGCCGCATTTGTAATGCTCATAATTGTTCACCTCATTTCTTTCTTGCAAGGCCATAATACCGCTAAAAGTAT
>VOFG01002193.1_pt1 | contig 14373 bp, 22 predicted proteins | sample 5384171 | NCBI WGS metagenome assembly VOFG01 (sample SAMN12384726, study PRJNA508395) | human gut metagenome | isolation source: healthy gut F | host: Homo sapiens
GGAGGCAGCAGGGAAGCCAGCACCGAGGCCGCCGTGCACAGCAGCGTGGCCGTGCTGAGCAGCTTATGCGTCGCCGCGGCAGACCGAACAGCGGCAAACACGCCTTTTTTATTCTTCACGCGAAGCACCTCCCGTCTGGCTTTCATACAGGCTGCGATAGGCCGGAACCGTTTTCGCACAGCGTTGCGCATGCGTGCCGGATCGTCACCGCGCCGTCCGCCATGAAGATCACCCGGTTCATTTCGGGGAAATGATAGAGCCTGTGCGAAATCAACAGCACTACCTTTGTCTTTTCGCATATTCCTTGAGCCGGCAAACACCGCATCCTCCGTCCCCGGTCGAGCGCGGAAAACGGGTCGTCCAGCACGAGCACCGGGCGCGGGTGCGCCAACGTTCTGGCCAGCGCCAGCCGCTGCGCCTGCCCGCCGGATAGGCGCACGCCGCTGCTGCCGACCACGGTTTGCAGCCCCTGTTCCATCGCGCGCACCTCATCGTCCAGCGCGGTCATTTTCAGCCACTGCATTGCGTCGCCCTCGTCGCCGCAGAGCACGTTGGCCTCCACCGTGTCGTTCCAAAGCTCCGGATCGTGGCCGAGATAACCGATCGTTCCGCAATCTCCCTGCGGCGCAAAGTCCTTCAGCTCCTTCCCGCCGATGCGCACAGAACCGCCATAGGGTCTTTCGCTCAGAAACACGCATCCCAGCGTCGATTTACCGCAGGCAACCGGCCCGGTCACGCCGATGATCTCGCCGGCTGCGCCGCAAAGGACAGGCCGGAAAGATGTTCTCCCCGCCCTCATAGGCAAAGGAGAGGTTCTGCGCTTCCACCGTTTTCCCGGCCGGATTTGCAGCGGCGCAAGCTCCTCCGGCGTTTTCATCAGGGGCTTGATGCGCTTCCAGGAAACTTCCGCGCGCTGCACCGCGTTGAACAGCTTCGCCGCCTTGGAGGACTTCGTGGCCATCTTCACAAAGCAGGAGAGGAAGGTCGTAATCGCCGCGATGTCCCAGGCGCGCCAGCCGGTGCCGAGCACGTTCTTTTTCGCGCCGAACCACAAAATGAACAGCACGCTCAGGTTCGACACCACCAGATACAGCGGCGGCAGCGCGGATTGCCAGACGTTGCGCGCGCACAGCGGAGCGCTCATAGCCGCCCAGCGCCTCTTCGTAGCGCTTCTTCCCGCGCGTTCTCGCAACCGTAGACGCGGTAGGTCACGGCATTGCGCGCGCGGTCGAGCGTCGCGGCACTGAGCGCGGAAACGGCCTTTTATATGCCGCACTTGCGCGCTGCACGGACTTTTTCATCCACTCCGCGCAGATATAGGAAACCGGCGGAAGATCATGCACAGCAGCGCCAGCCGCCAATCGTAGACGAACAGCATCACTGCATAGCCTACCAGCGCAACGCCGGTATCGTAAAAAATCTCTGTGGTGAATTTGCGCATGCCCTCCGCACAGTCGTCCACGTCGGAAATGGCCTTGGTCATCCATTCGCCCGCGCCTTCGTTTTCCAATTCCGCACGGCTGCGGCGGATCAGGTTGGCATAGAGCACGCCCTTCATGCGGCGGTTGATGTTGTTGGGCAAAGCGCCGCACATAATACCGCTTGACGAAGCGCGCCGCCTGTACCAGCAGCAGCGTCACGGCGATATACGCCCCGACCAGCACCGCCATGGCCGCGGCGGTCTGATTGCCGCCCAGGATATCGGCCAGGCACTGTGCCATTCGGCTCGAACCAAGGCCCGGCGAGCAGACCAATGTTGTAGATGAGTCCCGTCAGTGTCACAAAGTCATGGCAGCCATTCCAGCCGGAAATACGCGCCGATGCGGTCCGGTTGGAAGGCAGTTTTTTCATTTTTCCGCATGAGCTTTCCCTCCAGCTTTTTCCTTGATGTGCGGGAATCCCGCGCGGCTTTCCTCCTTGAGCGGCGGTAAACGGCGTCCAGCGCTTCAAAGAACGCTTCCTTTTGTGCATCGTTCAATCCTTCCATCAGGTAGTCGTAAAAGCGCTCTCCGCTTCGGCCTTTGCATCGCGCAGTCCCTCCGCCTTCTCCGTCGGATAGAGCAGCCGGCTGCGCCCATCCTGGGATTGGGTTCGCGCCGCAGGTACCCCTTTGCGCTCCAGGCTCGCCGTACGACGCGCGATGGCCGCCTTATCGGAATTGAGCGTTTCCGTCAGTTCCGCCTGCGTCACGCCTGGGTGATGCCGCACCGCGTGGATGCAGTCGATCTCCGCCGTGCCTACGCCGTCCCCGCGCAGCGCCAGCAGCACCAAATGCTCCGCCTCGCGGGCAATCTTCGTGATTTTTCTCGCCGGGTGCTCCATAGATCATTCCTCTCTTTTTTGCTTGCAGCGTCAACCATCTAGTTGTATTTATAACTTATTTTGCCGAAAGTGTAACACAACCACAGAAAGAGTTCAAGGGCTGTCTCCGATAATTTTCAGTTTTCTGATTTATGCTATGAAAAATTAGGAAAAACACAGGAAAACGCGCGTTGACCCGCCGGTTGCTTTTCTTATACTTGTCCTCACGAGCGGAAGATCGGTCCGCTCACGGGGCTGATGCGCCGCATAGGCGCCGCGGTGCGTCAGCAGACTTTCATCCGGTCAAATCTTTTTCATCTACAAGGAGCCTGCCTCTATGAACAAATTGGAAAAACTCTTTACCATCGCCGATATCGCCGAAATGACTTCGCTTTTCCGCCCGCAGCATCCGCAACTATCTGCGCAATGGACTGCTGACCGGCCAGAAGGTCGGCGGTCAGTGACGTTTCACCTCGCAGGATATCATGAACTTCTTCCACCGGAGCGACGTCAGAGCATCGGTGACCAAGCAATGGAAGCTGGATATACTGATTTTATCGACAGCGTGAACCTCGCCTCCGAAGGTGAGCGCCAGGCCTGCACCGTCGTCGATCTCTACCTCTCCCGCGAAGAAGCGGATGCCTGCAACGAAAAGGTCAGCGATTATTTTTCTGCCTGCCCGCCCTCTTTCCGATGCGGCTCGCGTCCACTTCGAGTATTCGGAAAAGGAACGCCGCGCGCGATTCACGCTCTTTCCACCCCTGTCCATCGCCGCCGCTGTGCTGAACCTGCTGAAATAATCGCATCCATAAAGCAGCGCCTGCCGCTCCGGAGGAGCGGCAGGCGCTGCTTTATCCCCTTTATTTTTTCGGATTCTCTCCCTTTCTGTATGCAACGACCGCAGAAGGAAGGACTTTCGAAGGCGTCGTCAAATCATATGGCATTTTCTCATCTCCTTTTGCAAGGCATTAGGTTCTCTCGCCTCTTTTTATCACGCTTCTCCTCCATTTTGACATTTTCCAGAATCTCTAAACAATAAAAAAACCGACTGACGAATCAATCGGTTCCTTTGGAGGTGCCACCCAGACTTGAACTGGGGAATGAAGGTTTTGCAGACCTTTGCCTTACCACTTGGCTATTGCCCACGCATTGAGCATGGGCAAGATGTGTGGAGCGGTAGACGGGATTCGACCCGCGACATCCACCTTGGCAAGGTGGCACTCTACCACTGAGCTACTACCGCAGCATTGGTGCCTTGGGGCGGAATCGAACCACCGACACGCAGATTTTCAGTCTGCTGCTCTACCGACTGAGCTACCAAGGCACCCCGCGCTGTACAGGGTGGAAAGTGCCGCAGGAATCCCCAAACGGCTCCGTTATGGCGCGAACCATCTCTCGCGTGGGCAGGGTAGAGTCTCAAACGGCACGAACGCACTGCCGGCCCGTTCTCCGCCAGCGGCACATCCTCCGGCTGCGCGCCCGCATTGTCCGGAATGCGTGCATCCGCCAGATTGATCGCGACACGCTCCACCGTCGCCCTGCGGCCGCCCGCCTGCCCCACCATCACCACCGCGTCCGGGTCAAAGCTGCGGATTTCCGCAGATGCGCTGCGCCGCGCCGTCAAAAGTCACAGGCAGGCACACCTTCCGCACCTCAAAAGCCCTCCGCCGCAGCCCGGCTGACCGTCTCCCAGGAGGGGTTGACACTTTCCCCAAAGGGCTCAAAGCCCGTCAAAGCAGTTTTTTCATAGCAATCTCCTTTGCCCAAATGCCCCGCCGGGAATTTTTCCCGACGGGGTTTTTTTCAGCCGAAGAGCTTTTCAACTCCTCGTATTTTTTCATGAGTAATCAGCGCGTCCTGCTTTGTGCCGCGGAGCTTGACGACATAGGTCCAGCGTCCGTAGGGGCGTGATCGAGTCGATGCAGGACAGATTGATGATATAGGACTTATGGCAGCGGAAAAACACCTCCGGGTCGAGCTTCTCCTCCACATCGCCCAGTGTATCGGACGTGGGATAGCCGCCCTCCGCCGTGTAGAGCACGGTCTGCCGGTTTCGCGCTGCACCAGCAGAATGTCCTCGGTATCGACGAACACCACGCCGTCCCGATTGCGGATCATCAGCCGTCCCGGATGCTTCTTGCGCGCCGGAACCGGCTTTACGGCTTCTGCCGGCAGATTCTGCCTGCCTCCGAGCATCCGGCGGATGCGCTCAGAGTTGCCAGCACGCGCTCGTTGCGGAATGGCTTGACCAGATAGTCGAAGGCATAGACCGCGAACGCTTTCCCTCGCGGTAGCCCCTCGTGCGCCGTGGCGAAGACCAGCGCAGCATGGGGATCCATGTCCTGGATGCGCCGGGCTGTCTCCACGCCGTCCATCACAGGCATTTCCACATCGAGGAACACCACCTGCGGATGCGTTTTTCAAACATCTCCAACGCCTGCTCGCCGTTTTCTGCCTCGCCCACGACCTCAAAGCCTTCTGCCTTGCCCACGAGCTTGCCCAGAATCAGCCGCATCCCCGGCTCGTCATCGCAGATCAGCACGCGCAGCGGTTCATCTGCCATATCGTCTCCCCCCCGCGCCGCGAAACCGGCGCGTCGAGTATTTCCTTCCATGATCAATGCATTGCGCATCTGCTCTGCCGTCACGCGCGGGCCGGATTCTGCGAAGATCACATTCGCCGGGTCGGTCCTGTTGGCGCGATTCTGTCCATGGAATCCATCCTCGTGCAGCTCCACGCCCTCGTGCGAGACGTAATGCAACTGCCTTGCGGCTGCTTTTGCTCCATTTTTTTTCCGGCGGCATCCTCATTTGTGCCGCAGGCGTCTGGGCAGACTTTGCGCGCGGCGGAGTCCTCTCCGGCGTCCCCCATGACCTTCATGGAGGCGGCAGTCGGCTCCATTTTGACCTGCTTCAGCGTCTGCTGCGCCTGTTTTTCTGCTGCTTCTTTTTTGCGGAGTTCACCGCCGTGACGACGATGCCGATGCTGACCGCAAACCCCAGCAGGGAAGAGAGCATCTCAAACAGTCCATCCACGTCCGCCGCCTCCTTTCCGAATGGACTTCATGGCGTTACGCCTTGCCGTTTTCCCGCTTGGCGGCCGATGAAGTCGACGCGGATGAGCGATGGAATCGCGCATCTGGGTATCGGCAATGACATTCTGCATATTGTAATAATCCATTACGCCCAGCTTGCCCTCGCGCAGCGCAGCGGCCATGGCACGCGGCACCTCGGCCTCTGCCTCAACCACCTTGGCGCGCATTTCCTGCACAGCCGCCATCATTTCCTGCTCGTGCGCCACAGCCATCGCGCGGCGTTCCTCCGCCTTGGCCTGCGCAATGCGCTTGTCGGCTTCGGCCTGATCCATTTGCAGCTGAGCGCCAATGTTGCGGCCCACGTCCACGTCCGCAATGTCAATGGAGAGGATTTCAAACGCGGTGCCCGCGTCCAGACCCTTGAAAGCACGGTGCGGGAGATCATATCGGGATTTTCGAGAACCTGCTTGTGGGATTCTGCGGAACCGACGGTGGTGACGATGCCTTCGCCGACACGGGCGATGACGGTCCCTCGCCTGCGCCGCCGACCAGGCGGTCGATGTTGGCGCGGATTCGGTGACGCGCGCCTTGGCGCGCAGTTCGATGCCGTCCTTGGCAATCGCTGCGACCACGGGCGTCTCAATGACCTTTGGGGTTGACGCTCATCTGCACGGCCTGCAGCACGTCGCGCGCCCCGCCAGGTCGATGGCCGCCGCGCGCTCGAACACCAGGTCGATATCCCGCGCTGCGCCGCAATCAGGGCATTGATGACGCGGTCGATGTTGCCGCCGGCCAGATAGTGCGCTTCCATCTTGTCAATGGAAACATCCAGTCCGGCCTTTGGTTGCCTTGATCAACGGATAGACCAGACGGGAGGGGGTGATGCGGCGGATGCGCATGCCCACCAGCGTCGAGATACGGATCTTCACGCCGGAAGCCAGCGCCGAGATCCACAGCCCCACAGGAAAGAACAACGAGAAGAAGATGGCCAGCACCACAATGATGACGACCAGCACGCCAAAGGCCACGATGATGGAATCCATAAGTTTCTTTCCTCCTCAAACCATTTTTTCCATTTTCAAATTACAGTTCGCCTTGTTCGGATCGGTTTTCGATCTGCCTCACCACGATCTTGCGGCCCTCCACGCGCACCACGCGCACGGGCTTGCCCGCCTCGATGAACTCGCCCTCGGCCAGCACTTCGAGCTTCACGCCGTCAAAATCCGCCGTGCCCACCGGCCGCAGCATGGTTGCCGCCACGCCCTCGTGCCCGAGGAAATAGGCCATGTCTTCGCCGGAAGTGAAGCCGTCCTCCTTATCGGTCGAGGTTTTGAGCACCAGCGGCGTCTTGGCCAGCGCCCCTTGGACGCCGACCGCACTGCGATCGTAAAGAGCAGGCAAGCATCAGCACGATGATGATGGTCAGCAAAATGCCCCTCCAGGAGGCTATCTGAGGCCACAACTACGCCGATCAGCAGCAACGCCAGCCCCGATATGCCGGTACGCCGAAGCCCGGCGTAAACAGTTCGATGGTCCCCAGATGATGAATCCCGCGAGCAGGCAGATCGCCGCCGGCCAGTTCAGTGAGATGATTTCCAATAATTCCATGCCGACTCCTCCCTTGCTTGATCTTGCATGCAGTATAGCACGGCGCACCGCGCTGTCTGTTTTTTGTCTCAATCATGCGCGCGGCGCGTCCAATTGTCCGGGACCGGACGCTCCATCCGCAACACTTCCTTGAGAGTATCCAGATCGTGCAGATAGACCTCGCGCAGCGACGGGGTTGTAAATCACCGATGCGGGGTGATACAGCGCAAAGAGCGGCCGGCCGCACCGTGCGTCCGAAATCACCCGCCCGTGCATCTGCCCAATGGTGTCCCTGCGCCCCAGCAGCGCCTGCAAGGGAACATTGCCGAGCGGAGACGATCAGCTGCGGCTCGATCAGGTCGATCTCCCTCTGCAGCCACGGCAGAAACAGGCCGATTTCTTCGCGCGTGGGCGTGCGGTTGCTCGCCCTGCCCTTGTCCGAGATCTTCACCGGGCGGAACTTGACCGTGTTGGTGATGTAAAGCCTGCACGCTTAAGCGCTGCGTCCGCTCCAGGAATTCGTCGAGGTTCTTGCCCGCCTTGCCCACAAAGGCTTGCCCAGCAGCGCCTCCTGCGCGCCGGGCGCTTCGCCCACCAGCATCACGCGCGCCTGCGGGTCGCCGTCGCCAAACACATAGACCTTTTGATCCGGCGCGTACAATTCGTTAAAATACGCCGCGCATTCCTCTTCTTGCAGGCGCGCAAGTCTCGCTTTTTATCCATCTGCTTCTACTTCCTGACCGTAGATCCCCATTTCCTTCATCCGATCGCGCAACGCCTTCATGTCCTGCCAGGCCTCGCGCTTTTTTCTCGCCGGTTTCATCGCGCAGCAGCGCCGAGGGATGGTAGGTCGGCAGGATCTGCGTCCCCTTTTTATCCACCCAGATGCCTCGTTCGCGCGTGATGCGCAGATCGGGTCGGATGACAGCCTTTGCCGCCGTCGCGCCCAGGCAAACCAATATCTTCGGCCGCACCAACACAAACTGCGCCCGCAGATACGGCAGACAGGCGTTCTGCTCAAAGGCTTCCGGCACGCGGTTATGCGGCGGGCGGCACTTGACGATGTTGGCGATGTAGACCACGCTGCGGTCCAGCCCGATGGCAGCCAGCATTTTGTCCAGCAGCTGCCCTGCCGGGCCGACGAACGGCCTGCCCTGCTCGTCCTCCTGCTGCCCCCGGCCCCTCGCCCACGAACATCACGTCCGCATTGCGGCTGCCTTTCGCCCAGCACGGTGTGCTGCCGCGTCTGGCAGCACGCAGCCGCGGCAGTCCGAAACCGCGTCCTCCAGCATTTCCCATGTCACCTGCACAAAAATTTCCTCCCCGGGTGTTTCTCTTTCGTTCTATTATAACACGGCTGCGCCCGACGCAACACTTGCAAAAACATCAAAATCCTGAGATAATAACGGAGAGTGTCCGCAGGACGCCTTTCAAAATTTTTGACCATTTACGGAGGCGATTGCATGCCACAGGAATACACAACGCTGTACCCGGGCGTTCCGTCCCGACCGCTTTTCGGCGGTCATCGGTCAGCAGCCCATCGTGCAGACGCTGAAAAATCAGGATCAAGTCGGGCCGCATCGCCCATGCTTATCTCTTCAACGGCACACGCGGAACCGGCAAAACCACCACCGCGCGCATTCTCGCCCGCGCCATCAACTGTGAAAACCCGCAGGACGGCGAGCCTTGCGGGCAGTGCCCCACCTGCAAGGCGCTGGCAGGCGAAAACAATCTGGATATTCTCGAAATCGATGCCGCGTCCAACGGCAGCGTCGATCAGGTGCGCGATCTTTGCCAGAAGGTCGCCTATCCGCCGCAAAGCTGCCGCTACAAGGTCATCATCATCGACGAGGTACACTCGCTTTCCACCTCCGCCGCCTCCTTCAATGCGCTGCTCAAGACGCTGGAGGAGCCGCCGAGCACGCGGTATTCATCCTCGCCACCACCGACCCCGCAAAGCTGCCGCCCACCATTCTCCCCGCTGCCAGCTTTTGACTTTAAGCGCATCGGCACCAAGGACATTGCCGATCACCTGAAGGAGATCGCCGCCGAAACAGGCTGCTTGCCGAGGACGACGCGCTGATGGACATCGCCCGCGCGGCGGAGGGCGGTATGCGCGACGCGATCAGCCTGATGGATCTGTGCATGAGCTATTCCCAGAACCACATCACCGCCCAGGTGGTGCAGGACGCGTTGGGCACAGCGGGCAGCCGCGCGCGCTTTGATTTTGCGGACGCGCTGGCTACAGGCGACGCAGGCAAGGCGCTGACGCTGATCGACGAGCTGATGCGTGCCGGGCGCGAACCCGCCGTGTTTGCCCGCGAGATGACGCGGCATCTGCGCGGCGTGCTGGTGGCCTGCGCCTGCCCCAACTGCGCGGAGCTGCTCGACGTCACCGACGAGGACGCAGCGCTACCGCCAGCAGGCGGAGGCCTTCGGTTCGGCGCGCGCGCTGCGGGCGATGGATCTCTTCGCCCACGCCGAGCCGGAGATGCGCTGGGCAAGCCAGCCGCGGATGCAGCTGGAAATGGCCGCCATCCGCGCCTGTCGCCCTCCTTTGACCAGAGCGTGCAGGCGCTGACCGAGCGCATCGACGCGCTGGAGCGCAGCTGGAAAGCGGTGCGTTCACCGCCAGCGCCGTCTCCGCGCCCCCGCAGTGGAAACACCGCAGCTCCCTGCCGCGCCCGCGCCCAAGAAAGCCCCCGCCCTGTCCCGAGGGCGATGCCGCCATCTGAAGGACGTGCTGCGCGCGGTCAAGACCACGCGGATGCAGCCTGTGGACTTCTTGAAAATGGGCAGCTTTTTAGGCTTCAAGGCAGAGTTTGCGCAGGTATCTTTTGAAGAAAACAACGAGATTTTTTTACAGCATCTGTCTGAAAGAGGAAAACCACTGCGCCATTGAAGAAGCCTTCACCGCGGTCTGTCAGAAGCCGATCTCGGTGCAGTTTATCCTCAATCGACAGGACGCGCAGCCGCAGGGCGCTTCTCTCGATACACAATCGGTCATCAGCGTCTTTGGGCGGGAAAACGTGGACATCTTGATTGACCCTTTACGAAACACGCCCGAGATGATATAATCATAGTTAAGACTTACACTCATCAAGCAGGAGGTACTTCATCATGGCAAGAGGCGGATTCCCCGGTATGCCGGGCGGAAATATGCAGCAGATGCTCAAAGCAGGCCCAGCGCATGCAGGCCAACATCGCCAAGCTCCAGGAGGAGCTGGAGGCGCGTGAATACGAGGCGAGCGCGGGCGGCGGCATGGTCAACGTGCGCGCCAACGGCAAAAAGAGCTGCTCTCCATCGAGATCAAGCCCGAGGCGGTCGATCCCGACGACGTCGAGATGCTCGAGGATCTGGTGCTGGCAGCCGTCAACGAGGTGCTGCGCAAGGTGGAAGAGACTTCTTCTGCCGAAATGGGCAAGATCACCGGCGGGCTGAACCTGCCCTTCTGATTTTGCGGAAAAAGATAAGGCGGAAACATGAGCAATATCGACGCGTTCTCCGCCTGTGCGCGCAGCTGGCGAAGCTCCCCGGCGTGGGGCGCAAGAGCGCGCAGCGCATGGCGTATCTTCTCTCCCAGCCGGAGGATCAGGTGCAGGCTCTGGCCGATGCGATCACCACCGCCCGCACCAAGGTTCACGAATGCCGTATCTGCGGCACTACACCGATCAGGACATCTGTTCCATCTGCGCGGATGAGCGCCGCGACGGCTCGACGCTCTGCGTGGTGCGCGATCCGCGCGACGTCAACGCCATGGAGCGCATGCGCGATTACAACGGAAAATACCATGTGCTGCACGGCATTATCTCTCCAATGGAGGGCATCGGCCCGGACGACATCCGCATCCGCGAGCTGATGGCGCGCTTAAGCGGCGTTCACGAAGTGATCCTGGCCACCAACCCCGACATCGAGGGCGAGGCCACTGCAGCCTATATTGCGCGGCTGCTCAAGCCCTTTACCGACATCAAGGTCACGCGCATTGCGCACGGTGTGCCCGTCGGCGGCGAGCTGGAATATACCGACGAGGTCACGCTCTCCCGCGCCATTCGCGGCCGTACCGAGTTCTGATGCAGACATTCAAACCCGTCTGAAACATTTCAGGCGGGTTTCTTTATGCTAAAAGTATTTTCAGGATTGATAGACGTCTAAGTTTCAGGTATAATGATCGCATCGAAGCGCCGTCCGCTCAAAAACGGCTTTACGGAGGTGTCATGGATTTGAAACTCAAAAAAGCTAAAGCTGCGAAGCATTCGCTTTCCCATTCCGGAAAAGCCCGACAAGGGCAAAGAAACCGAGGTCACGTTGCTGGAAGCGGAGAGCGAAAAGCTGCTCAACTGCGCCGACATGACCGCGCAGGAGATGCAGGAATTTTATCCCCAGCTTCTGCATCCCGCCGATCCCGATCAAATGGACAAGGCTGTGGAGGGCAAGGTCAACTCCTGCGCCGCGCTACGTTCAATCTGGCAAAGACGTATCTGAAAACCTATGAAATCAGCGATGAGCTGGGTGCGCGCTGGAAGGACGCCAAGCCCGCCCGCCGCAAGCGCAAGCGCCGCCTGATCTCCCCCGCCCCCGCCAATGCGCTGATCGACCAGGAGGAGGACGAGCGACCACTTTACCAAAGGGGCTCAATATCTACAAGCTCCTTTGGGTGTTCTACATCGGCAGCTTTGCGGGCGTCATCATCGAGCTGCTCTGGTGCTTCATCAACGAGGGTTATTTCGAGAGCCGCAACGGCCTGATCTACGGCCCGCTCAACCCGCTCTACGGTGCGGGCGCGGCGGCGCTGAGCGTCGTGCTTTACAAGTTCCGCAACCGCGGCAGCTGGCTGTCGATGCTGGGCGGCATGGTCGTGGGCAGCGCGGTGGAATATGCTTTCTCCTGGGTGCAGGAATTGCTCTGGGGCTCCCGCTCGTGGGATTACAGCCACCTGCCCTTCAACATCAACGGCCGCATTTGTCTGCTGTATTCGTTCTTCTGGGGACTGCTGGGCATCTTCTGGATCAAAAAGCTCTATCCCATCTGCTCCAAATGGATTCTGAAAATTCCTAACCGCGTGGGCAAAATTCTGACGTGGATCATCTTGGCGTTCTTCATCCTCGACACGGCGATCACGGGCTTTGCGATGATCCGCTGGGTTGAGCGCCGCAAGGACATCCCCGCCGCCAACGCCTTCGATCAATTCATCGACACCCACTATTCCAACGAGCGCATGGAGCGCGTTTTCCCGAACATGGTGTTCTCGGACGATCAAAACAGCTGATGCCATTCAGCCCCTTCGTCTTCCTGAAGTAAGCACAGGAAAGCGAAGGGCTGTTTTTCATACGTCGTCAGTTCATCCGGCGAATCTGCTGGGCTTCAATCAGCGGATAGGAGATGAGCTCCGCGCCGTCCAGATTCTCCCGATGCATATCCACCGCCGTGATCTGGCTGTTGCCGTAGGTCGTGTAGTAATAGATTCCTTTATCGGCGTTGCAGCAGCTGGGTAGATCGTAATCTCACACTTGCCCTTCTCCAGCCGGCAGCAGCCGCGCGGCTGCTCCACCGAGCGCAGAATGTGGAAAAACTGCCCGACGCTCTCCCCTTCATCCTCCGACGAAAGCGAATTGCCGCGCACAAAGGCAGCGCGCACAAACCGTGAAGCCGAAGAAAGATCGCCCGGCAGGCCCAGCGCGCCCATGCCCTTGCTGTACGGCGTGAGCGGCAGATTCTCCGCAAAAGGTGCTCTTGGGGATACCGGCGTCAAGGTCAAATAATTTCGCAGGTTGGTCATCTGCCAGTCAAAGGGGGGGCTCGTTGGTCAGCACGCCCGCGCGGGATTGTCGTAAATCTTCACGCCGCCTTTCGTCGCTTCAACCACGATCGCGCCGCTGCGGTCGGCAATCATCCAGTGCAGCGGGGACGGCGGCAGCTCCGGACGGAATGCCGCGTTCGTCACGCGGAGTCCCGCCAGCATTTCCCGCGCCTGCACGAGATTTTCGCACTGCCCCAGCACCCACGGGATAAACTCATAGGAGGCCGCCTGCTTTGCGCCGTTGTCCTGTTCCGGCACGTAACAGGCGCTGTCCCAGAAGGCAAGCCCCGCCATGCTCAGACCTTTTTCGTTCGTGGCATCGTAATAGAGCGGTAATTCTCCGCCCATAGGCCATGCCGATCAGCGCAAAAATGCGTCCGGCACTCCCCGCATAGCGGAAGCGAAACGGAAAGTTCCGCGGCGTCACCGTCACGCTCTCCCGGTAGAATATTCCAGATCCAGATTTCTTCCAAAGTAAAAATCTTTTTGTACAATACGTCGCCGCCGTACACATACTGCTTCACCAACCCTTTCTTGTTTTTTTATTCTACCACAATTCTATCCGAACATCAACAGGCGCTTTCCCCTGTTCAATCCGCTCCGCCTGTGCTATAATCAAATCAACAGGCACAGGAAAGGATGGCTTTTTTATGGATCAGACAGAAAAGCGATGGACACAAACTCGATCACCCGCGCCTATTTTTTGACGAGATTCTCATCGAAATGCGTCACATCGACAACAAAATTCCCGACACCACGCTGCACCTTTACGGCGAAACCTTCTCCACCCCCATCATGATGGCGCGCTTTCTCACCTGAAAGGACAGGGCAACGAGGGCGACGGCATGGTGCAGATGGCCGAAGGCGCCAAGTTGGCAAACGCCGTGAACTGGGCGGGCATGGGCGAGATCGAGCAGTTTGACCGCATCGCCGCTACGGGCGCACGTTCCATCAAGATCATCAAGCCCTATGACGATGAAAACATGGTGCTGGAGCGCATGGATCGTGCCGAGGCTGCGGGCGCGCTGGCTGTCGGCATGGATCTGGATCATTCCTTCGGCGGCAACGGCAAGCCCGACGTCGTGCTCGGCCTGAAAATGCGCCCCCGCACGATGAAGGAACTGGAATCCTATGTCAAGCGCACCAAGCTGCCCTTCATCATCAAAGGGCGTGCTCAGCGCCACCGACGCGCAGAAGTGCCTGGACGCTGGCGTGCAGGGCATCGTCGTCTCCATCACCACGGCATCCTGCCCACGGCGGTGCCGCCGCTGATGGTGCTGCCGGAGATTGTCCGCGTCATCGGCGGGCGCATCCCGATCTTTGTGGACTGCGGCGTGATGAACGGCACCGACGCCTTCAAGTGCCTGGCCATGGGCGCGACGGCAGTTTCGGTCGGCCGCCCCGTGATGCAGCCCATCATCGAGCGCGGCGCGCAGGGCGCTGCGGACGTGATCAGCGCCGTGACGGCGGAGCTTGCGGGCGCCATGGCGCGCACCTGCTCTCCCGATATTACCCACATCGACCCCACCGTGCTGTGGCGCCGCAACGGCGTTCACGCGATTTAAGAAACACAGCGCACAAAACCGTTCTCTTCTGACCGTGAGATGAGGACGGTTTTTTCTCTCTATCTTTCGTGTTGTTAGCACACGTAAC
>VOFG01002939.1_pt1 | contig 14347 bp, 26 predicted proteins | sample 5384171 | NCBI WGS metagenome assembly VOFG01 (sample SAMN12384726, study PRJNA508395) | human gut metagenome | isolation source: healthy gut F | host: Homo sapiens
GACAGCCTGAACAGCCAGAGCCGTGACGGGATGCTGGTGCCGATCAAGAGCGTGATCAATGAAATGTACTCGAAAGACCTGTCCCAGAAGATTCAGTCGTGCTTTCGTTCCAAAGGAAGCACGGGGAGAAATCTATATGCCTGTTCCGTTCGGTTACAAGAGAAATCAGCAGAATCATTTGATTCTGGACGAGGAAGTCAGCGATGTGGTAGTTCGGATTTTTCTCTGGAAGAAATCCGGTATGAAAGAGCGCGAGATTGCAAAGAAGCTGTCTGCGCAGGGAATCCAGACACCTTTACACGCCGCTGTCAGCTGGGATACCTGAAAAACACCTTGCGGGTAAAGAACCCAGCATGGCAGACCGTTTTCGTGACAAAGGTGCTGGAAAATCCAATCTACACAGGAACAATGGTCTATAACCGCATCGCCTACGATGAAACGAATCGGAAAATCGGGCAGAATCCACGGGAAAGCTGGCGGATGGTGCCGGACAGCCATCCGGCGATTATCAGCTGGAAACTGTTTGATGAAATTTCCGCATTACGGGAAGCCGAGCAAGCAGTCAAGGAAGAACGAAAAAAGTGGTGCAGACAGCGCAGAAAGAACAATCCGAACATCTTCAAAGGCAGAATCTTTTGCAAAAAGTGCGGAGAAAAATTGGTTTGTCATTGGCAAAGTGATGGTACGCTGTATTTTTTACTGTGCATCTTGCCATGTTTCCATCTCAGAGAAAGACCTCTGGAACGGCATTAACAAGGAGTTGCACCAACGGATGGAAGAACACCGTGATTTGCAGAAGCTGGTACGGAAAAGCTCTGGAAAAAGCAAACTCCAATCAAAAGAAATAACTACAAAACGTAAAATTGAACAGGTAATGGGCAATGTCGTTCGACTGGAATCACAGAAGCGCAGCGGCTATGAGCAGTATGTTCTCGGAAAACTTTCAAAAGAAAAATTTCTGGAACTGAAGCAGGGTTTGGAAAATGAAATCACAACACTGAAACAGACGAAAGCTGAAAAAAGAGAAAGAACTGGCCGTTGTTCAAGAAGAATTGCAACGGAAAAAGCAGATCGCAGGCAGCACAGAAGTCCTTTTGACGGCAGATAATCTGCAGCAGTATGTAAAGAAAATCGAAGTGGATCGCGGAAAAATCACTTATACAGAATTTTTATTGTGATGAAAAAGGAGAACAAAGCAATGAAAGAAATGAAAGAGAAAATCTACGATGCCCGGACAGGGATGGAATATATTTTGATTGGCGATTATTACCTGCCAGCCTTGAAAGTGCCACGGACTCGTCCGGTTGGCCGTTGGGGATGCTGCACAAGGCGTACCTGAAACTGCGAAAACCAGCCTATTATCAGAGCCTGCTGCTGAATGGAAAGCTGGACGCTGTTTTGGCAGACGTGGAAGAACAGGCAGCAGAGCGATATGAGGTTTTGATCGAGCAGATGAGCCAGCGGGAGAGCATTTCAGAAAAACTGAAAGAAGAAAATCAGATGGAGTGGGTGAGCCGCATGAGAAATCTGGAAAATCGTGCAGAGGAAATCGTAAAGGCAGAATTGATCTACACGTTTGAAAGGCGGTGAGCAGCAGATGATCGGAACCTATTACCGGCTTTCACTTGCAGACGAGGATGTGGGTGCTGATAAGGCCGAGAGCAACAGCATTCAGGGCCAGCGCGGACTGGTAGAGGGGTATATCATGGCTCACCCGGAACTGGCTGCAGAGCCGCGTCAGGAGTATGTGGACGATGGCTACTCCGGCACCTCCACGAGCCGCCCGGCGTTCCAGCGGCTGATTCAGGACGCGCAGGATGGCAAGGTGAAAACAATTATCGTAAAGGACTTTTCCCGGTTTGCCCGCGATTATATCGAAGCAGGCGATTATATGGAGCGCATTTTTCCATTGCTGGGCGTTCGATTCATCTCTGTCAACGATGGGTATGACAGTGGAATGCAGGCCGGGAACGATGTACGCGGACTGGAAGTAGCCATTAAGAACATCATCAACGCATCCTACAGCCGGGATCTTTCTGCCAAAATCGCGGCAGCAGACCATGTGATGCAGAAAAAAGGAATGTATCTCGGAGGATACCGCCCGTTTGGATTCCTGTCGGACCCGAACGACTGTCATAAGTTGATCCTCGACCCGGTAGCCAGTCGATATGTGCGGTTGATTTTTGAACTGGCATTGCAGGGCAACAGAACAGGCACCATCGCAAAAATCCTGAATGAAAAGCAGATCCCGACCCCGGCAGCGTATCATGTGGCGGAAAACCATGTGTACAGTGAGCAGAAAGCATGGGATCTGCAGCGCAGCCATTGGACAAGTGGAACGGTTTACCATGTTCTGAAAAATGAGAAGTATAAGGGAACCTATGTGGGCGCGAAATTTATTATGCCGGTTCCTTGCAAGCATCGGGTCCTGCGCGCTCCTTGGAACAGCAGGTACGAATTGAGGACAGTCATGCCGCCATTGGACCCCGGAGGAATTTGAACAAGCACAAAAGGTTATTATGCTGCAGCATGGGAAGCATCAGGCCGGGAACTACACAAAACACCAGTATCCCTTGAAAGGCAAGGTCTATTGCGGCTATTGCCAGAAGCTGATGAAATATCGTGTACTCAAGAAGCTTGGCCCTTCTTTTAACTGCAGATTTTCAGCCACAGCGGCGGACAGTCCCTGCAAGCGAATCCCAATCTCTGAGAAAGTACTGGAAGAGATTATCGAAACGCGCTGACAGCGCAGATAAAGCAGGCAGAGTATGTACTGGAAATCCTGCACGAGCGGGAACGCAAGGCGTTGATTTGCTTTTCCGCACTGGAACGGCAGGAAGAAAAGCTGAGTGCAGAAAAGGCAGAGATTGTAAAACAGCGCGTTGCACTGTATGAGCAATACGCCGACGGGAATATGAGTAAGGAAGAGTTCATCCGGCAGAGAGATGCCTACAGAGTGCAGGAAGATGAAAAGATGGAGCAGATTCAAAGGCTGCGTACCGAGAAAAATCAAGCTTTCCAGCCTGTGAAGAGGGACACCGATCATTTGCAGACTGTCATGAGTACTGTAGAAGAAGCAGGCGATGTGATGTACTTATCACAGAATGTGGTAGAAACTTTTATTGACCGCATCGAGGTTTTCAACGATGAACATGTGAAAATTCATTTTACATTTGAAAATGTGTTGGCAGACTATGCCGAATGAGTCGTAGCCAGAATCAATGCAGTAAGCAGAGTTTTTCTTGTAAGAACATGAGATTCATGGTATCATAGAAGCAATAAAAAGTCTGTGTGTGGCTACGCGAAAGGAGCAGCAGAGATGAAAAAATTGAACATCCCAGTTGGTATTTCGGACTTTGAGAAGATTCGGAACGGTGGGTTTTATTATATTGACAAATCTGGCCTGATTGCGGAAATTTTGGACGAAAAAGCAGAAGTGACACTTATCACTCGACCACGGCGTTTCGGTAAGACGCTTGGCATGAGTATGTTAGAAAGCTTCTTTGACATCCGTAAAGACAGCAAAGAACTGTTTGATGGGCTGGAAATTGCAGAGCATCAGGTATTATGTGATGAGTGGATGAACCAGTATCCGACAGTCTTTGTTTCATTCCGACAGGTAGACGGTCTGGATTTTACTGGGGCATACGATATGCTCACAATGGTGATAGCGGATTTGTACAACAAACATCTTTATTTGCTTGATAGTAAAAGTGTTACAGAATTCAAAAACAGCGTTTGAGCATCTTGCACATGGCAATGGTTCTATAAAAGAAGTTAAGAACAGCCTTATGCTTTTGACAACGATGATGCAGAGCTATTATGCAAAGCCTGTAATTCTTCTTATAGACGAGTATGATGTCCCTGTAGCAAAAGCGAATAACAACGGTTATTATAATGAAATGCTCGATGTTATGAAAGGCTTGATGCAGGCTCTAAAAGACAATCAAGCACTTCAGTTTGCAGTTGTTACGGGCTGCTTAAAGATTGCGAAAGAAAGCATTTTTACAGGAACAAATAATTTTGTATCGGATACTATCACAAATTCTCGTCTGAACGAGTATTTCGGATTTGTACAGAGTGAGGTTGACCTGTTGCTAAAGGATGCTGACTTGACAACGCAGGCTGAGAGCATCAAGAAATGGTATGATGGATACCATTTCGGAGCCTTTGATGTTTACTGCCCGTGGGATGTAATGAATTATTTGCTGGAACTGCAGCGCAATCCGAAAGCTAAGCCTATCAGCTACTGGAAAAACACCAGCGATAATGCCATCATCCGTTCCTTTATTGACTATGCAGGCAGTACCATCACAAATAAACTTGAAACGCTGATGGCTGGTGGCTGCATCGTTCAGCGTGTGGATGAAAACCTGACCTATGATTATCTACATTCCTCAGAAGACAATCTTTGGAGTACGCTGTACCTGACAGGGTACTTAACCAAGGCGCGTGAAGAAGATTATAAGGGTGAGTTGCCGGATGGCATGGTTGCCCTTATGATTCCGAACGCAGAAATCAAAGAGATTTTTTGAAACAACAGTCATCAAATGGTTCGATGACAGTACGAAGAAGTGGAATCGAAATGCTTTGTTCGATGCAGTCTGGAACGGTGATAGCGAGAATGTGAGTGAGAACGAAGTGAAAAAGTTACTGACGCTGTACAGCGGGGTTCAGTTAACAGATGTACTTTCGTTTTGATTAGAAGAACTGTATAGAGAAAATGATGAAAATGTGACTCAGAATTTGGCGGGGCCACCCCAGCGGTCGTGTGTTCTGAGGCAATTTTGTGAAGTGTTACATCACAATTTGCTGCACATGTGAAGTGCCACTTCACAGAAAAAAATCATCTGATAAGTGTATAATAAAAGCATGAAATCAAACTGTAAAAATAAAGTGGGGGAAACGAAATGGAACGGCTGCTGACACTGTATAGCGAAGTCCAATCAACGGATGTACGGTGGCTGTGGTATCCGTTTATCGCAATCGGAAAAATCACACTGCTGCAAGGTGATCCTGGCGATGGAAAATCAACCATGATGATGAATCTGATTGCGGAACTTTCAACAGGAGGTAAGACCCCGGACGGTTGTAAAATCGGTACACCGCAAAAAGTGATTTATCAGTGCTCAGAGGATGGCGTTTCAGACACGATAAAGCCCCGTCTGGAACGCTGCGGAGCAACTGCAGTAAGATTGCTTTCATCAATGAGGAGGTATATAACGGCCTTACGATTAGACGATGAGCGCATCCGTCAGGCAATCATTGAATTCCGGCCGCGCTTGGTCGTGATCGACCCGATTCAGGCTTATCTTGGCAGTGATTCCGATTTGCAGATCGCAGGCAGGGCACGGAAACTTATGCGCCGCCTTGGAATGTGGGCTGCGGGCTATGACTGCGCCATCGTTCTGATTGGACACCTCAACAAAAGAAGGCTCCAAAGGGCTGTACCGCAGCCTTGGCAGTATTGATGTTGTGGCAGCAGCACGAAGCGTCCTGCAGGTGGAGCGAGATACCGAGAATCCTGATATAAGAATCGTACATCAAATCAAAAACAGTCTTGCGCCTACGGCAGAAGACATCCGCTTTTCCATTTCTGCCGACAAGGGCTTTCGATGGCTGGAATGCAGGCCACAGCTTTTTTGAAAAACAACAGCCGGACGCCGAACCTAAATTTGATACAGAGCAACAGAAAGCTGCCTACTGGATCAAGCATTTCCTTAAAAAAGGCGATATGAGCGCAAATGAAATTTATTGCCGTCTGGACAATGAGGGTGTCAGCAAACGAGTGGCGCGGATGGTAAAAACGGAAATGGGAATCCACTGCTACCAGAAGAAGCGGAGATGGTATTGGAGTGTTCAGCTGGAAGAAGGTGCTATGAATGGACCGCAAGTATAAGGTTGGTGGCTATGTGAAACTTGCAAAACTGTGGGAACGCTCTAAGGATGCAGCGGTAGCCTATCACAGTTCCTACTATGCTGAAAAGTTTAGGGATGATGCGGATAAAGGGCTGGTTGGTGTCTATATTGACATCACAGGGAATAAGGAAATTTATAAACGCCCGGAAATGGTGCATCTGCTCAAAGATTGCAAAAGGGTGCCGTCAATCTGATTTTTTCACAGACAAGGGCCTACCTTGCAGCGAATACCTGTGATTTCTGTTTTCTGCTGAAATATCTGTTTGATTTGCCGATGCGGGTGGACATTGTTACAGATGATGACGACCAGAGAATTGACACGATTCTTGATGTTGAGAATCAGCGTCAGAACCTGAAAGAATTGGCCGAAAAATATACATCAATCGAAGGAAAGATTATCTTGAGTGGAGAATTCGACTGGAAGATGAAATGACAAAGGCTGAAGAAAAATGAACGTAGAACATATCCCAGCAAAAGATGTGGACATGCTGCCGTGTGGAGCAGACTGGCAGAGTAGGCATTTGGAGTCCGAAAAGAGAAAAGCTGAAATTCGGGACAGAATCCATAAGCAGGCAGAACAGGGCCAGAAAACGGCAAAAGACTACTTTCGTCCGGCGAAACCGACACCGTCGATTTACGACAGTGACCTGAAGCGTGTAGCGGTTTATGCCCGTGTCAGCACCTCTAGCGAAGAACAGATTTCTTCCATTGAAAACCAGACTCTATATTACACCAAAAAGATTGCAGAAACGGAAAACTGGAATTTGCAGGACATTTACAGCGATGAAGGAAAATCTGGCACATCGCTGCGGGAAACGTGATGCGTTTAAACGCATGATGCGAGATGCCAAAGACCAGAAGATGGATTTGATTATCTGTGCCAGCATTTCACGTTTTGCTCGGAATTTTTCAGATTGCATGACGCAGATCGCGGCCCTGAAAACCATGCACCCGGCACATCCCATTGGCGTGTACTTTGAAACGGAAAACATCTACACGCTGAATCCAAGCAGTCAATACAGTCTTGACATTCAGGCTCTTTTGGCAGACTGGGAATCGGGCAACAAGAGCCGCCGCATGATCCTTTCGTATGACCAGCGCATTATGACAGGCCAGTACCCGGTGGCCGACCTGATGGGGGTATCGGCATACCAAAGATGGACAGTTGGTAATTGAGCCGGAAGAAGCGAAGACGGTGCGGTTTATCTTTCTGGCGTTTATTCAAGCAAGCTGGGCAAGGTCACAAAGAATAATGGGAATCGCTGCTCTGCCTATGTCCCGGAACATCACGAAGCAATTGTTTCGCCGGAGATTGCACGGGCTGCACATCTTGTGGCATCCAGCAGCAAAAAGTGCGGTGTGCAGGATATTGTGGTAATCCGGCAGGGAGCATTGAAAGGCTTTGTGGGTATCCATCCGAACTGGAACGGTATCAATGCTGAAAGCATCCGCAGCCTTTGCCTGAGCACCTATCTGCCGGAAGAGGTGGCAAAACTGAACAAGATGGCAGAAATGCGGTCTGGAAAGAAGTTGGATATGGCATTGCCATCTGATTATTTGACGGTATCTGGCATATGTTTTATCAATCAAAGCAGCCCGGTTATGACGATTTCTAAAAATGGAATCCGTTTTAGCAAAGCGTGTCATACCCGCTTGGACGACTGCGAATATGTGGAACTGCTCTATCATCCGATTCTGCAGGTCGTGATTTTGCGAAAGAGCGATCATGGCTCTTCAACGGCGATGCACTGGCAAGATGACAATGACGTTCATAGTGCCTTTTCAGCCAGAGCATTTTCTGGACTGGTCTTCCAAACATTGAACTGGAGAAGGAATTGCCGCTATCAGTGCCGTGGTATCTGCCAGGAACGGGAAAACGCAAAATTCCTGCTCTTTGAGTTGGATGAGTCCCGGATTTTGATTGGGAAAAATCATTATGAACAGGCTGAGGATACTCGATGAACCTGGAATGTCGGCTGTATCGGCATAAGTGGGTTCAGAGCATTACGGCCGGTGATGTGATGGAATCTGGCCAAGTCGTAGAAAATCCCATGATTGGCGCGATTCCGAGCAGAAATGAAGTTCAGCGTGAACTGGATGACCTTTTAATGTCGATGTAGGAGGATTTGAGAAATGGAAGAAAAAGCAGGGAGCAGGAAATGAGTGCTCAGGAGATCTCGCTGATTCGTGAGTTGGCACAGATACGAAAAGAGTATAAAGAGAGCTGGAGTACGAAAAATTTGATGGCTATGAGTTGCCGCCACGCACACAGTTTTCCATGCTGAATAAACCTGCAGTGAGCATAAAATATGGTGTTATGAAATTTAATATGGCGTGCATTCGGCTTTTTGAAGGAATCAAGTATGTCCTTCCGATTTTGCACCCCAATAAGAAGCGGCTTGCGTTGATTATGTGCCCGGAAGAGGACAGCGCGTCTGTTGAATGGGCACGACAGAAAGACGAAAACTGGGTGAATAAGGATATTACATCATTGGAATTTGTGGAAAATATCTTCAGGCTCATGAACTGGAATCGGGAATGCCGTTATAAAGTGCTTGGACGGGTGGCTATCAGATCAGGGTCTTTGTATGTTGTTTGATTTGGAAGAAGCAATCATGTTCACCCCGAAGCCACAGGAATATACGGATCCGCTTACTGGTGAAATGAAGAAAAAGCAGATGAAATTCTTCCCGGATGCCTATAAGAACCGTATCGGAAAATCTTATGATGACTACATGGCAGATCATCAGATGAACATGTTTGAGGACTTCATTGGGTATCAGAGTTCTACTGTATTGGATGAGCCCGAACGGGAAGCAGGCACTACTTCAATACCGATTCCGCAACGTGAAGAATCTGAAAATATACCTTCGCCAGATTTACCGGGACAGCTTGAAAACGTACAACAATCGGGCAATGAGATTGCTGAGAGAGGAATGCCGACATGAATTCTGGGCGAGTTATGAACCTACGAGTGACAATTCCGGCGGAAAGCCGGAGAATGAATGTTGGGAAAGATGTTATCCGTATTCTTGGAAGTCCGGCCTATATCTGCGTTTTGCAGAGGAAAGATCGGAAGTCTATTGCGATTACTCCGTGCACCGCTGAGCATCCCATGTCCTTTAAGGTCCCGGACAGGCTGCTGACCGATGGGCAGTGTCGGATGATGATTAACGGAATACAGTTCATTCAGGTGTTGCTGGAAGCAAATGGTCTGGCGGCAGGAAAAGACCATCAGTTTAAAGGACGGTATGATGCCGAGAAAAATGCAGTTATCATTTCGCTTGAAAAAGATGAACAAAGTGCCCTCTCGCCTCAAAAGTGTACAACTTGACATCACGTCCACTTGGTCGTATAATACGTCCAAATGGACGTGATGAAGGGAACCAATATTATGAGTGCCGGAATTTTAGATGGCTTTCAAACGATAATTCCAACAGCAGCGGCTGTCTTATCGGAAAGACGACAAATATTAAGGATGACGCAACAAGAGGTTGCTGATCGAGCCAATATAACTTTACGTCAATATCAAAGGCTGGAATCTGGGGAAAGAAATATTTTGACTTCCTTTGGCTTGGCCTGTCGGGTAATTGAAGCTCTTGATATGGATGTTTCTAAATTCTATCATGGTGGCTATTACCTTGAAGAATTGAAAACTATTGAAGGCAAACGATTTGGTGACAGGGGAAAACATCAATTTAAATGACGGCATGATGCCGAAAAAAGAGCAATATAAAAGAATTATCCCGTGGAAACAGGGGAGATAATGCGTGAAAAGTATGAAAATGGATTGATTCGGAATGAACATGAATTTAAGGAGGTGCTGAATAATGTGCTATTTAGTAGCAAAAGATCGTAATGCACATGGTTGTTTTGCTCTAAAAACGACGCATGGGAAGCATCTGGTGGAATTAAAAAAGAGAATTGAACAAAGAGGTTGGATATAAGGGAGTACAGCTTGTAACAATCAGCAGGCCAACAGCGTATGGTGAGTATGCGCCTTACCACTTTGTGGATACAGAACAGGAATTTCAGACTCTTGTAAAGGGTCTTCGTCCATAAAAATGCTGTACGTGGGAGCAGTGTATTTCAGTTCAGGCGATTGGTGTGTGCTGGAATAATACCATCTGTAGTCAGGTTAAGCCCCCGAATTATGAATAAGAAGATAAGCCCTACAAGGCTCAAATTGGTGTAAGAACCGATTGAAAGCCTTGTAGGGCTTTTTTTTTTTTTACAAAAATTTTTGTTCCTTACTTGACAACCGCATAGGGTCAACCAAGAAAACCTACGATAAATAAAGGATTTTGACGGATCGACTCGTTCAACAAAAATATTTATTTGCTGACAGGCTGCGGAGAAGCTGAAATCCAGAGGTTATAGGTGGGAGGTTTTGGTGCAGCTCTGTTTTGACCCACAAAATGAGCAGCAAGTAAAAAATCAAGGAGAACGAATCGAGCCTACGGTGGATTGCCATTGAGTGATCCGCCGTGGGCTTGTTTGCTGCTTTATTAAATGAAGAATTAGTGAGGGAGAACAGCACTATGAGAAATTATAAAACTGCTGTGGTTGGCACGGGGAGTGTGAAATAATATGGGCAACCAAAAATAATCCTGATTTCATGCGGGTTTGCGCGGCTGACCTTTTACCTCAACTTGTTTCTGCTTGTCATGGTGCGTTACGGTCAGCGTGTTTTCAGGAGTTAATGGCTTCTGGTTGCGCTCTATACTTAACCCACCACAGCGAAAGCTGATAGAGCAAAAAACAGAATAAGGAGGTACGAAGGCGCGCCTGCGTATAGATTGCTGCTGCAATCTGTATACAGGCTTGTTGTTGTACAATGAAGTAAGTTGAGGTAAAAGAATACGAAAAGAATACGATGGAAAGAAATGTTGTTTTTAATTATGTGGTAGACACATGATTAAAAAGAAAATACTATCTCTGCAAAATTGTATATAAAATTTAGTGAAATTATGAGGGGTATTTGGAGATGAGAAAGAATAAAATCAGAATATTGCATGTGGCGCAGGCAGCAGGCGGCGTGGATCGCTACATCCGAATGCTTCTCAAGTATTTGGATAAAGAAAAGTTTGAGAATATCTTGATTTGTTCGCAAGATTTTCATGAAGAAGATTACAAAGGTTTGGTTGATTATTTTGATCAGGTAGAAATGACAAGAGCCATCGGAAGTAATGATTTAAAGGCAATTAAATCGGTTAGAACACTAATAAAAAAATATAACCCCGACATTGTCTATGCGCATTCTAGCAAGGCGGGGGCAATTGCTCGTGTTGCAGATATTGGACTGAAAAATCATTGTGTGTACAATCCACATGGTTGGGCTTTTAATATGCGTTGTTCTGCAAAGAAAAAGGCTGTATATACTGCTATTGAGAAGATTGCAGCACCATTTTGCGATAAGATCATCTGCATATCGGATGCAGAAAAAAATCAGCTCTCGATAAGAAAATTTGTAAAGAGAATAAACTGCAGGTTATCTTTAACGGTGTCGATATTGAAGGCTATGAAAATGGGGAACACGGTGTAGTTAAGAGAAGAGATCTGAATATACCAGAAGAAGCATTCGTCGTCGGTATGGTTGGACGAATGAGTCCACAGAAAGCACCTGATGTTTTTATTAAGATGGCAAAACAAGTTAAGGATAAAGTGCCTAATGCACACTTTATTATTGTTGGAAATGGAAATCAGGAAACTAAAATTAGAAAATATGCGGAGGACAACAATTTCTCGGAAAGCTTACATATTACAGGATGGGTTGATAATCCGATGAGTTATGTGGAAATTTTCGATGTCGCGTGTTTACTGAGTCGCTGGGAGGGCTTTGGTTTAGCTTTGCCGGAATATATGATGGCAGGTAAGCCAATCGTGGCGAGCAGAGTGGATGCTATCCCTAATATAATACGGAATGGAGAAAATGGTTTGCTTGTTGAAGCGGATGACGCTCATGGAGCAAGTGAAGCTGTGTTACAAATCTATCAGGAAAATGATTTGAAAGACAGATTAGTGACACAAGGATTGGAAGATGTGCATAACAGATTTAATGCTCGGAGAGTTTTCTGCGGAGCATGGGAAGCTTTTCGAGAGAATAATGGAGGATGAAGGGCATTATTTTGGCAGGTGGTTCAGGCACACGCCTTTATCCATTGACAAAGGTAACAAGTAAACAGCTCTTGCCAATCTATGACAAACCGATGATTTATTATCCGATGTCTGTCCTGATGGACGCAGGCATCCGTGACATTTTGATTATCTCCACACCGCAGGATACACCTCGATTTGAGAACCTGCTGGGTGATGGACACTAGTTTGGTGTGAACTTGACCTATGCTGTTCAGCCGTCTCTGGATGGACTGGCACAGGCCTTTATCATTGGTGCCAACTTTATCGGCAATGAATCTGTGGCTATGGTGCTGGGCGACAACATCTTTGCGGGTCATGGTCTGAAGAAGAGATTAAACGCAGCAGTGGAAAAGGCGGAAAACGGCAAGGGCGCAACGGTGTTTGGCTACTATGTGGACGATCCGGAGCGTTTCGGCATTGTGGAGTTTGACAAGAACGGTAAGGCCATTTCTATCGAGGAAAAGCCAGAACATACGAAGAGCAACTACTGTGTCACCGGTTTGTACTTCTATGATAACCGTGTGGTCGAGTTTGCTAAGAACCTGAAACCGTCTGGTCGTGGTGAACTGGAGATTACCGATTTGAACCGCATTTATCTGGAAGGATGCAGAGGGAAAATGAAGAACAATAGCTATTTTTCCTGGGAAATGCGATGATAATAGGAACAAAGAATTAGTGATAAAATATTCTAAAACTATGAGTGCTTAGACAAGGAAGACGAGATGAAGAAATATATAAGATATATTCCGCTAATTTTCTCCTTACTTTTGATATTTGGATTGACTTTTCAAAATAGGGCTGAATCGAAGCAACTAACAGAAAGTACACAAGCTGTTATTGGAAATGTTGTAAGTAGTTCATCAAAAAGCAAATTGGTGGAATGACTATATTTTAATGAGAAAACTTGGACATATACCAGAATATTTATTGCTTGGTGGAAGCGCATATGTTGTTTTTGGTAAATGGTTGAAAGCTGGAATATTTTGTGTGACTATTAGCTTTATTGATGAAGTTGTGAGGGGACTTCTTCCGGGGAGAGAATTTGATTTCATAGATATGAGATTTGATTTGATAGGGTATGCGATAGGAATTGCATTAGCGCTGGTTGGAATTGAAATATGGAAAAAATCAAATGTAAAAATATAGGGAGTTAATAGAATGATTGAATTGTTAGGCCTGCCGGGAGCAGGAAAAACAACATATGCAAAGAAAAAATTGGGCAATTATACAAATATACTTGAAAACAATATATATTCTGATAATAGAATTCGTCAGAATTTGAATAAAATTGTTTTCTATGTTTTTTTGCCGTAAGAAACCCAAAACGCTATTTACTCGGCATAAATAGATTAAATAATATTCATTTTAATTCTAGAAAAACCAAGATTAAAATGAATTTATATTTATTTATGACATTGGGACTATTAGATAAATATAAAGATAAAGACGTGCTAATTGATGAGGGATTGGGGCAGGTCCTATGGGCATTTTATTATAATTCTAAAGATTCTATTGAAGCGATTAACGGTATTTTTGATATGTTCAACGAGTATTGTTGTGATACGGTGTTGTTTATCAGTGCGGAGAAAGATGAAATAAAGAATAGATTATTATTAAGAAAGAATAATGGCGGTTCAGAATTGCAAAAGGATTTATTATCAGATGATAAATATTTGGATTTCGCAATAGAGTGTATGAAGCGAGTGCTGTCAATGCTTGAAAAGAAAGGCATCAAGTATTTTGTTATCGAGGAGAGAGAAAAATGAGAAAAGTTCTGTATTTGATTAACAGCTTGAAAAATGGTGGCCCAGTTAATATGTTATATAGTTTGTGTAAATATTTAGATAATACGCAATACAAGATATATGTGATGGCACTCAAGAAATGCGATATTAATGCTAGAGATTTTAGCAATTTAAATTGTGAATTAATAATTATAAATGAAAATAACAAATTGAAAAGGATAAATAAAGCATTCGAAGAGATTAAAAAGAATTAGTCCGGACATTATACATTCACATGGTGGACTGGCAGATTGGATAAACGTTCATACGAAAAATGGGTCTAAAAAAATAACTACTATTCATTGTGATCCGGATATTGATTTGATAATGAAATATGGAAAGGTCAAAGGAACTATTGTAGCCAATATCTTTTTACATAATCTAAAAAGAATGGATTGTCCAATAGCCTGTTCAGAAACTATATCAAACAAAATTTATGAAAATCGAAAAGTTAAATTTGATTATATCAGAAATGGAATAGATCCTACAATGCTTGTAGTCAATAA
>VOFG01004117.1_pt1 | contig 14319 bp, 26 predicted proteins | sample 5384171 | NCBI WGS metagenome assembly VOFG01 (sample SAMN12384726, study PRJNA508395) | human gut metagenome | isolation source: healthy gut F | host: Homo sapiens
CACCGTCCCCATGAGCCGCACTGCCTTGGCGGAGTACTGCGCCGACCGCTCCGCCATGACCCGGGAGCTGGCCCCATGAAGGCCGAGGGGCTCATCGACTATGACAAGCGCAGTTTACCCTCTATTCCTGAAAAGACAGGTCCCCGGCCTGCCGTTGCTGGCAGGTCGGGGACCTGTATCTGTGTTAGAATCCATTGCGATTTCGGTTCTCGGCGTGTGGCGAAGGAACAGGGCCGCACCCAGGATGGCAAGGGAGATGAGCCAGTAGAGGCCCATAGGCGACGATGCCTTCCGCCCCGGAAAAGACGCCGATTCCCAGGTAGATGGCGGAGGCGATGAAGTGGTAACGAACGGTCGCTCCAGGGCTTCCGCCCGGCGGCGCCAGGTGTACATGGTGAACAGGATGGGGAGGATCCACAGCGCCACAGTGGCTCCCCCAGGAAACAGATCCATCTCGAACATGGAGGACCTCCTTTCCTAAGAAGAGGGGTCCCTCAGAAGGGCCGGTAGCCGTGGCTGCTGTAATGCCGCACCAGCAGCGCGGTGGCGGCGATGAGGGCGCCCAGAAGAAGGATCACGAAGATGGTGTCGGTGGTCAGATTCATGGGGCTGGTGGCCAGGAAGTAGACAATGGAGGCAATGACTTGCCACCGGACCACGCAGGCCCTGGCCTCTGCCTGGGACTGGTTCCACGTCAGCACAGCCAGCAGCACGGGCAAAGCGAAGAGGATCACCGTTAAAATCCAAAAGTACAACATGATTTGACCTCCTTTCCAAGGGTCAAACGAAAGGGGTGGATGGGATCTGTCCGGCGAAAGGTTCCTCCAGGGGAGCCGTCTGGAGGGGATGGGTTCCGGACGTACTCTTCCTGTTCCCTATTATAGCAGGGGGACGGGGAAAAAAGTCCACAAGGATTTGTGCGTTTTATAAAATTTTTTTCACAAAGTTTAGAAAATTATGCCCATCTGCACAAGGATGCTGAAGGGGCCGCCTTTACAAATCCCCCCCGATGGTGATAGGATAAGGAACAGACTTGCGCAAAGAAAGGAAGATGCCCGTGAAACGTGGTTTGGTCATGGAAGGAGGCGCCATGCGGGGCCTGTTTACCGCCGGCGTCATCGATGGGATGATGGAAGCGGGGATCGTCTTTGACGGGGCCATTGGGGTGTCCGCCGGGGCGGTGTTTGGGTGCAACTATAAATCCAACCAGCCGGGGCGGGTGCTGCGGTACAACCTCCGGTTCTGCAAGGATCCCCGGTACAGCAGCTTCCGCTCCCTGGTGACCACCGGGGACCTCTTCGGGGCGGACTTCTGCTATCGGGAGTTTCCCGACCGCCTGGACCCCTTTGACAAGCAGGCCTACCGGGAAAACCCCATGGACTTCTTCGTGGTGGGCACCGACGTGGACACCGGCCAGCCGGTGTACCACAACTGCCTGGAGGGGGCGAGGAGGATCTGGACTGGTTCCGGGCCTCGGCCTCCATGCCCCTGGCCTCCCGGATCGTCTCCGTGGGGGGCTATGACCTGCTGGACGGGGGCATCGCCGACTCCATCCCCTGGCCTATCTGGAGGAACAGGGTACGACCGGAACGTGGTGGTCCTCACCCAGCCCATGGGCTATGTAAAGACCAAGAACAAGGCCATGCCCCTGCTGCGGCGGGTGTACAAGGACTATCCCCAGCTCCTGGACACCCTGGCCCGGCGGCAGGACGTGTACAACGAGACCACCGCCGCCATCCGGGAGAAGGAGCGCCGGGGGAGGTCTTTGTCATCCGCCCGGAGGCACCCCTGGACATCCACCGGGTGGAGCATGACCGGGCGCGGATCCAGGCGGTCGATGACCTGGGCCGGGCGGTGATGGAGAAGCGCCTGGAGGCCATGAAAGCATTCTTGCAGGAGGAAAGACCATGACCGAGAGAGAACAGCAGCTGGCGGGCCTGGCCACCGAGTGGCGGACCCTGCCCTACACCTGGCGGGACTGTGCCCTGTACGCCCTGGCAGTGGGGGCGGACGGGCGGGAGCCCCAGTACACCTATGAGAAGGACATGCAGGTGATCCCCACCTTTGGGGTGCTCCCCTACTGGGGGCGGTGAACGTCACCCCCTGAAGTTCCCCGGCCCCGGGCCATCCCGGTGCTGGTGGAGGAGCGCCTCCAGCCGGAGCGGTCCTATGTGAACCTGGACTTTGAGTTCCTCTACCACCGCCCTATCCCGGCGGGGAAGGGGAGCTTTGTGTACCGGGATGTGCTCACCGACCTCTTCGACCGGGGGAGGGCCGGGGATGGCCGTCCGGTCCCAGGTGGAGGTCTTTGACGAGGGGGCGTGCTGCTGTGCACCAACCGGTGCACCACCCTCTTCCCCACCCTGGGGGGCTACGGCGGCCAGCCCATGCCCCGCCGGGCTTAGCCACATCCCCGACCGGGAGCCGGACTTTGTGGCGCGGGACCACGTCGGGGCGGCCCAGCACCTCCTCTACCGCCTCACCGGGGACACCAACCTGGTCCACGTGGACCGGGCCGTGGCGGAGAGCCGGGGCCTGGCGGGCCCCTTCGTCCACGACCTGTGCGCCTTTGGCTACGCCTGCCGGCTGGCCATCGGCCAGCTCTTCCCGGCCAGCCGGAGAAGCTGCGGCGGATGTACGGGGCGATGAAAACCGTCCTCTATCCAGACACCCCGGTGGAACTCCACCTGTGGCAGACTGGCCCCGGCCAGGGCCTTCCGCCTGGTGAACGCCGCCACCGGCCAGGCCATCCTGGACCGGGGGGAGCTGGACTGGATCTGATACGCTTTACGAGAAACCGCCCACCTGCCTGCGCAGGTGGGCGGTTTTTCGTGGGGGAATTACACTTTTTCATGGATCTTTCCGGGATAGAGGATGAATTTCCGGGCCAGGAAGTTCCAGAAAAACACCAGGATGCTGCTGATCAGCTTAGAGACCATGAAGTAAACGTGCAGGTGGCTGGTGAAGAGGAACATCAGCAGCTCCGTCAGCAGCAGCCCCACCACAGAGATGGCGCAGAACACCAGCACCTCCACCCCTTAGAGGCCCCACCGTGGCGTTGATCGACTTGAAGGCGAAAAACTTGGTGAGCAGGAAGTTGCAGACCGTTCCGGCGGTAAAGGAACAGGCCGCCGCGGGCAGATAGTGCATCCCCGCAGCCTCCAGAAAAAGAGGAGGAGGAAATCCACCAGGAAGGAGGAGACGCCGGTGATCACGTACCGAAAGAGCTGGGTCACCGTATTGGCGGTGGGTTCCAGGAGCAAGGCGTGGAACCGGCCCCGGCGGAACAGTTCCCAAACGCGATGGCGTCCTGTACGGTGTGGCCTTTTAAGAGGAGTTGGAGCAGACGATCTTTCATGGGTTCTCTTCCGGGCGGGTTGCTTTTTTCCTTTCTGCTTTGTTCCAGGGCCAAGGCGCGGGGGGCGGTGTCCTCCCGGTGAAACAGGCCCATGTCATAGAAGATCTCCAGGTGAATCTCTCCCCACCGGGGGCTGGGGTGGTGCCCCCGCATCAGGTGGATTTCTGGTGGACGTCCCGGTTGAGGAAGTTTTCCACCAAGTCCAGGGAGGACAGGTGGCCGTACTCATGGTTGACAAACTGGAGCAGGCACTGGTGGAGGAAGGGGGCCAGGTCTGGGTCCTCCTTGGCCAACTGGGCCAGGTCGTCCCCTAAGTACAGCGGGGGAAAGGGAAAGGAGCTGACCTGGGCATAGCCGTGGTCCCGGCCAGTCCCGGCTGTCGGGGTCGGCCTGGAGCAGGCCGAGCAGGGCAGAAAGAGTTCCATGGCAGAGACCTCCCATTGATTTGCAAGATTGTGCAAGCAAGTATACTCCTTTTGATGCAAAAGTAAAGAGAAACCCGAAACTTTGGAAAGAAGCGAAACTCAATCCCGGTGGGGGCGGGTGACCAGGCCGGCGGCCAGCAGACAGACCACGGACCCGGCCAGCACGGCCCAGGGCGCCCAGTCCGGCCTCCTGGGACAGGGTGACCTGGGCGGTGGTGTCCTCTGTGGCGGTTTCGGCCCAGGCCTCCACGGAGCCGCTGCCCAGCAGGCGCTGCGCTCCCCAGGTGAGCAGGGTGCCGTCCGGAGAGGAGGCAGGCAGTCTGATAGGTCCCGGCGGCCACGTCCACCGCGCCGGTGGCCTCGGTCACCTGGGTGGGCTGGGGAACCAGGGCGGCGGTGTCCGGGTCCAGCCCCAGCTGCCCCTGGTCGTTCCGGCCCCAGACCCACAGGGAGCCGTCTTCCAGGATGGCCACGGTGTGGCCGGTTCCCGCGGCCACGGCCAGCACGGCACCGTTCAAGGGGACCTGGACGGGCTGGGTTTGCAACACCTCAGTGGCCTGGCCGGTGCCCAGCTGGCCGTCGATGTTGCTCCCCCCATCCAGAGGGTGCCGTCGGTGCGGAGGGCGGCGGCGTGGTAGCCCCAGGTTCACGGCGGAGACGTCGGTGAGGATCTGCTGGGGGGTGGGGCGGCTGTCCTGGGTGCCGTCCCCAGTTGGCCGAAAGAGGTTATCCCCCAGGTCCACAGGGTGCTGTCGGTGCGGATGGCGGCGGTGGCCCCCACCCCGGCGGCCACGGTGGTGACCCCCTCCATCACCTGGGCCGGGGTGGGGCGGCTGGTGTAGGTGCCGTCCCCCAGCTGGCCGTAGAGGTTGTCCCCCCAGGTCCAGAGGGTGCCGTCGGTGCGGAGGGCGGCCACGTGGTAGTCCCCGGCCACCACGGCGGTGACCTGGTCCAGCACCTGGACAGGGGTGGCAGAGCCCTCGGTGGTGCCAGTGCCCAGCTGGCCCTCGTCGTTGCCGCCCCAGGTCAGAGGGTGCCGTCGGCTTTCAGCGCCACGGTGAAGTCGGCGCGCTGGCGGACACCACGTCTTCCATCACGGCCAAGGGCTGGCTGGCGTAGGGGATGGGGTTGCCCTCCAGGTCGGTGCTGGTCTCCTGGGTCTCCGTGCCCAGCTGGCCTGCCTGGTTGCTGCCCCAGGCCCAGAGGGTGCCCGTCTCGTCCACATAGACGGTGTGGGACAGGCCGGCGCTCAGGCGGAGGGGCTCCTCCGGGGAGCCCATGTCGTAGGCGCCCACAGGGAGGATGGAGCAGCATAAGAGGGTAAAGGTTGCGGCAAGGGAAACCGCGGTATGGCGTTTCATGGAGTGACCTCCTTTTTCTGGAAATGAATAAATGGGTTGCATATCTCTGCTAATATACAGGGAATTCCGAAAAAAGCAAGTTTTTTCTGTCATACCGAGGAAAAACCGGACATTCCCGTGGGAATTTGCCAAGGTTAACCAAAAACGATGGAAGGAAACCCACCCATAGGCCTGGCCTTGACAGCGGCAGGCCCATTTGCTAGCATGGGGGACAGAAAGAAAACTCTTGCAGAAAGGGTGAGAGGATGAAACCATCTCACCGGAAAGGCTTCCCTGGCCGCGCTGCTGGAACTGGCGGTGGGGGCAGTGGCCTTAGTGACCATCGGCGTGACGGGGTTTGACGGGAAACTGCTGGTGCTGGGCGGGCTGCTGCTCCTGTTTGGGGTGGGGGGCCTCACCGGCAGCCTCTCCCAGGGAGGCTGCCCAGGCGCAGGCAAAGGACCGCAGCCGCCAGGCCAAGGCCAGGATGTATGATGTGCTCACAAGGGTTCTGTTTGCCATGACCCTGCTGTCCCTGGTGGGGGCGGCCATCACCCAAAGCTGCGGGCTTTGTGGCCCTGCTCCTGGTGAGCGCGTCGCTGCTGGGGTCGCTTGGATCGGGTACCTGGTTGCCGCGCTCCATGGAGGAAAAGAACGTGAACACCGCCCGGACGATTCCTCGTCGGGCGGGTTTTTGAATCGGATAAACAGCAGTGCGCCGGCTCAAATCGCCTCCGCGATCCGGCGGCCCATCTCGGCGGTGCCGATGAGGGTACCCTCCCCGGCGAAGAGGTCGGGGTGCGGTAGCCCTGGTCCAGCACGGCCTTCACGGCGTTCTCCACGGCGTCGGCCTCCTGCAGCAGGCCGAAGGTGTACCGGGCATCATGGCGGCCGAGAGGATGGTGGCCATGGGGTTGGCCTTGTCCTGACCGGCAATGTCCGGGGCGGAGCCGTGGACGGGCTCGTACATGCCAAAGTTGCCCTTTGCCAGGGAGGCGGAGGGCAGCATGCCGATGGAGCCGGTGATCTGGCTGGCCTCGTCGGAGAGGATGTCCCCGAAGATGTTGCTGGTGACGATGACGTCAAACTGCCGGGGTTGCGCACCAGCTGCATGGCGGCGTTGTCCACGTAGAGGTTGTCCAGGGTGACCTCAGGGTAGTCCTGGGCCACCTCGGCCACCACCCGCCGCCACAGGCGGGAGGACTCCAGCACGTTGGCCTTGTCCACGCTGGTGACGTGCTTGCTGCGCTTCATGGCCATGTCAAAGGCCACCTTGGCGATGCGGCGGACCTCCTCCTCGGCGTACTGCTCCACGTCGTAGGCGGCAGGGCCCAGGTCAGTGTCCTTAAAGCCCTTTTTCGCCGAAGTAGATGCCGCCGGTGAGCTCCCGGACCACCACGATGTCCAGCCCGCCGGCCAGGATCTCGGGTTTCAGGGGGAGGCGTCCGCCAGCTGCTCAAAGAGCAGGGCGGGGCGGAGGTTGGCGAAGAGCCCCAGGGCCTTCCGCAGGCCCAGCAGGGGCCCGTTCCGGCCGCTGGTCGCCGGGGAGGGTGTCCCACTTCCAGCCCCCCTACGGCCCCCAGAAGGACCGCGTCGGAGGCCTTGCACACGTCGATGGTCTCCTGGGGCAGGCAGGCGCCGGTGGCGTCAACGGCGCAGCCGTTTACCAGGACCTTTTTGGTAGTGGAAGGGTGGCCGAACTTCTCCCCCACCTTGTCCAGGACCAGGAGGGTCTGCTCCACCACGTCGGGGGCCGATGCCGTCCCCGGGGATCACGGCAAGTTTGTATTCCATGGGGTTATGCCTCCTGTCTCTTCTTGATGTCGGCCATCAGGCCGTTTACCTGGATGATCTCCTTGATGAACGCCGGGAAGGGTGGCCTGGTAGGTCTCGCCCTTGGTGAGGTTGGTGATGAGGCCGGTGTCAAAGTCGATGGCCACCTCGTCACCGCTCTGGATCTTTCGCTGGCCTCGGGGCATTCCAGGATGGCCAGACCGATGTTGATGGCGTTGCGGTAGAAAATGCGCGCAAAGCATTTGGCAATAACGCAGCCCACGCCGCTCGCCTTGATCAACGGGCGCATGCTCACGCGAGGAGCCGCAGCCGAAGTTGAAGCCGCCCACCATCACGTCCCCGGCCTTCACCACGTCCACGAAGTGCTTGTCAATGTCCTCCATGCAGTGGGCGGCCAGTTCCTTATGGTCGGCCGTGTTCAGGTAGCGCGCGGGGATGATGACGTCGGTGTCGACATTGTCCCCGTATTTGTGTACGAATCCCTTTTGCGTTCATGGGTTTCTTCCTCCTCCCAGGTGTCAGTTCCGCGGGTCGGCGATGCCGGATGCCACGGCGGAGGCGGCCGCCACAGCGGGGCTGGCCAGGTAGATCTCCGAGGTGATGCCGCCCATGCGGCCCACGAAGTTGCGGTTTGTGGTGGCCACGCACTTCTCGCCGTTGGCCATGACGCCCATGTGTCCCCCAGGCAGGGGCCGCAGGTGGGGGCGGAGACAGCGCAGCCGGAGGCGATGAAGGTGGTGAGGTAGCCCTTCTCAATGCACTCCTTGTAGATGCTGGGTGGCGGGCATCACGATGCACCGCACATGGTCGGCCACCTTCTTACCCTTTGAGGATCTGGGCGGCCACGGCCATGTCCTCCAGCTTACCGTTGGTGCAGGAGCCGATCACCACCTGGTCGATCTTGATCTGGCCCACTTCGGAGATGGGGTGGGCGTTCTCCGGCAGGTGGGGGAAGGCCACGGTAGGCTCGATGGTGCTAAGGTCAATCTCCACGGTGCGGACGTACTCGGCGTCGGGGGTCGGCCTCGTAGGCGGGTGGGGCGGTTCACCCGGCCGTCCATGTAGGCGCGGGTCACGTCGTCCACCTCGAAAATGCCGTTTTTTGCTCCGGCCTCGATGGACATGTTGGCGATGCACAGCCGGTCGTCCATGGACAGGGCGGCCACGCCGTCGCCGCAGTACTCCAGGCTCTGGTACAGGGCCCCGTCCACGCCGATGAGGCCGATGAGGTGGAGGATCACGTCCTTGCCGCTGACCATGGGCTGGAGCTTGCCGGTGAGGTGGACTTTGATGGCCTCGGGGACCTTGAACCAAGTCTCCCTGGTGGCCATGCTTACGGCGGCCATGTCGGTGGACCCCACCCCCGGTGGAGAAGGCCCCCAGGGCCCCGTAGGTGCAGGTGTGGGAGTCGGCGCCGATGATGCACTCTCCGGCGGCCACCAGGCCCTTTTCCGGCAGGAGGGCGTGCTCCACCCCCATCTGGCCCACGTCGTAGAAGTTGTCAATGTCAAACCGCTGGGCAAAGGTGCGGCACTGCAGGCACTGCTCGGCGGCCTTGATGTCCTTGTTGGGGGTGAAGTGGTCCATCACCAGGAGATCTTGCTCTTGTCAAAGACCCCGGTGAACCCTCCTGTCAAACTCCCGGATGGCCACGGGAGAGGTGATGTCGTTGCCCAGGACCATGTCCAGCTTGGCCCGGATCAGCTGGCTTGGCTCTTCACTTCCGGCAGGTTTACGTGGGCAGCGAGGATTTTTTTGCGTCATTGTCATTCCCATAGGAAAACCTCCTCTTTTGAAGTTGCGATGGATGTCAGGGGGAACCCGGCGGGGGTTCAGTCGTGGGTGGGGATAAACTGCTTGACCTTTGTTCTCCCGGTTCACAGCGGTGATCAGGGCATAGACCGAGGCCATGGTGATGTCGCTGTCCACCCCTACGCCCCAGTAGTGGTTGCCCTCGTCGTCGGCGATGACCACGTAGGCCGAGGCCAGGGAGTCAGAGTCGGTCTCCAAGGCGTGCTCCTCGTAGTCCACAAACTGGTACTTGATGTCGGGGTTGGCGATCTTCAGCACGTTGCTCACAGCGTCCAGCGGGCCGTTGCCCCGGGCGCTGAGGTAGAAGAGCTGGCTGCCGATGGCCAGGGTGACGTCGGCCACGGTGGAGCCCCCCTCCCGCAGCCAGGAGATGTCCTGCAGGGCGATGGGCCGTCCTTGTTCTGGTACTCGTGCTGGAAGGCCACCAGGATCTCGCTGGGGGTGAGCTCCTTGTGGGCGTGGTCGGAGATGCCCTTGATGAAGTAGCCCACCTCGGTGGCCATCTCCTTGGGCAGGTCGTAGCCGAAGTTGTGCTCCAGGATGTAGGAGATGCCCCCTTGCCGGACTGGCTGTTGATGCGGATGACGTCGGTCTCGTACTCCCGGTTGACGTCGTGGGGGTCCAGGGGAGGTAGGGGGACGGTCCAGTATTTCTCCTCCCGCTCTTCCCGGAAGTGCATCCCCTTTGGCGATGGCGTCCTGGTGGGAGCCGGAGAAGGCGGCGAACACCAGGTGGCCGGAGTAGGGCTGGCGGTACCCCACGGACATGCCAGTCAGGCGCTCATAGCACTCCACGATCTTGGGCATGTCGGAGAAGTCCAGCTGGGGGTCCACCCCGTGGGTGAAGAGGTTCATGGCCATGGTGATGATGTCCACGTTGCCGGTGCGCTCCCCGTTGCCGAAGAGGGTACCCTCGATCCGCTGGCCCCGGCCAGCAGGGCCAGTTCCCCGGAGGCCACGGCGGTGCCCCGGTCGTTGTGGGGGTGGATGGAGACGATGACGTTCTCCCGGTCATGGAGGTGCTTGCTCATGTACTCGATCTGCTGGGCATAGACATGGGGCATGGACATCTCCACGGTGGAGGGGAGGTTGATGATCACCTGCCGCTCCGGCCGGGGCTTCACACGTCGATGACGGCGTTGCAGATCCGCAGGGCGAACTCCATCTCCGTGCCGGTGAAGCTCTCGGGGAGTACTCGAAGCGGAAGTTGGTCTCCGGCATTTTGGCGGCGTACTCGTCAAAGAGCTTGGCCCCGGACACGGCGATGTCCACGATCTCGTCCTCGCTCATCCGGAAGACCTGCTGCCGCTGGGCGAAGGAGGTGGAGTTGTACAGGTGGACCACCACGTTTTTGGCGCCCTTGATGGCATCGAAGGTCTTTTTAATAATATGGGGCGGGACTGGGTGAGCACCTGGATGGAGACATCCTCAGGGATCAGGTGGTCCTCGATGATGGTGCGCAGAAACTCGTACTCGGTCTCCGAGGCGGCGGGGAAGCCCACCTCGATCTCCTTAAAGCCCACCTCCAGCAGCAGGCGGTAGAACTCCAGTTTCTCCTCCAGGTTCATGGGGGTGATGAGGGCCTGGTGCCGTCCCGCAGGTCGACGCTGCACCATTGGGGGGCTGGGTGAGGCGCTCCTTCTGCATCCAGTCCAGGCAGGGTTCCGGGGGCATGTAGTATCCCGGGCGGTACTTGTTGTAGTTTTTCATGGCGTGGGTCCATTCCTTTCATGGTGGGATGGCCGCGGATGCGGCGTTTTGTTGGAGAAAGGGGCGGAGACGACGAAAAAGCCTTCGTCTCCACCAGAAGAGACGAAGGCCAAACAGCTTTCCGCGGTACCACTCTTATTGGCGTCCAACAACGCCCACTCAAATAGCTCACACTCCGGGGTGAGACGCCAGCTCGCTCCATACGGCCTTGCACCCAACGGCCGCTCTCTGGGATGGAGACAGAAAAGGCATATTCCCTTCATCGCGTGTCGATATTGAATTTTCACTTCCTACAGGATAGCGGATAACCCCCTGGTTTGTCAATGGGGAAGGTCAAAAATTTCAAAAAATCCTGGGGAGATTTTTGGCGCCCTCCCGCCGGGTGGGTGAGGCAGGTCACGCCAGGACCTGCCCCAGACCCCTTTGCTTGGGCGGCCAGGTAGACGTTCCGGGCGGCGATGGCATCAAACACCGCCATGCCCACGGATTTAAAGTACCGGGTGGGGGGAGGGGCGGCGCAGCGCAAACCTGTTTTGGCCAGAAGGTAGTCCCGAAGTAGCGCAGGCCCTCCGGTTTTAGGGCGCCGGAGGCCAGGGGCTGGCACAGGTCGCCGCCTCCTGGCAGGCGAAGGGGAGCTCCAGAAAGACCTCCCGGGTGGCCGACCAGATGGCCTCGGGAATCTCCCGCATGTCCGGCTGCCAGGAGCCGATGGCGATGAGGCACTTGCCCCGGAAGGGGCGGGGTCGTCGGCGAAGAGGGGGGCCTTGGCGGGGGTGGCGGTGACCACGATGTCACTTTTGGCCAGCAGGGTGTCCGGGTCGGGGCAGAGCTCGATGGCAAGTGGCTTGGGGGCCACCATGGCCTCCAGTTGCCGGCAGAAGGGCCCCAGGTCCTTGCTGCCGTGGTTGTACAGGACGGTGCGGATGGGCCGCACCTGGCACAGGAAGGTCAGCTGATGGAGCCCCTGAACCCCACAGCCTACCAGGCGGTGGCGGCATCCTCCCGGGCCAGGTGCTTGGCGGCCAGGCCGCCGATGGCCCCGGTGCGCAGGGCGGTGAGGGTGTTCCTCCAGCAGGGCCACCGGCTGGCCGGTGTCCCCCTGGCTGAGCAGGACGGTGCCGTAAAGGGAGGGAGCCCCCGGCGGGGATTGTCCGGGCAGGAGGCGAGGAGCTTGGTGGCGGCATATCCCCGGCAAAGCAGGGCATGGTGGCCAGGGTGGTGGACCCCTGGGTCAGCGCCGACCGGTCTGCCATAGCGCACCGGCCCTGGGCAAAGAGGGAGGAAGGCCTCCTCCACAGCGGCCATCATCTCCTCATAGGAGAGGGCCTGGCGGATGTCGGACGGGTTAAGATAGCGCATGGGGAACCTCCTTTTCCCGGAGGGGGTGCAGCTCGGCGGGCCCCTCCACGATGTTTTTTCTCTAGGATACCACATCGGCGGGCAGGGGGGAAGGGGTAGTGGAACGTGAGCCGGGCCAGCTGGGCTGCCCCGCCGGACAAAGTGCACAAAGGGGTTCTGCTTTAGGCGGAGGGGAAAATTTTTTTCGACCCCGAGGGGGAAAATGGGACTTCCGCCCTTTACTTTATCAAAGTAGTGTGATAATATACTAAATAACCAAGAGAAAGGGGACCACGCCATGGAACTGGACTGGACCATCCTGCGCAGCGAAGAGCAGACCATGTACCGCCTGCGGGGGTTATATGAGAAGTACGGCTACCGCCGTTTCAAGATGAGCAAGTTTGAGGAGTATGACCTCTACGTCCGCAACAAGGACTTCCTGGTCAGCGACCGGATGATCACCTTCACCGATGCCCGGGGGTCCTCATGGCCCTGAAGCCGGACGTGACCCTCTCCATCATCAAGAACACCCGGGAGGAGGCCAGCCCCGGAAGGTGTACTACAACGAGACGGTCTACTGCTCCGGCAAGGGGGACGAGGCCTTCCAGGAGATCCTCCAGACCGGCCTGGAGTGCATCGGAGACCTGGACCTCTACCACCTTTACGAGGTCATCGCCCTGGCGGTGGAGAGTTTGGCGGCCATCAGCCCGGACTATGTGCTGGACGTGTCCCACGTGGGGCTGGTGTCCGGTTTCATGGAGGCCGCCGGGGTGGAGGAGGCCGACTACCCCGAGGTCATGTCCGCCGTCCGGGCCAAGAACCTGGCGGCCCTGGGGGAGTTCTGCCGGCGGAAGGGCCTCAGCGGCACCGTCCAGGCCCTGCTGGAGCGGCTGGTGACCACCTACGGCACCATGGACACCGTCCTGGCGGAGCTGGCCCCCTGTGCGTAGGAGGAAAAAAGACCGGGAAGCCTGGGGGAGGAGCTCAGCAGCCTCTGCACCCTGTTAAAGGCCAACGGCCTGGGGGATAAGGTCTACCTGGACTTCTCCGTAGAGGAGACATGGACTACTACAGCGGCCTGGTGTTCCGGGGCTTCCTAAAAAAATTTGGCGGCGGGGGTGCTCTCCGGCGGCAATATGATAAAATGGTAGAGAAAATGGGCAAGCGATGCGGCGCCATGGGCTTTGCCATCTACCTCAACGAGCTGGAGCGCCTGGGCCCCGCCCGGCCAGTATGACGCAGATGTGCTGGTGCTCTACGATGACACCACCGACCTGCAGGCCCTCACCCGCCGTCTGGCCGCTCTGGCAGGCCAGGGGAAGCGGGCCCTGGCCCGCCGCCAGGCCGAGGGCCTGCAGGGGAAGGAGATCCTGGATCTGAGAGGAGGGAAACAGGCATGAAGGAATTTTCAACGTGGCCCCTGCCCAAGGGCTTCATTCGGGGAGCGGGTGTACGCCATGTTCGCCCAGGCGGGCTTTCCCTGCGAGGAACTGCTGGACCCCAAGCGGAAGCTGATCTTTGAAAACCCGGAGGCCGGGGTGCGGTACTTCTGGGTAAAACCCTCCGACGTGCCGGTGTACGGAGCGGGGGCCGCCGACGTGGGGGTGGCCGGGAAGGACATCCTCCGGAGTACGGCCCGGACATCTACGAGCTGCTGGACCTGAACGTGGGCAAGTGCCGGATGTGCGTGGCCGCCAAGAACGGCTTCCGGGACGACCCGGACCGCACCCTCCGGGTGGCCACGGAGTTTCCCAACATCACCCGGACCTACTACGCCGCCCGCAGCCGGGACATTGACATCATCCGCCTCCACGGATCCATTGAGATCGCGCCGATCTTAGACCTCACCGACGTCATCGTGGACATCGTGGAGACGGGGACCACCCTCCGGGAGAACGACCTGACCCCCATCGAGACCATCGTCCCATCAGCGCCCGGCTCATCGCCAACAAGGTGAGTTTCAAGTTTAAGCACGAGGCCATCCAGACCCTCTACGAGGGCCTTACCGCCCAGGTGGCGCCAAGGAGGCAGAAAAAGAAATGATACCCATTCTGAGAGAAGCGGACACCGACCGGGCCAAAATCTTCGCCCGGGAGGACCCGGTGGACTCTGTGGCCGAACCCGTCCGGGCCATCCTGGCTGACGTGAAGGCCAACGGGGAACCGCCTTAAAGAAATACACCCAGGAATTTGACGGGGTGGAGATCTCCACCGTGGAGGTGGGGCGCCGGGGCCCTGGAGGAGGGTTTCCGGGCCGCCGACCCCACCCTGGTGGACATCCTCTACCGGGCTGCCGAGCGGATCGCCGCCTTCCACCAGCACCAGGTGCGCAACAGCTTTCTGGTCAACGACGAGGAGGGCATCCTCATGGGCCAGAAGGTGGTCCCCTGGGCCCAGGTGGGGCTGTACGTCCCCAGGGGCACGGCGGCCTACCCCTCCAGCGTTCTGATGAACGCCATCCCCGCCAAGCTGGCCGGGGTGAAGAAGGAATGCATGGTCCCCGCCGAGGGAAGGACAGGAAGATCCCCCAACATCCTGGCCGCC
>VOFG01004478.1_pt1 | contig 14306 bp, 21 predicted proteins | sample 5384171 | NCBI WGS metagenome assembly VOFG01 (sample SAMN12384726, study PRJNA508395) | human gut metagenome | isolation source: healthy gut F | host: Homo sapiens
AATCATGCATCAATGTAATCTGCTTTTCTGTATTACCACTGGATATCGGAATCACAGAAGCACCAATATTCTCAGCTCCGGCGTGTGCTCCCAGGCCACCCGTAAAAAGTCCGTAACCATAGGAAACCTGAAATATATCTGAGCGTCCTGCTCCATAAGCAGTAAAAGCACGCGATATACATTCTGCCCACGAAGAAAGGTCTTTGCGGGTATATCCCACTACCGTCGGCTTTCCGGTCGTTCCGGAAGAGGCATGAATACGCACGATCTGGCTCATCGGCACGGCACAAAGTCCGAAAGGATAATTATCTCTTAAATCATGTTTCGTGGTAAACGGCAGTTTCACGATATCATCAATCGTATTGATATCATCAGGGGGGTGATACCCATTTCCTGCATTTTCTTCCGGTAAAAGGCGTGTTGTGATAAACGTAATCCACAATTTTCTTGAGTCGTATGCTTTGAATCTTGCGAAGACTTTCGCGGTCCATACACTCAATGGTCTCATTCCAAATCATGTTCTCTTGGTATTATTAGTTGTATGAATCTGTTTCATGATATTAATATGTTGCAAAGTAAAGGATTTATTTGGAAAAATGATTTGTTATCTCAATTATTTTGCCGAATATTGCTCCACTTTTTAGGATTTAACTATGAATTTTGAACTAACATCAGCTTACAAACCTACCGGGGATCAACCAGAAGCGATCGCCCAGCTTACTGAGGGGGTACTTCAAGGAGTTCCCGCACAGACTTTATTGGGGGGTTACCGGATCGGGAAAAACGTTCACCATCGCCAATGTGATCGCCAACATCAACAAGCCTACGTTGATCTTGAGCCACAACAAGACATTGGCTGCGCAGCTATACAGCGAGTTCAAGGGATTTTCCCCAATAACGCCGTAGAATATTACGTTTCATATTACGACTACTATCAGCCGGAAGCCTATCTGCCAAATTCAGATACCTATATAGAAAAGGATCTCGCCATCAATGACGAGATTGACAAGTTACGTCTCGCCGCTACCTCCTCCCTGCTTTCAGGCCGGAAAGATGTGGTAGTCGTTTCCTCAGTCTCCTGTATTTACGGTATGGGAAACCCGTCGGATTTCTATAAAAATGTAATCGAAATTGAACGGGGACGGATGCTTGACCGTAATGTTTTTCTGCGTCGTCTTGTGGACAGCCTGTATGTCCGTAATGATATCGATTTGAATCGTGGCAACTTCCGCGTTAAAGGAGACACGGTCGACATTTTCCTTGCGTACTCGGACACTCTGCTTCGTGTCACTTTCTGGGGAGACGAGATTGATGGGATAGAAGAAGTGGACCCGATTACCGGTGTGACTACCGCTCCTTTCGAAGCCTATAAGATCTATCCCGCCAATTTATTTATGACCACCAAGGAAGCTACTCTTCGTGCCATCCACGAAATAGAGGATGACTTAACCAAACAAGTAGCGTTCTTCGAATCTATCGGCAAAGAATATGAAGCGAAACGATTGTACGAGCGAGTTACGTATGACATGGAAATGATCCGGGAATTAGGGCACTGTTCCGGCATTGAGAATTATTCCCGTTATTTCGACGGTCGCGCTGCCGGCACCCGTCCTTATTGCCTTCTCGATTTCTTCCCGGATGACTTTTTGCTGGTTATTGACGAAAGTCATGTAAGCGTGCCGCAGGTTCGCGCCATGTATGGAGGCGACCGTGCCCGTAAAATCAATCTGGTAGAATATGGGTTCCGACTGCCTGCCGCTATGGACAACCGCCCTCTGAAATTTGAAGAATTTGAGGAGATGACAAAACAAGTGATTTATGTCAGTGCTACCCCGGCAGAATATGAGCCTTATACAATCGGAAGGGAGCGGTGTAGAACAAGTGATCCGCCCTACCGGTCTGCTTGATCCTGTTATTGAAGTACGCCCGAGTCTCAATCAAATTGACGACCTGATGGAAGAAAATTCAGCTGCGTATCGAAAAGAAGAACGGGTACTTGTAACGACACTTACGAAACGTATGGCGGAAGAGCTGACAGAATACCTTCTCAACAATAATGTGAGATGTAACTATATCCATAGCGATGTGGATACATTAGAGCGTGTGAAGATCATGGATGACTTGAGACAAGGCGTTTATGACGTACTTATCGGTGTCAATCTGCTTCGTGAAGGTCTTGACCTTCCGGAAGTATCCCTTGTCGCTATTCTCGATGCCGATAAGGAAGGCTTCCTCCGTTCGCATCGCTCATTGACCCAGACTGCAGGACGTGCTGCCCGTAATGTAAACGGAAAAGTAATCATGTATGCAGATAAAATAACAGACAGTATGCGGCTTACGATCGATGAAACAAACCGTCGACGCGAGAAACAGTCTCGCTTATAATGAAGCGAACGGCATCACCCCACAACAAATCAAGAAGGCGAGAAACTTGTCTGTATTTGGCAGTCCAGGTTCCGAAGCCGATGAGTTGCTGAAAGAAAAACACGCTTATGTGGAACCTTCTTCACCTAATATCGCAGCCGACCCAATCGTACAATATATGAGCAAAGCTCAAATGGAAAAGAGCATAGAGCGTACCCGCAAATTAATGCAGGAGGCCGCCAAAAACTGGAATTTATCGAAGCTGCCCAATATCGGAATGAGCTGCTGAAACTGGAAGATTTGATGAAAGAAAAGTGGGGATAAACGGCTTATAAATATCAATAAATCTATAAGAAACCCGAGCTTTTGCTAATTAGTGTTATAAAAACACCTATTTAAGAGAAATAATTTGCAGATTTCAAAAGCCCGTATCTTTGCACTGTGTTTTTCATAGTATTAGATTTAAGGTTAACAAAGGTTGGAGCAAGGCGTTGCTCCTTTTTTTATGCCCATACCCCATCTTAGCATCTTCAATCTACAAAAATACCCCTTGAAATCTTATCAAAGGGCATTTTTTATCTACACTCTATCTATAATTAAAGCGCTTTTTTCAATAGCCTGTTTAATGAGTGCTTCCATGATATCATATCCTTCTCCTGTAGGATGTACCCCATCTTTCGTATATTGAGGATTCAAGGCCTTATTCTCGCCCACCACCATTGGCTGATAATAATTCACAAACGGAATTTTATTAGCTTTGGCGTAAGCTTCTATCGGGCATTCAATGACTGAATCTTTTGAGGAGCATCTTTAATCTCCGTCTCCACGGAAATTCAGCAGCCGGCAATACTGAAGTCAGAATCACTTTGATTTTATTTGCCTTCGCCAGTTCTGCCATAGATGCAATATTTCCGAATGTATAATCTTCATTATAAGCACCTGTATTTTCGGCTATATCATTTGTTCCTGCATTAATGACAACCAATGCCGGAGAAAGATTGATCACATCTTCCCTAAAACGAAGTAAAACTGATAGGACGTCTGGCCACTGATACCACGACCGATATATCCATTTGTTTTGAAGAAATCAGATGTGTCCTCACCCATCCTTCCGTAATTGAATTGCCCATAAAGACCACTCTTTTTCCTTCTTTACAGGTTGTGCAAGTGCTGCATTCTCTGTCGCATAACGCTTGTAATTAGCGAACTCATGTTTCTGTGCATAGGTCTCTCCTACTGAGAAACTCAAACAAACGATGGCCAACAACATCCATTGACCCAGTCTTTTTCTTTTTCATATACATATATAAAGATTAGTAATTCAAATTGGTTGCAAAGATAAAAAACTCTTTATATGAACGATCAAATACCGAATATCCGTTAAGCGGAAAGGGAAAATTTTAATCTATGTTATATAACATAAGATTTTTCTTGGTTAATTTGCAAAGTTCACAGAAGTCCGTATCTTTGCAATGTGTTTTTCATAGTATTAGATTTAAGGTTAACAAAGGTTGGAGCAAGGCGTTGCTCCTTTTTTATGCCTATACGCTTGGTTTCCTAAAAAGAATGGTATTTTTGTGAATCATAATACCCTAAAAAACACTGTCATGAAAAAGTCTCATTACCCTTTTCTTTATAAGCATACTTAGCCTTCAGGTTTATTGTTCCGCACAAGAAATATTAAAAGTGGATTATCCGGCCATCAAAGAGTACGTGACTAATCACAATACGGAATTTCAAAAAGCTCATGCAACGTTTTGAAGAAAATGATACTTTACTCACCCGGCAAGATCATGCCATGCTATATTACGGGTATTCATTCACACCAGCATTTTTACAAAGGAAGTATGGATGATTTTCAGGATTTCCGAAAGTTGATTAAAGAAGAAAAGTATGAAGATGCTTATAATATCGGCAAAGAACTACTAAAAAAGAATCCGGTATCTCTCCAATTACTATATAATATGTACGGAATAGCCGGTTTGCTCCAGAAAGATATCCGGGAAATAAAACACTATTCAAAAGATACGCAGCCTTGCTTACTATGATTGCGCTTACAGGTGACGGTACAAGCGAAGAAACCGCATTTAAGGTTATCTGCGTAAATGACGAATACCAACTGCTGAACATGTTATTCAAAATGGAAAACATGAAAGGTCAATCGCTAGTCAATAAATGTGATCTGATAGAGTTTGATAAATGCCAGTACTATGAAGGAAATCAAATGTATTTCGACATTAGCCGTTCCCTTGATTATATGAGTGAATTATTCGGAAAATGAAAAAAAACTATTCTATATCACACTGATAATTGCCATACTTTGTGTTATCAGTATCTTTATCTGCGACTGGACCATCAAGAAGAATGCAGCCTCCTGCATCTATACTGAAATCAGTGATATTCCTGCAAACAATGTAGGTCTGCTTCTCGGCACCTCTCCTAAAGCTGAAAAGCGGAAATAACAATTTATATTTTGACTATCGCATTGATGCGGCGGTTGAACTGTACAAGGCAGGCAAAATTAATTATATTCTTATCAGTGGAGATAATCGCAAAAAGAAGATTACAACGAACCGGAAGAAATGAAGAAAGCGCTTATGCAAAAAGGTGTTCCTGAAAAGTCTATCTATTTAGATTATGCCGGTTTTCGTACCCCTTGACTCTGTTGTGCGTGCTAAAAAGTATTCGGTCAGACCCGTCTGACCATCATTTCTCAACGATTTCACAATGGCGGGCTATTTATCTTGCCGAAAAGAATGGGATTACCGCCATCGGTTTTAATGCCAGGGATGTAGACGTCTATGCAGGATTGAGAACCAATATCAGAGAATTATTTGCAAGAGTCAAGATGTTTATCGATTTAGCGATAGATAAGCAACCGCATTTCCTGGGAGAAAAGTACAAACTGCCATCCGGCAAATAAGAAAATATCAAAAACAAAAAGTTATTGAAAAATTTATGGAACAACAACCTCAACTCAATGATCACAACAAACAGGAGTATCCTCCTATGCATACAGCAGAGCATTTACTAAATGCCACTATGGTAAAAACTTTTCGGTTGCCCTCGCTCAAGAAATGCCCATATAGAAAGGAAAAAAAGTAAATGTGACTATATTCTTCCTACTTGTCATACAGATGCGGAGATACAAGCGATAGAAGATAAGGTAAACGAAGTTATCAGTCAAAATCTGCCCGTAACTGTTGAATTTATGACTCATGAGCAAGCTAAAGGCATCGTAGATCTGAGCAAACTTCCTGCTGACGCCAGTGAGACTCTTCGCATTATACGCATAGGAGATTATGACGCCTGTGCCTGTATAGGGTTACATGTATCCAATACCTCAGAGGTAGGAACTTTCAAAATCATCAGTCATGATTATAATGAAGAAAGGCAAACTTTAAGGTTAAGATTCAAACTCATTGAAAAAAATAGATTATCAAATTAATATCTATATTATATAAAATAAATATACTCGGTTACATTTTGTCACAAAACAGGCAAAATTGGCATTATTAAAATGACAAATAGACATTTTCAATCTCAGTTTTCCTTTGGCATAAGGTTTGCACTAATAGCAGTGAACGACGGTTCAAAAGCAGACGGCAAGAGTCGGGATACCCCCCTCTGCGGAAAGCAGCGAACCGAAATTCAAGAGTGAATAAACCGAATGTTTAACTAAAAGATAGGAGACTAAGATTATGATGCCTGTTAGAAGAACTCAAAGTTGGTTACCAAGTATTTTTAACGATTTCTTTGATAACGATTGGATGGTAAAAGCAAATGCAACTGCACCTGCAATCAATGTTTTTGAAACAGAAAAAAGAATACAAAGTTGAACTGGCTGCTCGGGAATGACAAAGAGGACTTCAATGTTCGCATTGATGAAGACAACAACCTCGTTATCTCTATGGAGAAGAAGACTGAAAACAAAGAAGAGAAGAAAGAAGGTCGCTATCTACGTCGCGAATTCTCTTATTCTAAGTTTCAGCAGACGATGATTCTGCCGGATAATGTAGATAAAGAAAAAATTTCTGCCGCAGTAGAAAACGGAGTTTTGAGCGTCCAACTTCCTAAGATTTCTGAAGAAGAAGTGAAGAAGGCCGAAAAGCAAATCGAAGTAAAATAATACAGTAACCACGTCATCAACATCAGAATCAACAATGAAAAAGAACATCACAAACATAGATTGCTGCATCGTCGCTGAATAGTTGGATATAACCAACCCAAAACCGGACATCACCAATACAAAAAAAATCACCAAGAGATAGATCATACTAAAATGCCCCACAGGTACTATCCCATAAAGCAGCCAAGCCAACACAAAACATAATGTCAACACAATAAAACCTACAATCCAGTAAGGCAAAAGTTTAGCAAGAATAAAAGTAAATTTAGGTACAGGAGTAACATTTATCTGTTCAATGGTCCCGACTTCTTTCTCACTGACCACATTCAAAGCCGGCAGAAAACCACAAATCAATGTCAACAGCATTGCCATTAATGCCGGAATCATATAGAGCTTATAATTCAGATTCGGGTTAAACAGCCCTTGCGTATCAATACGGATAGAAGGAATGATTCCGGATACAGAAACAGCCTCCGGACGTTCCTGAGCGTAATTCGGACGCATAACCATTAATAATAGCGGTCAGATAAGAACTGCCTAATCCGCCTTTTGTTCCATTCACCGAGTTGGCGGCTACTAATATGTGCGCATTCTCCCATTCATCCAGTCACGCTCCAAATGCCTGAGGAATCTCCATGACAATATCCGCCGTACCCAGTTCAATATTCCGTAATCCTTCTTCATACGAAGCCGGGACCTCCGTTAAATGGAAATAGGTAGAAGCCGCAATCTTATTCACCAATCGTTGCGAAACTGCAGAATGGTCATTGTCAACTATATTCAACCGAATATTCTTTATCTCCATATTCACCGCCCAAGGCATCAACAGCATAATCATACAAGGAAAAAATAAGAATCAACTTCGGTAGAAACGAGTTGCGAAGCAACTGTTTAAACTCTTTTTCTATCAGAAACTTTATCATAACCGTTACTCCAATCGATATTTAAACTTCTTAATGCTGACAGTGATAAGCACGGTTGCCATTAACAACAAAATGCCAATCTCCTTAAATACCAGTACAACCGATACTCCTTCAATCATCAGTTTACGTACAGCCTGGATATACCAGCGGGCCGGAATAATATCCGATATCAACTGAAGAATCAACGGCATACTCTCCACAGGGAAAATCATACCGGACAACACCATGGTAGGCATCATCAGAATCATGCCGGAAGCCAGCATAGCCGCCACTTGTGTACGTGTTACCGATGAAATCAGCAATCCCAACGACAACGAGACAAAAATAAACAGCAAAGACACCACCACCAACCAAAACAGGCTGCCCACTACCGGTACATCCAGTACAAATACAGAAAGCAACAGAATCGTCACCAAATTGACAAACGACAATACAAAATAAGGAACTGCCTTCGCCAGAATGATAAACAGCGGTTTGACAGGCGATACCAACAAGACTTCCATTGTGCCTGTTTCCTTCTCACGGACAATAGAGATAGAAGTCATCATTGCGCAAATCAACATCAAAATCAATCCCATTACTCCCGGAACAAAGTTATAGGCGCTCTTCATTTGCGGGTTATACAGTAACTTTATGTCCGGAGTCAGACGAGCAGACGACGATATGCCCGGAGATATCATCTCCTGTCCTACCGCAGACACAATGCCCGTAGCATAGTTGATTTGCGAGGTCGACATATTAGGGTCTGTTGCATCCACAATCAACTGGACACGTGCGTCACCGCAATAAAGTCCGTCGGCAAAATGTTCGTTAAAGACAACCACCATATCTATTTTATTTTTCAAGAAGGCAGCCTCCATTTCCCGCGGAGAATGAAAACGCCTGGTGACAGTGAAATACTCACTAGCATCCAGCCGATCAATAATTTTCCTTGTTACCACATCATTCGAAGGATCAAGAACTGCCAGCCGGACATTTTCACTTCCGTACTGATAGCGAAGCCGAATAGGATAATCTGCACGACAGGCATTCCCAACAGAATCAGCATCGTACGCCGATCCCGGAAAATATGGTAAAACTCCTTCTTTACGAAAGCTATAAACTGTTTCATAATCAATCTGCTTTACGTACCGCATGGCGGGCCAATTGTTGGAAAACATCATCCATTGTATCTGCTCCGAACTGCTGCTTCAGACGGGCCGGTGTGTCAAGAGCCTTGATCTGCCCGTCCACCATAATGGAAATCCGGTTACAATATTCAGCCTCATCCATATAATGCGTAGTTACAAATACAGTAATTCCCCGGTCGGCTGCCTGATAGATCAGTTCCCAGAACTGCCGGCGCGTAGCAGGGTCAACCCGCCCGTAGGTTCATCCAGAAAGACAATTCTCGGCTCATGGAAAATAGAGACCGAAAAAGCCAGCTTCTGTTTCCAGCCCAAAGGAAGGCTTTTAACCAACGTGTTCCGCTCGGCAGAAAATCCCAAGCGTTCCAGCAGTTCATCAGTCTTCTGTTCTATATCTTTTTTCCTTCATCCCATAAATCCCCGCAAACAGGCGAATGTTCTCCCAAACCTTCAAATCCTCATATAGAGAGAATTTTTGGCTCATATAGCCAATATGCTTTTTCACTTGTTCCGCTTCCCGGGATATATCAAATCCGGCGACTTTCCCTACCCCGGACGTTGGCTTGCTTAGTCCGCATAACATACGCATTGCAGTCGTCTTTCCTGCTCCGTTCGCTCCCAGAAAACCGAAAATTTCTCCACGGTTCACTTGAAAAGAAATATGGTCGACCGCAGTGAAATTGCCGAAACATTTTGTCAGCTGTTCTACTTCAATAACAGGAGCCATTGTATGTTGTACTTCTTCCCGTTCCAACGAAGGCGGACAAAGAATGGAAGCAAACTTCTGAAGAATCCGTTCGGGCGTATCGATTCCGTGCACCTGCCCGTGATTAATAAAAGCAATCCGGTCGCATTGACGAGCCTCATCCATAATAGGAGTCGAAACAATAATCGTAATGCCCTGTTCCCGTCAAAGTTTCGCAACATCTGCCAGAACTCTTTACGAGACACCGGATCAACTGCTGTGGTAGGTTCATCCAAGAACAAAATATCGGGTTTGTGAATCAGCGCACAACTTAATGCAAGTTTCTGCTTCATACCTCCCGACAAAGCTCCCGCTCTCCGCTTCTTAAAAGGCTCTATCTGTTGACAAATATCTTTAATCAAAGCATAATTCTCTTGAATCGTCGTATGGAATACGGTAGCAAAAAAACTCCAGATTCTCTTCTACCGAAAGATCCTGGTACAAAGAAAAACGACCGGGCATATACCCCACTTTGGTACGAATCAGTTCATAGTCTTCCACCACATTCAGTCCTCCGACAGTTGCCGAGCCTTTATCTGCAAGCAACAGGGTCGTCAAGATGCGGAACAACGTACTCTTGCCCGCACCATCGGGACCAATAAGCCCGAAGATTTCCCCTGCTCTACAACAAGAGAAACCTCTTTCAGAGCTTCCACTTTTCCGTAGCTCTTACTGATTTCCTTTACAACGACTATGGGTTCTCCTTTTCTCATCTTTCCTGTTCTTCGTCATCAAAACTTGACTCCGCCATACATACCAATCTTCAACGCTCCGTCATTTTCCACGGCAATCTTCACCGCGTATACCAGATTGGCACGTTCATTCTTCGTCAGAATCGTTTTGGGTGTAAACTCCGAACGGTCGGAAATCCACGTAATTACACACCCGTATAAGCCTTCTGCTCCGAATTTCCATAATCGGAATATACCGTCACCTTATCACCCAGTTTCACTTGTGATAGCTGCTCCGAAGTGATGTAAGCCCGCAGATACATACGACCTATTTCGGCCACCTTAAACAGAGGTTTGCCAACAGCCGCCAGTTCACCGGCTTCTGCATATTTCGCTAATACCGTGCCTTCAATCGGCGACTGAATATGACACTTATTCAATTGGTCTTTCACTTGTGCCACTTGTATGGCAACGGAGTTTCCCTGCTCCGTCAAACTATTCGTGCTATTCAGCAACGATGATTCTTGAGCTGCAAGCTGTCGTTCAAGCAGTTTAACCTGCGCATCCCAGTCATCCAATTGTTTCTGGTTTGCCGCTCCTGCCGTAAGCAAATTCTCCACTCTCTTTTTCTCCCGCTCAGCCGTAGCAATCTGCTGTTTGGTAGCGGCAATCTGTTTGGCCAGATCGGGACGCTGGCTTTCCACCGATTTCATGTTAGCCTCCAGTTGTAGTTTTTTCAAGATACAACTGAAGCGTATCCACCAGGCCGATTTCCTCTCCAGTCTGCAACCGCTTCCCTTCCTCAATATCCAAATTCAACAATTTGCCGGCAGCTTCAGCGGAAACGATCACTTCCGTAGCTTCAAAGGTTCCTGTTGCATCATAATCGGGCGTTCCGTTTCCGCAGGCAGATAGCATTGTCAATGCTATCCCTCCTATTCCTATTTTTATCATTCGTTTCATATCCGAAGAAAATCTAATTAATGGTTTGTAGTATATTTCAATTGATAGATACCGTTCAACCGCTGGATTTCGTGCATCGCTTTCGTCTGGCGTGCCAAACTTTCAGTCGTCAGTTCCCGAGGCATCGCAGTCACCGTCAAAGTACCGTTCGCCACTTTGGCTTCCGCCGATTTCGACGAATGTTGGTACGCAACCGGATTATCTCATCATCATCCCGCATCTGCTTCTCCAACGAACGGACAGACTGATCCTGCTGCGTCATTTCCAGTCTCGTATTAAAAAGAAACACATCCCGATTGCTGTCCAGTTGCTGCCGTTTGTTTTCAATCACCCGACGGTCATTCTTCAACGTATACAGACTTCCGAAATTCCATGAGAGCCGGACACCTGCAATATAATAAGGAGAAAATTCATTCTTCAGCATATTTAATCCCGGATTACCGTAAGCTCCCTGCACATACAATCCAAACTGTGGCAAGATGGCGTACATTCAATGCTTTTTCTCCTGTATCTGCAACCCCTGCACCCTGCGCATCAAACAACGACAGTTCCGGCCGGCGGATGTCGCTGACTGCCGAAACATCATTTTGCGGAACCGGTTTCTCCAGTTGTGTTTCCTGAGATAATTCCTCGCCTATCAATATGGAAAGCATCTCCAGATACGCAACGCGCGAAGGAGGCAAGTTCCACTCTTTTCTGCTGCGTGTTCAACTGCTCCACCTTCACAGCGTCCAGATCAGCCTGATTAGCAATTCCATTTTCCACATAGGCGGTGATCTGACGATAATTCCGTCCCAACTCATCCTGCAACAAAGCATTCTGCCGCAACTGCTCATCCAGTAAAAGTATCCCGAAATAAAGATCATTTACCCGGCTCATTCAACGAATACATATCCACGTTCAGCTTCTCTTTCTCCACGTCAGCCTCCGCTATCGTCTGTTTCTTCTGCATCCGGATTCCTCCACCGTCCCAGATTTTCTGTTGCAGTTCCAGCATTACCTGATATTGGTCTTTAGGCAATCTCTTTAGTTCCACACCGGGAATCTTCACCGGCAATTCCGTCACATCACTTTGATAAGAAGCCTTGGCCGAAAGAGCAAACTGAGGCAGATATCCCCTCGCTGCATTCTCCAGATTATATTCCTTTGTCTTCTCCACCAATCCATATTGATGTACCAACGGATAATTTTCCTGCGTCTTTCGTTGACATTCCTCCAACGTGATTTGCGCATACATCCCCGATACAAACAATAAAAAGGAGAGACTGAAAACCATTCTTTTCATACGCATCTTTTTCTATTAGTTTTTCGAAAGACAAAGATAAGAGGTTTCCTGAATACAGTCACTCTCTATGAGTTGGTAAATATGTTCCAATAGTTCGATAAATCAGAAAAAAAGAAATTAAGAAATATCTTTTTATTACCTTTGCAGGAAAAGAAAAAAAAGAATGGAACAGAAGAAAGCACCGTTAACTTGGGACTTAAAATGTTGGAGAACTACAAAATTGTTCGTCATAACGAATTTCGTTTTATTTCCTCTGAGTTCGGATTCGTCAACAGCTTCATTAAAATGGAACCGAGTCTTTTCGCGTTCGGACAGCCGTATCGTATAAAAAGAAGGTCGTATCGCACTGGTCAAAAAGGCGTTGCACGTGTTTCTATTAATCTGATAGAACATAATCTGCAAGCAGGAAACCTATCATTAATGACTCCCACCTCTATTATTCAGGTCATAGAAGTCTCTCCTGATTTCGATATGCAAATGATAGCCATAAATAACAACTTCCTCCCTATCTCCGAGAAAGAAGATTTTTTCACCTATCTCTTACATCAGAAAAAGAAACATTCTGTTATCATTAACTCCGCAGGAACATATACAACTAAGAGAGTATTTCAGTTTAATCTGGAGCATTCTGCAAGAACCTCCTTTCCGCCGGGAAGCTATACGACATCTTATCGCCAGCCTTTTATACAATATAGAATATATAGCTAAACACTATAATCAAATGAAAGGAGAGCGTTTGACACATCAAGAGAGTATTTTCCAGCAATTTATTTCTCTAGTCAACTCTTATAGCAAGACAGAACGCAATGTCGGCTTTTACGCAGACAAGTTATGCCTCACCCCCGTTATCTGAACACTGTAATCCGGCAAACCAGCCAGCAAACAGTAATGGACTGGATAAACCAGTCCATTATACTAGAAGCTAAAGTATTGCTAAAACATAGCAACCTGCTTCTTGTCTATCAAATTTCTGATGAATTAAACTTTCCCAATCCGTCTTTTTTCAGCAAGTTTTTCAAGCGAATGACAGGAATGACACCACACGAATATCAGCAAACGAAATAAGTTCTTATTTCGAGAACTCTTTAATCCGTTGTTCCTCTTCCAGTTTACAAATCAGTAGCGTATCATCTTTCTCGGCGATAATATATCCGTCTAATCCTTGTATAACCACGCGTTTTTCTTCGCTGGCATGAACAATACAATTCTTGCTGTCATACAAACGTATATCGGTTCCTACAGTAGCATTTCCCGATTTATCCTGTGGCAAAAGACCGCGAAGTGCTCCCCATGTGCCTAAATCCGACCAGCCGAAAGAAGCCGGTAACACGTAGATCGCTTCTGCTTTTTCCATTACTGCATAGTCAATAGAAATACTTTCGCAAGTCGGGAAATAGCTTCTTGATTGATTCATTTTCTTTTTCAGTATAGAAATCCGGGAAAATACGGTCAAAAATCTGTGCGATACCCGGAGCATATACACGCATCACGGAAGTGATAGTACGCACGTTCCACACAAAGATTCCCGCATTCCAGAAGTAATTGCCTTCCAACAGATATTTTCGGCCGTTTCTTTGTCCGGTTTTTCCTTAAATGCGTCTACTGTAAAATCTCCTTATCAGTTTGAAGCTGGTCGGCAGCAGCAATATAACCGTAGCCCGTCTCCGGACGAGTCGGCCGAATACCTATTGTGACAATAGCACTGCTATCATCCGTAAAACGAAGAGCTTTCTCCACCACCCGACGGAATTCTCCCGTATCAATGACCAATGCGTCCGAAGGAGTTACTACAATATTAGCATTCGGATGTTTCTTTTTTATCTTCCAGCAAGCAAAAGCGATACAAGGGCAGTATTTCGTGCACAAGGTTCCGCTAAAATATTACTTTCCGGAATTTCCGGCAACTGCTCCCGAACAATATCAATATATTTTTCTGAAGTTACCACCCACATATTTTCTCTGGGACAGACACCGTCAAACCGATCTGCCGTCAACTGAATCAATGAGCGTCCACATCCCATTACATCTATAAATTGTTTGGGACATTCCGGAGTGCTCATCGGCCAAAAGCGGCTACCTATGCCACCAGCCATTATTAC
>VOFG01000260.1_pt1 | contig 14294 bp, 17 predicted proteins | sample 5384171 | NCBI WGS metagenome assembly VOFG01 (sample SAMN12384726, study PRJNA508395) | human gut metagenome | isolation source: healthy gut F | host: Homo sapiens
GAAGTGGATCTCGCACATACCGAAACCACGGTAGGGGCCGCCTACGGGGTTGTTGGTGTAAACGCAGTAAGCGTCGGTCTTAACATTGTCGAACTCATAAGGGCCGGTGGAAGCAAAGCCGGAGGCCTTAACGATGTTTACGCCGTACTCGGTGTAGGCGCCGCCATCCCAGTAGAAGTTATTCTGAACCGCCAGGAACTTACCGTCGCTCTTACGAACAGCGGTCTTGATCTTGGTGTACAGGCCCTGGCGAACGTAGGAGTTGACAAACTCTTCCTCACGGGTGTATTCCATCATAACGGGACGGCCCTTGCTGTGCATGGCCAGAGGAATGATGATACCTTCGATGGTGGTACCGGCCTTGGCGCCGAAGCCGCCGCCCACATAGGGGGAGATGATACGCATCTTGTTCAGCGGGATATCAAAGGAGGCAGACAGCGCCTGACGAACCGCATACGGGGACTGGCAGGAAGCCCAAACAGTGCACTTACCGTCTGGCTCGTACTGGGCTACCGCAATGTGGTTCTCGATGGGGGTATGCTGAACATGAGGAACATGGTACTCATGCTCGGTGATGTAGTACTCGTCAGGATGCTCCTCGGCATACTTGAAGGCCGCATCGGCATCGCCCTTACGGATGATGTGATGGTGAGAGATATTGGTATGCGCCTGGGGATGGAAGATGGGTACTACTTTATAAGTATGCAGCTCGGGTGGATGAGAACGGCGTCCTTGGCCATACCCTCCATGGGGTTATTGATAACGGGCAGGGGCTCGTACTCGACCTTGACCAGCTCGCAGGCGGCCTCGGCGATCTCCGGGGTCTCGGCTGCAACGGCAACAACGGGCTCACCGCAGAACTTAACGGTATTGACTGCCAGGAAGTTTTTATCCTCCAGGTACAGACCGCCACGCTTGGTGTAGTAGTCACCGGTGATTACATCATGTACGCCCTTCAGTGCCTTGGCGGCGGAAACATCGATGCTCAGGATCTTGGCATGGGCATAGGGGCTCTTACACACTTGGCATACAGCATACGGGGCCATTTCATATCGCCCACATACTTGGCAGCGCCGGTAACTTTCTTAACGCCGTCTACACGCGGAACACTTACGCCAATATATTTACTCATTATTTGGCACCTCCATTCATGCGCTCGGCAGCGTCCTCAATCGCCTCGATAATTCTCTTGTAGCCGGTGCAGCGGCACAGGTTACCGGACATGTAATGGACGATCTCATCACGGGTGGGATGGGGATTTTCGCGCAGCAGAGCGGTAGCGGAAACGATGAAGCCGGGAGTGCAGTAGCCGCACTGCAGGGCAGCGTGGTCAATAAAGGACTGCTGGATGGGAGAGAGGTTGCCCTTCTCATCGGCAAAGCCCTCAACGGTCTCGAAGTGCTTGCCGTCCATCTCGGGGGCCAGCATCAGGCAGCCGTTGATCAGTACGCCGTCAACGATCATGGCGCAGGCACCGCACTCGCCGGCGCCGCAGCCTTCCTTGGCACCGGTCAGGTCCAGCATATCGCGGATAACATTCAGCGCGGTCTTATTAGCCGGTACATCCAGCTCATATTCCTCGCCGTTTACAAAGAAATCAACATGATAAGTTTTCATTTTTCGGCACGCTCCTTTCTCATACAGAAAGCTCGGCCAGGCTTCTGCGTACAGCAACCTTTACCAGGCTGATACGGTACTCGGCGGAAGCACGGACGTCGCTGATGGGAGAAACCTCGCTGCCGGCAAGCTCCGCTGCCTCACCGATGAGCTCGGGGGTCAGCTTCTTGCCTTTCAGCAGGGCCTCGGTCTTGGGCAGACGAATGGGGGTAGGAGCGCAGGAGCCGATGGCTACGCGGTAGTCCTCACCAAACTTACCAACTGTAGCACAAACGGTAGAAAGGTCTACCTCCTTACGGCGGTCAAACTTGGTGAATACAGCCTTCTGGCCTTCCACATAGGGGATCTTGAGGCCGATGGCCATCTCGCCGGGCTTGAGGCCGACCTTACGCACGAAGATGAAGAACGCGCCGCGGGCGATTCTCTCTTCCTGGCTTTCGCCAGCCCAGCTCACCAGGGAGACCTCACGCTGACCCTCGGGACCTACTACGACCAGCTTGGCGTCGCAGGCGACGAGAGGAGTGACGGTATCCGCCAGAGGAGAAGCGTTGATGACATTGCCGACACTGGTAGCGCGGCCGCGCACCAGCTGGGAACCCAGAACGGAAGCCGCCTGAGCGTAGAAGGGGTAATTCTCCTTCACGATCTCACTTTCGGAGATCTCCTTGCAGGTAACGCATGCGCCAATGTACAGGCCGTCCTTCTTGGAGAAAGTGATCTCCTTCAAGCCGGGAATACGCTTGATGTCGATCACGGCTTCCGGGTTAATGAGGCGCTCGCGCAGACGAATCATTACATCGGTACCACCATTCAGGATGGTATACTTACCTTCGTACTCTTTCATCAGTTCGAGAGCTTCTTCCACAGAACCCGGAGCGAAATAGTTAAATTCCTTCAATGTAAGCACTCCTTTTTGATTGGTTTTATGCAGAGTAACACTTATACAGCATCTACATTATAATATTGGAGGCCTGTCAATTCAATTCCTTTTGATCGATTTTGATATTCTGCCTAATTCCGGCCCTCTAATTTGTGAAAATTGGAATATAGCACCTTGTAAATACTTCACAATAAAATGAAAACTGTCCGTGATTTTTGTCAGAACGCCGTTCGGCGGGATTCGTTCACTTTTGATAAGATTAACGAAAATGTTCTTATGCTCTTGTTGATATATCCTAATGCCTGTTAAATTATTAACTCACTTTATTTCGATAATTTTCATTTTTCTATGAAAATTCACCAAAAAATTTATTGCTTTCTTGGCGGCAAAAAAGCTCTTCCGCCATTTACTTTTATTCTGCTTTCCTTTATAATGTAGATAAATAACAAATAGAGTAGGGGAACTGCGGCCTTTTCACACTCCGGCCTTGCAGCCTGCTTTATTTGTCATGGGCACCGCCCCGCTTCCCTACCGATGCGGACGGTGCTTACCTACATCATTTTGGGAGGTCTTTACTTATGTCCAAAAAACCTTTGGAAGGCATCCGTGTACTGGATTTTACCAATGCGCTGGCAGGCCCCTACTGCTCCATGATGCTCGGCAACATGGGCGCCGAGGTCATCAAGGTGGAGAAACCCGGTACCGGCGATGACAGCCGCGGCTACGGCCCGTTTGTCAATGGCCAGAGCGGCTATTTTGTCAGTGTAAACCACGGCAAAAAGAGCGTCGTCTGCAACACCAAGGATCCCGAGGGCGTTGAGATGTTCAAGGATCTGGTGAAGCATGTCGATATCGTGGTGGAAAACCTGAAGGCCGGTGCCATGAACCGCATGGGCCTGGGCTATGAGGAGCTCAAGAAAGTCAACCCCAAGCTCATCTATGTAGCTATCTCCGGCTTTGGCCAGACCGGCCCCTATGCTCCCCGTCCCGCCTACGATATGGTAGTGCAGGCCATGGGCGGCGTAATGAGCATCACCGGCGAGCCCGGCGGAAAGCCTGTCCGCGTCGGCGCTTCTATCGGCGATATCATTGCCGGTATCTTTGGTGCTTTTGGTGCCGTTACCGCCCTGTATAAGCGCGCCATCACCGGCGAAGGCGATATGGTGGATGTGGGTATGCTGGATTGCCAGCTCGCCATCCTGGAAAACGCCATCATCAAGTATTCCGCTACCGGCGTCGTGGCCGGCCCTCTGGGTGCTGTTCACCCCACCGTTACTCCCTTCCAGGCATTTGAAACCAAGGATAACTATGTCATCGCCGCCTGCGGCAATAACCGCCTGTACGCGGCCTTCTGACGATCCCCGCTTCGATACCAATATGCACCGCAACCAGAACCTCAAGCTCATTGGTGACCTGCTGACTGAAAAGACCCGTACCAAGACCACCGCTGAGTGGCTGGATATTCTGGAAAAGGCCGGTGTGCCCTGCACCGGCATCAATACCGTAGATAAGCTGTTTACCGATCCGCAGGTCGCGGCCCGCAACATGCTCATCGAGGTAGACCAGCCAGGCATGGGCAAGGTCAAGATCGCCGGCAACCCGGTGAAGATGGCTTCCGTTGAGGCCGATGCCGACCATCACCCGCTCCCGCCCTGGGCGATTCCACCCGCGATATTCTGGTGAATATGCTGGGCTGGGAAGAGACCAAGGCCGACGAGTATGTCGAAAAGTTCCACTAAGTTTTTTGTGCAAGTCCCGCTTGCCGGAGACGCTCCTCCGGCAAGCGGCAACCCATATACTCTTTGAAAGAAGGATAAAACTATGACCAAACTTGAAGACCTGATTGAACGCAAAGGTTCAATCGCTCTCGGTGGCGGCCAAGCGCGTATCGAAAAGCAGCATGAGCAGGGCAAAATGACCGCTCGTGAGCGTCTCGAGACCCTGTTCGATCCCAACACCTTTGTTGAGATCGATGCCTTCGTTGTCCATCGCTGCTACTACTTTGGCCAGGAAAAGCAGCACTTCCCCGGTGATGGTGTTGTTGGCGGCTACGGCAAGGTAGACGGCCGCATCGTCTACGCTTATGCCCAGGATTTCACCGTTGTCGGCGGCTCCATGGGCGAAGTTCAGGCCAATAAGATCTGCAAGATCCTTGAGAATGCCCGCAAGGTCGGCGCTCCCGTAGTCGGCATGAATGATTCCGGCGGTGCCCGCATCCAGGAAGGTCTGGACGGTCTGGAAGGCTACGGCAAGATCTTCTTCCGCAATACCGCTGCCTCCGGCGTTGTTCCGCAGATCACCGCCATCATGGGCCCCTGCGCCGGCGGCGCCGTTTATTCCCCTGCCCTTACCGATTTCATCTTCCAGGTGAATAAGACCGGCAAGATGTTCATTACCGGCCCCGATGTTATCAAATCCGTTACCGGCGAGCAGATCGATGCTGAAAAGCTGGGCGGTGCTATGACCCACAACCGTGTCAGCGGCGTTGCGCACTTCATGGCCTCCGATGATACCGATTGCATCAACCAGATCCGTCGTCTGCTGAGCTACCTGCCCTCCAACTTCCGTGATGCCGCTCCCACCATCTTCAATGGTGACGATCCCAACCGCATTGCTGATCAGCTGGATACCATCATCCCTGATAATCCCAACAAGGCGTATGATATGTACGATGTCATCAAGGCCATCACCGATGGCGGCGAGTACATGGACTACATGGGCATGTATGCCCCCAATATGATTACCTGCTTTGCCCGCTTCAATGGCCGCTCCGTTGGTATTATCGCCAACCAGCCCAAGGCCATGGCCGGCTGCATGGATATCAACTGCTCCGATAAGGCTGCACGCTTTATCCGTACCTGCGATGCCTTCGGCATTCCGCTGCTCACCCTGGTAGATGTTCCCGGCTTCCTGCCCGGTTCCACCCAGGAGCACGGTGGTATCATCCGCCACGGCGCCAAGGTCATCTATGCCTACTGCGAAGCCACCGTTCCGAAGGTTACCATGATCCTGCGTAAGGCCTACGGCGGCGCTTACTTGGCCATGTGCTGCAAGGACCTGGGTTCCGATATCGTATACGCCTGGCCCACCGCTGAGATCGCCGTTATGGGCGCCGAGGGTGCCGCCAACATCATCTTCCGTAAGGCCACTCCCGAGGAGCGCGCTGAGCTGATCGATGAGTACAAGCGCGAGTTCAATAACCCCTACAAGGCTGCCGAGCGCGGCATGGTGGATGATGTCATTATCCCCTCCACCTCCCGTCAGATGATCATCGCCGCCATGGAGATGCTCGATGGCAAGGTCGTGGAAGCTCCCAGAAAGAAACACGGCAATGTTCCGCTCTAATCAAAAGGAGCGTGAATAATATGATGTATCTGTATATTGCCATTGCTCTGCTGGTCGGGCTGCTGCTGGGAAAAGCGCTCTTTGGCAAAAAGGCCGCTCCCGCGCCTGCCCCGGCCCCTGTGGCCGCAGTTCCTGCCGCCCCGCAGGAGGATGAGGATGAGATCGCAGCAGTCATCGCCGCCATTGCCGCTATGATGGGCTGCGCGCCGGAACAGGTACGCATCCTTTCCCTGCGTGAGGATTCTCCCTGGAGACCCACCTTACTAATTTCTGATGGAGGACAAATCGATGAAAAGATTCCTGATAAAAATAAATGGAAAAACTTATGATGCTGAGGTAGAGGTCGTCGGCACCTCCGCCTCCGCTCCCGTAGCGGCACCCGCAGCTGCCCCCCGTGCCGCTGCTCCCGCTGCCGCTCCGGCTCCTGCCGCTGCCCCCGCAGCCGGCGGCCCCGCCAATGTCACCTCCCCCCTGCCCGGCACCGTTCTGCGTCTGTGCAAGAATACCGGTGATACCGTTACGGCCGGCGAGGTCGTCATGATCGTTGAGTCCATGAAGATGGAGAACGAAGTCGTCGCTCCCGAGGGCGGCCGCATCGCCTCCATTGCCGTTGCAGCCGGCTCCGCCATCAATACCGGCGACCTGCTGTTCACTCTCGGCTAAAAGCTCTCACAGCATAATGCCTAATGCGGCGCTATTGTTTTGTGTGTTTATCACAATGCAATAGCGCCGCATTTTTGCAACATTTTTGATATATTTTCCATGCCATTATTATTTTGTGTGTATTGCACCATTTATAGGGTTTTTTATTGTGCAAAATATATATGTCAAAATTCATCAAAAAGGAATCAAATTTTCTACAATGTAAAAATTCCACAACACCTATTGCATTTTATATTATTTAATAGTAGAATAGCTATTAGAAAGAACATGGGTAAGTAGTAAACAGCTGCTCCCTGTTTCCATTATTTCCGCCGAGGCGGAACCGCAAAGGGGGCGACACGCATGGATACCAATTACGGCATCTCGATGAACTCTATTCTCCGCATGGATATCCTGCATGATGCCCGCCTGCTGGCCGGTGCTTCCGGCACCGATCAGATCGTTACCTCGGTCAGCGTCATGGTCGATCCCAACATCGTCAGTGCTGTGACCGGCGGTGAGCTGCTGGTTTCCTACCGCCTACGCCATCCGGGAGAATATCCCCCAACTTATGCAGCTGGTCCCTCAGCTGAAGGAACACGGCGTGGTAGGCCTTGGCTTGAAGTTCAACAGCTATATCAATGAGATGCCACAGAACATCCTCGATCTCTGCAATGAGCTGAGCTTCCCGCTGTTCGAGATCCCCAACAGCATCTCTTCTCCCAGATCATCACCCCCATCATGACCACCATCGTCAATAATCAGGCACAGACCCTGGGGGATATCTACGAGCTGCAAAAGGCGCTGACCGCTACCATGCTGGGCGGCGGCAACCTGCAGTCCATCGTACAGACGCTCTTTGACCGTTTTGGCAACAGCGTCGCCATTTACAATGACTTCTTTTCTTCTTTTGTGCTGGCCTGCAGCGAGCAGCGCCGTGAAAGCATTTCGCGTCGGATGGAAAATCTCGTCCGTTCCGGCTCCTCCAGCAAAGAGACTGTCTCCCTGATGAGCAGCCGTGAGGTCGATAGCATTGATGGCCTCATCTGCAATAAGATCATCATCCCCATTTACAGCGATAAGAAAAAATACGGCAGTATCTACATCTGGGAGGACAACCGCGAGATCACCGGCGTAGACCTGGCCGTTCTGGAAGCTTCTACTTCCCTCATCGCGCTGGATATGATCAAAAAGATCTCGATGTACGAGATGGAAAACAATCATAAGGCCACCTTTCTTGATGACCTTTTGGTTCACGATGAGGAACGGCAGCGCAAGTCGCTGGCCAATGCCGAGTACTTCGATTTCGATGTGGATGCTGAGCACCGTGTGGCGGTCATTCGGGTCCTTTCCGGCAGCTCCACCATCGGCAATAGCTCCCTTTACAAAACCAACAACAGCATTGTCAATATCCTGCGGCGCATCAGCCGCGATAGCAGCATCAAGGTTCTGTTGTCAATAAGTGTGACAGCATCGTGCTGGTTCTTTGAATCCCCCCTGCGGGAAGATGAAGAATACCGCCGGCTGCTGCAGGCGTTCATCGATACCGCACTTTCCTCTTTAGAGGCGGAGGGGATTCTCGCCATGGCGTCTATCGGCGTCGGCCGCAGCTATGCTGATGCCACCAGCCTGTGGAAGAGCTTTAATGAAGCCCGCCGCGCGGCTGCCTGCTGGAACATTGATAATTCCCGTGTCCACTACTTTGAAAAGCTCGGCGTTTATCGCTTCCTTTCCTACGAAAATCTCCGCCCGGAGCTCATCATCTTCTACAATGAAACGCTCAAGGTGCTGGTGGATTACGACCACGACCGCGATTCCGAGCTGGTACATACCCTTTCGCTTTACTTCAAGTGCGGCGGTAATCTCAAGCGTCTGGCAGAAGAAATGGGGGTCCACTACAATACTGTGGCCTACCGCATCCAGCGCATCAAGGAATTGGCCCATGTCAGCTTTGATAACGCCGACCAGATGCTGAATCTACAGATCGCCCTTAAGATCTATGAAGTCAACTTCCACCGCTGAGGCCATCTCGGCCCAGCTGCTGGCCCTGCTGCCGCAGCACCCCGCGGAGGCCACCGTTCATTCGGTGTTCCATACCTCGGCCAATCTGCTGTATCAGGGGCAACTGGTCACTCTGCTGGATGATACCCGTCCGCTTTATCCCTGTGCCGTACGGCTTGGCGGTTCTATTCCGTCCGTTGCCGCCGGGGAACCCGCTCTCCTTTCGCGGGAGCGCATCACCTTCCCCCACAGCGGCCACACCATCGAGCTTCACCGGGCGGCCGTCACTTCCCTTTCGCTTTTCTCTCCGTTGCTTCCCCTGCAGCTGCCCCACCCGGCGGCTCCGCAGGCCCTGCGGGAGATCATCCTTTCCAACGGCAAGCCGGAAGGCTTCGCTCCTCTGTTTACTATTTTGGAGGACGACCCCTCTCCCCTGCCCGATAACCTCTATGTCCGCTATGCGGCAGAGCGCATCCCCGCTCTATTCGCCGCCCTGCGGCAGAAGGATGCCGAAGCCGCCGCTGAGGCTGCCTATTCCATCGCCGGCTGCGGCATTGGGCTCACCCCCTCCGCCGATGACTTCCTTTGCGGAGTCATGGCGTCGGTACTGGCTTCGGCCATTGCCCGCGGGGAACAAAATGAATGGCTGCCCCTTACCGCCGCTATGGCCGAACGAGCTGCCCCCCGCACCAATCTCATCAGTGCCGCATTTCTGCGGCAGGCTGCCGCCGGGCAGCTCTCCTCGGATGTGCTCACTCTCATCCGAACCCTTTATTCCAGTGTCCTATCGCTGCGGCTACCGTCTGCTGCGATGAATGTTATCGCCTTTGGCGAAACATCCGGTACAGATATCCTGACCGGTATATATTTCGGACAAAAAAATTATCCAAATTAGGAGGAAACGGCATTGGTTAGTCTGCAAATCAAACCCAACACCTACTACGACTCCATTACCCTGATGATCATCTCCAAAGAGCTGAAGAAGGTCCCGGGCGTAAAGGAAGCTCTGGTCGGCATGGGCACCGATCTGAACCTTGACATTGCCAAGGTAACCGGTCTTTCCAGCCCCGAGCTGGAAGCCATCACCCCCAACGATTTCTTCGTAGCGCTGGATTGCGAAAACGAAGAAGCCGAGGCTGCTGCTCTCAAAGCTCTGGAGGAGCAGCTGAATAAGAAGGAGGAGAGCCGCAGCGCTGCGTACTATCCCCCCACCCTCACTTCCGCCCTCAAGGCTGATCCCAAGATCAACCTGGCGCTCATCTCTGTTCCCGGCCGTCATGCTTATGATGTTGCCAAGGACGCTCTCGACAAGAACATCAATGTTATGCTGTTCAGCGATAATGTTTCGATGGAAGAAGAGAAGAAGCTCAAAGAGTACGCCGTTTCCAAGGAGCTGCTCATGATGGGCCCCGACTGCGGTACTGCTGTTGTTAACGGTCTGCCCCTGGCTTTCGCCAATGTCATCCATAAGGGCCCGATCGGTATCTGCGGCGCTTCCGGTACCGGCACTCAGGAGCTCACCATCCTCATCGACCAGCTCGGTTCCGGCATCACCCAGGCTCTGGGCACCGGCGGCCGTGACCTGAAGGCGGAGATCGGCGGCCTGATGTTCAAGCAGTGCCTCAACGCCCTCATCGCTGACCCTGATACCAAGGTCATTATCATGCTCTCCAAGCCGCCCGCGGATCATGTTGCCAAGGAGATCCTGGCCATCGCTAAGGAGTGCAACGACCACATCAAGCCCGTAGTCGTAGACTTCATCGGCGGCGATCCCAACCTTCCCAAGGAGTACGGTCTGACCGCTGCCTACAACCTGGAAGACGCTGCCCGCAAGGATCGATATGCCTAAGGCTGAGCTGGAAGCTCTCATCGAGCATGAGACCTCCAAGATGGCTCCCACTCAGAAGTACTATCGTGGTTTCTTCTCCGGCGGCACCCTGGCGGATGAATCCATGAAGCTCTCCATCGGCAAGCTGGGCCACATCTATTCCAATATCCCCACTCAAGCCCGAGGATAAAATCGAGAATCCCCTGACCGCTGAGTACAAGGAGAACACCTGCATCGACTTTGGTGAGGACGAGTTCACCGAGGGTAAACCCCATCCGATGATCGACCTGACCCTGCGCTGCGAGCGTATCCTGCGTGATGCTCATGATCCCACCCTGGCTATTCTGCAGTGTGACTGCGTTATCGGCTACGGCTCCAATGCCAACCCCGCCGAGGAGCTCTCCGCTGCCATTGCCAAGGCCAAGGAGATCGCTGCGAGCGAGGGCCGTTACATCTCCGCTATCTGCTCTATCGTAGGTACCGAGGGCGACCCCCAGAACTTGACCGAGACCCGCAAGCAGCTGGAAGCTGCCGGCGCTATCGTTGTTCGCTCCAACGCTCAGTCCACCTATCTGGTACACCATATGCTGGATAAGCTGAATGGAGGTAAGTATTAATGCATCAGATCAATAAACTGTTCGGAGAAAAGCTCCACATGGTCAATATCGGCGTAGAGACCTTCTATCAGGATATGCTCTCTCAGAAAGAAGCGGGCACCCAGGATATCGAGGTCATCCATGTTGACTGGAAACCCGTAGCCGGCGGCAACAAGAAACTGGCCGGTATGCTCGGTATGTTGAAGTAATTACCCACTCCCGCGCTGCGGGAAGGTGATTTTTCTAAATAATTTATTTAGGAGGAAAAAACAATGACATTGGGCGAGAAAATCAATGCCGCTAATGCCGAAGCCCTGAAGATCATTCTGGGCGCTCAGCCTACCCTGATCGGCGTTGGCACTGCCGGCGAAGACATTCCCGGTATGACCAAAAAGACCATTCTGCACTCTGGCCCTCCCGTAACCTGGGAGAACATGTGCGACCCCACCAAGGGTGCTGTTATCGGCGCTCTGATCTATGAGGGTCTGGCCAAGACTCCCGAAGAGGCTGAAAAGCTGGCCGCTTCCGGCGAGATCACCTTCGATCCTTGCCACCATCACAATGCCGTAGGCCCCATGTGCGGTATCGTTTCCTATTCCATGCCCGTTTGGAAGGTCATCAATAAGGCTCATGGCAACATGGCTTACTGCACCTTCAATGAGGGTCTGGGCAAGGTTCTGCGTTTCGGTGCTTATGATGATACCGTTATCACCCGTCTGCACTGGCTGCGCAATGAGTTCTATCCTGTCATCAAGGAAGCTCTGGAGATCCGTGGCGAGATCGACCTGAAGGTCCTCATCGCTCAGGAGCTGCAGATGGGCGATGACGGCCACAACCGTAACCGTGCCGGTACTTCCCTGCTGATCCGTGAGCTGGCTCCCGCCATCGTTAAGACTCACTTCGATCAGGATGTCAAGGTTCGCGCTCTCGAGTTCCTGAACTCCAACGACCACACCTGGCTGAACCTCACCATGCCCGCCTGCAAGTGCACCATGGATGCCATCGAGGGTATCGAGTACTGCTCCCTGGTTTACACCATGTGCCGCAATGGTACCGAGTTTGGTGTTCGCGTAGCCGGTCTGCCCGGTCAGTGGTTCCACTACACCTCCGAGAAGGTCGAGGGCCTCTACTTCCCCGGCTTCACCGAGGCTGACGCTAACCGCGATGTGGGCGATAGCTGCATCACCGAGACCACCGGCATCGGCGGTTTCTGCATGGCTGCTGCTCCCGCTATTGTTAAGTTCGTAGGCGGCACCGTTGCCGATTCCATCAAGTACTCCACCGAGATGTACGAGATCACCGAGGGTGAGGGCACTGCTTATCAGATCCCCGCTCTGGGCTTCCGCGGTTCCGCTACCGGTATCGATATCCGCAAGGTCATCGAGACTGGTATCCGCCCCGTTATCAACACCGGTATTGCTTGCAACCGTCGTGGTGTTGGTCAGGTCGGCGCTGGCGTTGTTCATCCTCCCATGGAGTGCTTTGAGCAGGCCATCGAGGCTTTTGTAGCCAAGTATGCTGAGGGCTGATTCTCTCACATAATTACTTAGTTGTTTTGGCGTCGGGAGAGGAATCCCCTCTCCCCCGCCCACAAACATAAACCAAATATTTAGGAGGAAAAACACTATGTCTAAGTGGTCTGATGTCAAGATTTATGATCTGTCTATCCCGATCGGCGTAAACTGCCCCCCCTGGCCCACCTATGAGCCCGTACAGATGAAGTTCTTCAAGCGCCTGTCTTCCAATGGCGCTAACGGCCAGATCCTCACCCACTCCAACCATGTTGGTACCCACCTGGATGGCCCTCTGCATTTCGATACTTCCGGCCGTACTGTTGATCAGCTCGAGCTGACCAAGCTGGTTCGTCCCGGCGTCGTTGTTGACCTGACCGATGCTCCCTGCTGCGAAGACTTCGGCATCTACACTCCCGAGATGATCGAGGAGCGCGTTGAAGTTCGTGAGGGCGATATCCTCATCATCAACACTGGTTATCATAAGTATGGTTGGGATTCCCCCGAGGCTGATGAGCAGCGCTACATGGTTCGTCATCCCGGTCCGTCCCTGAGCTTCGTTAAGTGGTGCCAGGATAAGAAGATCGCTTGGATCGGCGTAGACTGCGGTTCCGCTGACCATCCCATGAACACCAAGATTCGTGACTGGTGCCCCATGGATGCTGCTAAGTGCGACAAGTACATGCAGGAGAAGTATGGCAAGACTCTGCAGGAGATGTATCCCTGGCCCGAGCAGTATCAGGCCATGCACATCCAGCTGTTCTGCCAGCCCTATGAGTGCATTCACGCTGAGTGCCTGGGCGGTGACATCGATCAGCTCTCCAACAAGCGCTGCGTAATCGGCTGCTTCCCCTGGAGACTGGTTGGCGGCGAGTCCTGCATCTCTCGTATCGTAGCCTTCACCGGCTTCGAGGATGCCTGATTCTAACTGAATTAGTAGCCTGAATAAGGGGGCGGGGCGCCTGGCGCTTCGCCCCTTTTCTCTCCCTCACCCCCTCTTAAAGGAGTTTCCCGCTATGACGACACTTCTCATCCTTTCCGGGTTCTACATTATCTGGCTGGCTGCCCTGCTTACCGTGGCCTACACCCCCCGCTTGTTCCACAACTACACCTTGTTTAAGGCAATCAATAGTATCCTTTTTGTAGTTATCTCTGTTTTGGCCTGGCGCCACTCCGGCATGAATATGTTCACCTATTGGCCGCTGCTTGCCGCGTTCTGCCTCGCTGCCTTTGGGGATATTGCCATTGGTGTCGCCAATAACCGCTACGGTCCCTCCGGTGCCTCTCATTCCGTTTCCGGTATGGCCGGGGTTGGCTTTTTCTCCATTGCGCATGTTTTCTACCTTCTGTACTTCACCCAGTTCTGCCCCATGCGGTGGTATCACTTTATTCTGCCTATCATCGCCATGCTGGCCATGCTGCGCATCACACGGCACCCCTCTTTTCACTTCAGTCGGCATACCCGACCCGCGGGCATCTTCTACTATATGGTGGTCACACTCATGTTCTCAGTCGGGCTGAATGTCGCAGTTACCTGCGTCACATGGTCGCCGCTGCTCAGTATTCGCTGCCCTCTCAATGGTTGGGCATTGGGTGCCGGCGTTACCCTCTTTCTCGTCTCGGATCTTCTCATGCTTCCCCTCTACTTCTACACCCGCCGCAAATGCCCCCGTTGGGTGCGCTTCGTCAATCTCACCACCTACTATATTGGACAGCTCCTGCTGGCACTCAGTCTCGTACTGTAAGCCCGCAATTCATATATCTTCGGCTCTCTGCTATGGAGAGCCGTTTTCTTCTTCCTCTCCGCCCGGGGCGCCCACTCCGCTTCCCCCTCGGGCCGATTCTCCGCTGCGCTCCAAAGAGTGTCCCTCATC
>VOFG01004352.1_pt1 | contig 14285 bp, 15 predicted proteins | sample 5384171 | NCBI WGS metagenome assembly VOFG01 (sample SAMN12384726, study PRJNA508395) | human gut metagenome | isolation source: healthy gut F | host: Homo sapiens
TCTTCATCGCATCCAGCGAAATCTCCGCATGAGAAGTTTCGTCTGGCAGAAAGCCCTTCCGGGCATCCAGCCAAGGGGCTTCTTTGTGGGTGATGCTTTCCAGAACCTTTCCGCTGTACATACCAAAGGTATCCAGCACACGGTCTACTACCTCTTTGGCCTCCGGGGTAAGCGGCAGAGCGCTCTCCTTCAGCGGCACAAAGCGGTCATCGTCAATGGGGTTGTACTTAAAATCCCTGAACAGATTATAGACATTGCGATACACCGGGCCATGCACCCACGCTTCACAGGGGGCATCAAACAGCGGTTTGTCGTAAATCGCTGCATAGTTGCCCTGAATATAATACAGCAGCTTTTGCAGGGTCAGCGGCGTTACCTCATGCAGCGCCGAGAAGATATAGGCGATCACCGCTAGCAGCTCCACCGGGACAGCCACATAGAGGTTTTCCAGTTGCGTTGCAGCCGTATAGGCCTTTTTGTAGGCGGTCTCTCCGATCTTCTCACGGTTTTGGTCCAGCAATTCCTTCATATAGGAAGCCGATGCCAATGCGTGCAGCATGATATCCGAGTACTCTTTGGACGGCACCTGCCCGGCAAGATAACGGGTGATGGTCACTTCCCCAAAGCCCAGTGCCAGCGACAACGGTGCTTTGCCGATATTGTAGAGTTTCATCAGGCGATTGATATCCTCCACCGTGATGATCTCCTCCGCTTTGCGATACTGCTCATCCATTTCCTTTATGTTGTAGTCCATTAATCCAGGAAAACCAATTTCACGTCCACACTCAGAGCAAACAAATGTGGTAATCTCAAAAGTATAGCTTTTATCTCGGACGCTCTGATTGATTTTCACTTTTCGCGGCATGCAGGCTGTTTCTCTATGGCAATTTATGCAAAACGCACTTCTCCTTTCCATGTGTGATACCTCCTTAATTTCGCTCATTTTGTTGTTCTTCCTTTGAATTATATAATACAAGAAAAAACCACATCATGTATTTCTACACGATATGATTTTTCCTTAACCCCCTTTTGTTGCTTGTTATACCCATAATCAGTGAAAATACTTCTTCACTGGATGTTTTGCTTCATGAAAGGATATTACAATTACATAGTTATCGATTTCTTTATTAAATTTTATATATAGCTCAATTTTTTTTCTTGTCCACTATCTCGCTCAATCAAGTTAACATTTTTCCCAAAAACGTAAAGTATTTCATTTGCAAAACGCTTTTTTCTATTTTTTACTGCTTCCGAAAAGTCCAACGGTGTAAGACTGTAAATTATCTTCTTAATTTCTTCTTCAGGAAGCATATATTGCCATGAGAGCTTAAAGTTTTCCTCTCGATTCTCATTTCGTTCTATCTCATACCTATCTTCTCGTACCGCTTGTCTCACAATAGACAAATACTCTTCAATATCCGCAATGCTCAAATTCATTAACGTCACTCCTCACTAGAGCATGATAGAAATATTCTTGTTTACTATCATTATATTAAGATGATGGCATTTTGTCAATACCCAACATCATTTTCTCAAATAAGAATCTCAGGCAATCAATATTATGCAGAAACTATCAGCACGTTTTCCCTTTTTTCAAAACTCCCGGACGCAAAAAATCGGCACCCGCTTTTCAGCGAGTGCCGATTTTGTTACCCTATAATGCGCTTGATTTTTTGGCGTAAGTGGCGTAAGTTTGGCGTAAATCCGCTTTTGCGCGCTCAAAAATCAAGGATTCATGCGGTTTTTAGGCTGTTATTAGTACATGCCGCCCATGCCGCCCATGTCACCACCGGCTGCGGGAGCAGCAGGGGGTTCGGGCAGGTCAGCGACCAGGCTCTCGGTGGTCAGCACCATCTCAGCGACGGATGCTGCGTTCTCCAGAGCGGAACGGGTGACCTTGGTGGGGTCAACGATGCCGGCGGCGATCATATCCTCAACAAAGACCTCGTTCTGAGCGTCGAAGCCATAGTTGGGCTTGTTGGCAGAGACGATCTTGTCGATGATGACGCTGCCTTCCAGACCGGCGTTCTTGGCGATCTGGCGCAGAGGTGCCTCCAGAGCCTTCAGGACGATCTTGGCACCGGTGCGCTCGTCGCCTTCCAGCGTGTCGCACAGGGCGCGCACAGCGGGGATGGCGTTGATGGGAGCGGTGCCGCCGCCAGCGACAACGCCTTCCTGAACAGCAGCCTTGGTTGCGTTCAGAGCGTCCTCGATGCGCAGCTTCTTATCCTTCATCTCGACCTCGGTAGCAGCACCGACCTTGATGACTGCAACGCCGCCGGCCAGCTTTGCCAGGCGCTCCTGCAGCTTCTCACGGTCGAAATCGCTGGTGGAAGCCTCGATCTGGTTGCGGATCTGTGCAATGCGGGCTGCAATGGCATCCTTATCGCCTGCGCCGCCCACGATGGTGGTGTTCTCCTTGGTGACCTTGACCTGACGGGCATGGCCCAGCATCTGGACGGTAGCGTCCTTCAGCTCATAGCCCAGATCAGCGGACACAACGGTGCCGCCGGTCAGGTAGCGATATCCTGCAGCATCTCCTTGCGGCGGTCGCCAAAGCCGGGAGCCTTGACAGCGCAGACATTCAGGGTGCCGCGCAGGCGGTTGACGATCAGGGTGGACAGAGCCTCGCCCTCGATGTCCTCAGCCACGACCAGCAGCTTCATGCCGTTCTGCATGACCTGCTCCAGCAGGGGGACCAGATCCTGGATGACGCTGATCTTCTTATCGGTGATCAGGATGGCGGCGTTGTCCAGAACAGCCTCCATCTTGTCGGTATCGGTGACCATATAGGGGGTCAGGTAGCCGCGGTCAAACTGCATGCCTTCCACGATCTCGTTGTAGGTCTCGGCGGTGGTCTTGTTCTCCTCGATGGTGATGACACCGTCGGAGGTGACCTTCTCCATGGCCTCAGCGATCAGGCGGCCGATCTCGGGGTCACCGGCAGAAATGGTGCCGACGCGGGCGATATCGTTGCTGTCCTTGACCTTCTGGCTGTGGGCCTTGATGGTCTCAACGGCCTTGGCAACAGCCTTGCTCATGCCGCGGCGGATATCCATGGGGTTGGCACCGGCGGTAACGTTCTTCATACCCTCGGTGACCATGGCCTGTGCCAGAACGGTTGCGGTGGTGGTGCCGTCGCCTGCGGCATCGTTGGTCTTGGTTGCGACCTCACGCACCAGCTGTGCGCCCATGTTCTCGAACTCGTCCTTCAGCTCGATCTCCTTGGCAATGGTCACGCCGTCGTTGGTGATGACGGGTGCGCCGAACTTCTTGCCCAGCACCACATTGCGGCCCTTGGGGCCCAGGGTGATCTTCACGGTATTTGCCAGGGTATCAATACCGGCACACAGTGCCTTGCGGGCATCCTCGCCCTGCTTGATCTGTTTTGCCATAATCAAATCGCTCCTTCAAAGCTCAAATTTCAATTTCAAAGGGGAAACTTACTCCACGATGGCCAGGATATCGCCCTGACGCACGATGGTGCACTCTTCACCGTCGACCTTGACCTCAGTGCCGGAGTACTTGCTGGTCAGGACCTTATCTCCGACCTTAACGATCATCTCGACTTCCTTGCCGTCGACATTGCCGCCGGGGCCAACAGCCACGACCTCAGCCACCTGGGGCTTCTCCTTGGCGCTGCCGGTCAGGATGAGGCCGCCCTTGGTGGTCTCCTCGACTTCAACGGCCTTGATAACAACACGGTCTGCAAGAGGAATGATCTTCATAGTTCTTGCCCTCCTATAATAAAATATAATGAAGCTTCCAGCTGGCCCAGCAGCTTCGTCGGCGATGGCACACAGGCTGTCCTCTGCAAGGGGACGGAACACGATGAGCTCATCCAGCCGCCCCACCAGCTCGGGCCGGAACCACTTCTTGGCTTCCTCAATGGCCTGGGCCGACTGCTTCTCGAACACGGCCTCGCTGCCCGCTGCAAAACCCAGCGGGGCGCTCTGCCCGGCCAGAAAGCGTGCCCCCAGGTTGGAGGTGAGCAGGACGATGGTATTGCGGAAATCGGCCTTACGGCCCATGGCATCGGTGAGCTGGCCGTCCTCCAGGATCTGCAGCAGGATATTCTGGATGTCCGGGTGGGCCTTTTCGATCTCGTCAAAGAGCACCACGCTGTACGGGCGGCGGCGGACGGCTTCGGTGAGCTGACCGCCCTCATCGTGGCCAAGGTAGCCCGGGGGCGCGCCCAGCAGGCGGGCCGTGGTGTGCTGCTCCTGATACTCCGACATATCGAACTTGAGCAGGGCTTTCTCACTGCCGAACCAGCTGGCGGCAAGGGCCTTGGCAAGGGCGGTCTGCCCACGCCGGTGGGCCCCAGAAAGAGCATGGCCCCCATGGGGCGGCCCGGCTCCCCAGCCCGGTGCGGCTGCGCCGGATGGCCCCGGCCACCGCCGCCACTGCCTTCTGCTGGCCCACGATCTCGGCGTTGAGGCGGGATTCCAGCTTGTCCAGCCGTTCCCGCTCCTCCTTCTCCCCACCCGCTCCACGGGCACGCCGCTGGCCTGCGCCACCACCCGGGCAATGTCCTCCCGAGTGAGGGTGGGATCTGCTTTCCCCTCCCGCTCGGCGCGGATGCGGGCAGCGGCACAAGCCTCGTCCACAAGGTCGATGGCCTTATCGGGCAGGAAGCGCCCCGGCAGGTACCGCACCGAGAGCTCCACAGCCTCCCGCAGTGTCTCAGGCGGCAGATGCACGCTGTGGTAGCGCTCGTAGCGGGGGCAAGCCCCTCCAGGATCGCCGCGGCCTGTGCCGGGGTAGGCTCCTCGATCTGCACCCGGCCAAAGCGGCGCTCCAGTGCAGCATCTTTCTGGATATGGGTGCGGAACTCCTGATCGGTGGTGGCCCCGATGAGCTGCAGCTCCCCCGGGCCAGCACAGGCTTCAGGATGCTGGCGGCATCAATGGCCCCCTCTGCCGCACCAGCCCCCACGATGGTGTGGAATTCGTCCACAAAGAGGATGGCGGTGCCGTCCCGCACCAGCTCCTCCAGCAGGTTCTTGAAGCGCTCTTCAAAATCGCCCCGGTACTTGGTGCCCGCCACAAGGCTGGCCATATCCAGCGCCAGCAGCCGCCGCCCCTGCAGCATCCGGGGCACGTTCCGGCTGGCGATGCGCTGGGCAAGGCCCTCGGCAAGGGCGGTCTTGCCCACGCCCGGCTCCCCCACCAGACAAGGGTTGTTCTTCTGGCGGCGGCACAGGATCTCCACCATCCGGTCCAGCTCCGCATCCCGGCAGAACACCGGGTCCAGCTCGCCGTCCACCGCGCGGCGGGTCAGGTCGCGGCAATACTTATCGCTGGCGCGGCTGCTGCCCCGGGGCATGGCGCTGGCCGGGGCGTGCCGGGCAGGATAAACTGCCCCGGAGAGCTGGCGGCACTCCCGCACGGCCTCGGCCAGCTGCACCCCCATGGAGGCCAGCAGCACCCCCGCCGCGCAGTCGGTATCCTCCAGCATGGCACAGAGCAGGTGCTCCGGCTCCGCCTTGGGCAGGTGGGCGTTCTGTGCCCCGATGAGGGCATAATCCATGGCCCGGCGCAGGTCTGGGGCCAGCGCCTTTCTGTCCAGCTGACGGGCCGGGCTGGTGCGGCCCTCGGCCAGCTGACGGCGCACGGCAGGCTCGGTGATGTTCTTGCCCGCCAGAAACCGCCCCGCCGGGCCGCGGTCGGTCTGCAGCATGGCAAGTAGCAGGTGCCCGGTATCCGCCCGGGCACAGCCCATGCTGCCCGCAAGCTCCACGGCTTCGTCCAGCAGCAGCCCTGCCTCCCGCGAAAACCCCTTGTGTCTGCCCATGCCGAATGCTTCCCAAATGCTCATGCTTTGCTCCTTGCTGTATTGTTTCATACACAGCAAAGTATAGGCTCAACCTCCACGAAAAAAACAGCAATTTGTGTCAGGCCGCAAAGGCAAAGCTTTGGGGCTCAACCCCCAGTCGCCTGCGGCGACAGCCCCCTAATAGTGGGGCCCTTGGCATGACGGTGGGGCGTTCTTGCACAATCCTGCGAAGTATAGTATAATGCAGGCAAGTCAAAAAAGAGAGGATGTTTTCCATGAGCAAATCTTTCAGCTTCCCCAATGTGGGCACCTGTTCCAGGCAGACCAACATCGTGCTGAGCGATGACCACACCATCGAGTCCGTTGAGGTCATCGGCGGCTGCAACGGCAACCTCAAGGGCATCAGCCGCCTGCTCAAGGGCATGAAGGCTGAGGATGCCATCGCCCGCATGAGGGTACCACCTGCGGCCCCCGCCCCACCAGCTGCCCCGACCAGATCGCCAAGAACCTGAAAAAGGCTCTGGCAGAGATGTAACCATCAACGCAGAGAAAGCGTCGTGCATTGCACGGGAAGTGAAACGATTTGCTCATTGCAAAATATCCCTCTTTTTCAAAAACCCCACCGCCATGGTGTCGTTTACAAATTGTTCGTATACCGCCCCTAATAGGGGCGGCCTTGGCAAAGAGGGCGAGCTTTACGAAATGCCAAGGGCCCCACTAGGGGGCTGTCGCCGCAGGCGACTGGGGGTTATTTTTTCTCTTCCGGGCCAGCTCCTCGATCCGCGCGATCTGGTCATCGGGGGTGGTGCAGGTGCCCACAGGGGTAGATGCCTTTTTGTGGTTGGCCCCATGGAAATCGCTGCCGCCGGTGTGGATGAGACCGTACTGTTCACAGAGGGCGGCACACTCGGCTTTGTCCTCCGGGCTGTTGCGGGGGTGGTCGATCTCGATGCCGTCCACCATCCCTCCCTGACCAGCTCCCGGAGCAGGGGCATACTCTGGTACACGGTGGGGTGAGCGAACGCCACCACGGCAGCGGCGGCTCTGGCTGTGGCCAGCACCTCCCGCACCGGGATGTACTCGGGCGAGTGGAGCACCCTGCCCCGCGGGTTCCAGCCGAACAGCTCATGGTAGCGCTCGCCGTAGATGCTGTCGGCAAGGCCCAGCTCATGCAGGGCCTGCATGATGCCGCTCTTGTAGAGCACGCCGCTGTCTCTGGCGTATTCCAGCGCCTGCTCGGTACGGAACTGGGGAAGATGGCTTCCAGCTCCCGGGCGCTCTGCAAACAGCACTCGTTGCGCTCTGCTGGACTGTGAACCCTGGACGCCGCCGGCACCGGAGGAAGAAGCCTCCGGCCAATCCTGATGACTGTGAGGGACCCATGATCTATCGTTTAAAAGAGCTCAAAGGCGATACCATTCCGGTGCCGCAGCTGGTATTTTCCAAGCTGGGCATCGCGGAGGAATATAACGTCCGCGTGGCGCTGTATGTGCTGGCAACGGGGATCACAGACCCGGACAAGCTGTGTGCGGACCTGAAACTCCGCAGCCGGATGACGGCAGAGAGCGCCCTTTCGTTCTGGGCGGGTGCCGGCCTGCTGGAACGGTACGAGGAGAACGCTGCCCCGGGCGAGGAGCCCAGCGCCCCCGCCCCCATGACCTGGCAGGAGATCGCCGCGGCTTCCCGCACCGACCCGATGATCTCCAGCCTCATCGACTGTGCACAGACCGGCTTTGCCCGGCCGCTGACCCACAGCGAGATGGAAAAGATCGTCCACCTGTATTTGCAGGATGGCTTTGCCCGGAAACCGTCATGCTCTGCGTGGCCTATGTAGCCAGCAAGGGCAAGCGGACTATGGCCGCTGTAACCCACGAGCTGAAAGTCTGGCGGGCTGAGGGCGTGGAGACCGGCGAACAGGCGGATGCTCACCTGAAACTGCTGGCCCTCCGGGCCCAGCGGGAGCAGTATGTCAGCGGATTGCTGGGCATCCCGGACAGCGAGCTCACCCTGGGCGGACGGAAAGCCATTGCCCGCTGGTATGAAGTCTACGGCTACGATGACGCCATGGTGCAGGAAGTGGCTGTGCAGGCCGGCCCCAAGCGGGACCTGTGGTACTGGAACAGCATCCTCAAGACCTGGAATGCCAAAGGTCTGCGCACCATCCACGATGTGCGCGGCCCGGTGGCGGAGATCGGTGCCAGCCGGAACATCCGGGTGGACCGTACCGCCCCCAGCGGAAACGATTTTCTCAAGAACTCTTCCCTCACCGCGTCGCTCAACCGCCTGAAAAAAGAAATCCACGCCGTAAGCGCGGAAACGAGGTCACTCTATGCGTACCAAAAACGAACTGTATCAGGAAGCCCTGCGCACCATTGCAGCCCGGCGGCAGACCGCACGGGCACTGGCGGAAGACGCCCGCGCGGAGGCGGAGGCCGTGATCCCGGCTTTGCGCCACGCGGAGGGAGAAGTGCGGGTGCGTGGCATCCGCTGTGCGCTGGCCGGTGCTTCCGGCAAAGACCGCACCGCCGCCAACGCCGCCCTGACGGAGGCAAAGCAGAAACTGGCCGCCCTGTTGGCCGCCAGCGGACGCCCGGCCGATGCGCTGGAGCCAAAATTCACCTGCAAAAAGTGCCAGGACACTGGCGTGGTAGACGGGCGCACCTGCAGCTGTGTCCACAAGGTGATGCAGGCCCTCCGCCGGAAAGAGATCGAAGGGCTTTCCAGCCTGTCCATTTCCAGCTTTGATACCATGAAGCTGAGCTATTACCCCAATGTCATTGACCCCGCTCTGGGGCTGAATGTCCGTACTTACATGGGCCAGCTGCTGGCAGGCCTGAAAGATTACGCGGAGGACTTCTCCCCTGCTGAGAATGAAAGCCTGATGCTGGTGGGCAATGCAGGCCTTGGCAAAAACACACGCGGCTCTTGCCATTGCCGGCATCGTGCTGGACAAGGGCTGCGATGTCATTTATGTTTCCAGCCCGGACTTTTTTGGCAAGATGGAGGCTTCCCGCTTTGACCCCTCCGGCGATGCCGATACCCTGTTGCGCACCGCCGCCACTGCCGATTTATTGATCCCGGATGATCTGGGCACCGAGTTTGTCACACCCTATTTCATCACCACATTTTACAGCCTGCTCAACAACCGCCTGGGGGCAGGCCTGCCTACCATTGTGACGACCAATATCACCGACGGTTCCCTGCTGGAAAAGCGTTACACCGAGAAGATTTCCAGCCGCCTGTCCGCCTTTGTCCCGTTCAACTTTGTGGGCGAAGACATCCGGGCGCAGAAAGCCAGCGAGTAATTCCGGCACAAACTCCCGGACAAACAAGATGCAGAAAACCCCGCCACGGCAAGTGTAAAACCTGCTTTGGCGGGGTTCTTTGATTCCATTTAAAATTCCAGCACCGGGCTGACTTCGTTGCGGCGCTGGGCCTGCACAACACAGTCTTTCTCGGGCACGACACCAGCGGCACCGAGGGTGTTGAAAACGGTCTGCAGCGCCAGCATCGGGGTGTTGTTCTCCTGCGAGAGATGACACAGGGCAAACTTTTGCAGCCCTCCTGAACGAGCTCCAGCAGCTTGGCGGAGCACTCATCGTTGGAGAGGTGGCCCCGGGCCGATTCGATCCGGGCGCGTAAGTAATAGGGATACGGACCGCTGCGGAGCATGGGGAGATCGTAATTGCTCTCCAGTGCAACCAGGTCACAGCCGGACAGCGCCTCATGCACCGGTGGCGTCAGGACGCGCAGGTCGGTAGCAAGGGTCATGGTCTTTCCGTCCGGGGTATGGATGCGGTAGCCCACACAGGGCACATCGTGGCTGGTGGGGAATGCCTGCACCCCAAAGGCACCAATGTCCTCTTCCCGGCTGGACAGGGTGTTCAGCTCACAGGTGGGCGGGACGATGCCGTTGGCGTCCAGAAAATCCAGTGTATCCGCACCGCCGTAGACCGGGAGCGGATTCTTTTTGAGGAACGTGGAAAGGCCCTTGACGTGGTCACTGTGCTCGTGGGTGACGAGGATGCCGTCACAGTCCGCAATGTTTAGCCCCAGCGATTTGAGGGCAGCGCCGGTGGTGCGCACGCCTTTGCCCATATCAATGATAAGGTAATGGTCGCCGCAGCGCACCACGCTGCTGTTGCCGGAAGAGCCGGAATACAACGAGATAAATTCAGACATTGCGGATCACATGGCCTGTTCCAGTGCAGCGGGCACCCGCTCCACTTTCTCGATATCAGCACCCAGCGCGCGCAGCTTTTCCACGATATTCTCGTAGCCGCGCTCGATATAGCCGATCTCTTCCACCTCGCTGGTGCCGTCGGCCATCAGGGCAGCCACCACCAAGGCAGCGCCCGCGCGCAGGTCGGTCGCACGGGGGGGGCCGGGCTGAGCTTCTCGACACCCTCAAACACGGCCACCTGGCCATCCACCTGGACATTCGCGCCCATCTTGCGCAGCTCGTCCACATAGCGGAAGCGGTTGTCCCAGACACTTTCCGTCACGGTAGAAGTTCCCTTTAGCCACGCTGAGCAGCACGCCCATGAGCGGCTGCATGTCGGTGGGGAAACCGGGGTGCGGCATGGTGTTGATCTTCAAAGGCAGGATATCGCCGGTGCGGCGGACGCGGACGGAATCGTCAAATTCCTCCACTTCCACGCCTGCACGGCGGAGCTTTGCGGTGATCGGCTCCAGATGCTTGGGAGTGACGTTCTTGATGAGGACATCGCCGCCGGTGGCAGCGGCAGCCACCATATAGCTGCCGGCCTCGATCTGATCCGGGATGATGCTGTAGGTGCAGCCGTGCATCTTCTCCACGCCGCGCACCTTGATGACATCGGTACCGGCGCCACGGACATCCGCACCGCACATATTCAGGAAGTTGGCCAGATCGACCACATGAGGCTCCTTGGCGCAGTTTTCCAGAATGGTCTGGCCCTTGGCCATGACAGCGGAGAGCATCCCGTTCATGGTAGCGCCCACGCTGACCTTATCAAAGAAGATATGCGCTCCGTTGAGCTCCTTGGCACGGACGGTGATCATGCCGTAATCCACGCTGTCCTCTGCGCCCAGGGCGCTGAAAACCTTGAGGTGCTGGTCGATGGGGCGGGGGCCGAGGTTGCAGCCGCCGGGCATGGCCACCTGTGCCTTGCCGAACCGGGACAGCAGCGCACCGAGGAAGTAATAGCTGGCGCGCATCTGGCGGGACAGGTCATCCGGGACGTTGGTGCTGGTCAGGTGGGTGGTGTCGATCTCGTAGGTGTTCTTGTTCAGCATCTTGACCTGTGCGCCCAGGGTGCTCAGGATCTTGAGGCTGACGGCCACATCGCTGATATCCGGCAGGTTTTCAATGACGCAGACATCGGCTGCCAGAATGGTGGCGGGCAGGATGCCCACTGCCGCGTTCTTTGCGCCGGAGATGGTAACCTCACCATGCAGGGCTTTGCCGCCCGTAACAACAAATTTTTCCAATTTTATGATCTCCTTGTCGTGGGCCCGCTTCGTGACAGGCCCTATAAGGTGCATTTCCAAAGTACATGCCGCAGTTTCTTGCGAGGACCCGCGTGCCGCGAGTTTTCAGGCAGGAAAATAAAACCGCAACAACTGCAGCTACCCTATTATACACGAGAACACAGAAAAAGCAAAGCCCCCGCGCCATTCTGTCCGTTATTTTCTGTTTTGCCCAGAATCCATGAAGATATTCCGTTTTTTTTGTCTCTTTTTTCAAAAATTTTACAATTGCCCGGGCCGGTTCCGCCGGACAGAGACTGCGTTTTACCAGACCTGATCCTCACTGCGGGTCTCCTTGATCCAGCCCAGCTGGTAGGCGCGGACCAGCTGTTTGAGGTCGTGCACCCGCTCCCGGAGGTTTTCTCCCTCATCGGTCTCCTCCACGAGGATGCGATGATTCTCCGTTTCCAGAATGTTCTTCTGGGAGATGATGTCGATGTTCTCATTCACGGCCTTTTCCGCGCTGACGAACGGCTGATGGGTACGCAGGGACATGGTGCGGCTGGAGTAGACCAGTGTATAGCCCGCAATGCCCGTCTTCTCATGATAGGCGCGGCAGAAGCCGCCGTCGATGACCACGAGACGTCCCCCGCCCTTGATGGGGCTCTCACCGTTTTCTCCTGCACGGGGACATGGCCGTTGACGATGTGGCTGGTGCCGGGCAGGCCAAACTCCGCCAGAATGCGGCGGCAGACGGCTTCCTCATTATACCATGTATAATAGGGATCTTTCTTTTCGGTGTGGGTGCTTTTATCCTCCACATACAGCCGCTCGAATGTCGTCATGGCACTGCGGCCAAACAGCGGCGAAAGCTTGCCGCACCACAGATACCACAAAAGTCCTGTCCGCTGCGGCGGGCGGCGCTTCCCTCCGGGGCAAAGTAGCCGCGGCGGGCCCGCTCATCGCAGTAATCCATGAGGGCCCGGCCGGAATAGGTGTGTCCCTCGAACCGCTCCACCGCAAAGGTGCCTTTCTGGGTCATGGGCACCACCCCATGGTAGAGCAGGTTGCCGTTTTCAATGTGGTAAACGCTGCCCTTGGCGTAGAGGAACTCCACATGCTCCTGCAGCTTCTGGCTCTGGCGAAACGACTCCACCAGTTTGTGCAGCACCAGCCGCTCATCGTCGTTGAGGGCGGCGGGGTCTTTGGGGTCCACCGTGGGGAACGAAGTGTCCTGCAGAGGGTATTCCTTGTCCCCGATCCGGACGGTCTTCTTCTCCCAGTCGATGCAGCGGAGGTAATCGCGGCCCTGCATCTTGAAATCCGGGTTGCGGTCAATGACCTTGCACTCCATCTTGAGCATCAGGATGGTGACAGCCTTGTGCATGACCGCGCACCGGTGGAGCATTCCCGGTGTATAGGGGCCGCGCTCCAAATCGGTGTGGGGCATCCAGATGGTCAGGTCATCGTTGCCGTAGAACTGCTCGGCCATCCGCTGCAGATGGCGCAGGTTGATGCCATAGCAGTCCTCCAGCATGGCATGGTTGTGGTAGGCCAGCGTGGTCTTGAGGACCGTGCAGATGCAGATGGGGCTACCAGCGGCGGCGCCCATCCAGACCACATCATGGTTGCCCCACTGGATATCGACGTTATGGTGGCGCATGAGCAGGTCCAGGATGATGTCCGGGCGGGGGCCGCGGTCAAACAGGTCGCCCACAATGTGCAGCTTATCCACGGCCAGCCGCTTGATGAGCTCACACAGGCGGACAATGAAACGGTCCGCGCGGCCATTTTCAATAATACTGCCCACGATCTGGCCATAATAGAGGTCTTTATCGTGGTCCTCAAAATGGGCGTGGAGCAGCTCGTCCAGAATATAACCGCAGCTGGAGGGCAGGCAGGCACGCACATGCTCCCGGGTGTGCTTGGAAGAAACCAGACGGCAGAGATCAATGAGGCGGAGCAGCGTCTCGGTATACCACTGTTCCAGCGCCTCCTCGTCCGCGCACTTGGCCTTGAGCTGGGGCAGTTTCTCATTGGGGTAATAGATCAGCGTTGCCAGCTCGGCACGGTCAGACTCAGGGACCGTATCCCCCAGCACGATATCCACTTTTTCGCGGATGACGCCGGAGGCAGAGTTCAGGATATGTACAAAGGCTTCGTTTTCGCCGTGCAGATCGCTCATGAAATGCTCGGTACCCTTGGGCAGCTTGAGCAGAGCCTCGGTGCTGATGATCTCGCTGGCCGCCGCAGCCTGCGAGGGGTAATCCCGTGCCAGCAGGGATAAATATTTCAGATTGTCCCGGATCTCTTCGGTTTCGGTACGCATGGTGTCCTCCAGATGTCCAAATATGTAGTATTCTTGCATCACATGCAATATTATCTCTTAGTATACCACTTTTGCTTCTGGAAATGGTATAATAGCGTTTAGAAAAGCGTAAAAGATTTTGCAAAGGACTTGGATAATATGCCCAAAAACATCGTTGTCACCCCGCCGGACGCCTGCACTCTCTGCCCCCGGCGGTGCAAAGCCGACCGCGCCGCCGGACAGTGCGGTTTCTGTGGGGCAGGCAATACTTTAAAAGTCGCCCGGGCGGCCCTGCATTTCTGGGAAGAGCCCTGCATCAGCGGCACCAAAGGCAGCGGCACAGTCTTTTTCTCCGGCTGCACCCTCAAGTGCTGCTTCTGCCAGAACTATCCCATCAGCGCCGAGGGGCTGGGCAAGGAGATCACCGTGGAGCATCTGGCTGAAATTTTCCTCAACTTACAGGCCCAGGGAGCCCACAACATCAATCTGGTCACCCCGGGCAATGGCGGCCCTGGATCATTGCCGCGCTGGATCTTGCCCGGGCGCAGGGGCTGCATTTGCCCATCGTCTGCAACACCGGCGGCTACGAGACGGTGGAGAGTGTGGAGGCCTGGCGGGGTTTCATTGACATCTGGCTGGCTGACCTGAAATACGTCTCCGCCGCCCTCTCGGCAGAGCTTTTCCGCTGCACCGGATTACTTTGCCCAGGCCAGGCCCGCCATTGAGGCCATGATGGCGCAGGCCGGCC
>VOFG01004523.1_pt1 | contig 14272 bp, 25 predicted proteins | sample 5384171 | NCBI WGS metagenome assembly VOFG01 (sample SAMN12384726, study PRJNA508395) | human gut metagenome | isolation source: healthy gut F | host: Homo sapiens
AGCCGCTGCTCAACCCGCTCAATCCGTCGCTGCGCGCCGCCGCCTTCTGCAACATGTCGTAAGCCTCGCGAATCACGGGATTGATTTGCGTATAGTCTTTCTTCATGTTCTGTTGCGAAATCTCGAAGAGCTTTCCCTCGGCCTCCTGCATCAGGTCGTCCACATCCACCGTCGTGTCAAAAGCTTTCGTCTGTACCAGACTGGTGAAAGTAATCAGCTCGCGTGCCAGGAATTTCTGCGCGATGATACGGGCATGGTATTCGATATGGGCGGAAGAAGCCACTTTACTGCTCAGCTGGGTGATATAGAAAGGACCTCCCACTTCTTCCAGTTTGCCCATGGTATTCAGGTGTTCCGTCACCGTCAGGATATCCACCGGTTTCTGCTGGAGGTTCAGCGTGCGGATGGCCTCATAGATAAGCTGGTGGCGATGATCGTAAAAACTCTCGGGACGCAATATCTCGCTCACCTGCGAATAGGCATCCTGCTCTATCATCAATGCGCCCAACACAGCCTCTTCAAATTCAAGAGCCTGCGGCTGTACATGTCCGTAGGCATCCTCCTCCGGCACGTTCACTTTAGCGCGCGCGGAAGTGCGCCGCCCTATCTTTTCGGTTCTGCCATATCAAGTCTGATTTTACGTGCAAAGATAATCCTTTCCTCCTAAAAAAGCCTCCGGACCACATTCTTTTATGAACATTTTATCTACCGTTGCCAAACATTGCTTACCTTTGCATACATAAAAACATCATATTATGATTTGCCATCCCAACGCTAAAATCAATTTAGGACTGAACGTCACGGAACGCCGTCCCGACGGTTACCATAATCTGAAACCGTGTTCTACCCCATCCGCTGCGCGACACGTTGCAATTCAGTACGGATGCCGGAACGGACAGCCACCGCCCGGAGGGTATTTTCCCCAATGGCATCCCCGTGCAAGAACACTCCACGGAAGATTATACATTCCGGTCGGGCGGCATCGACATCGACTGCCCGCCGGAACAGAACCTGCTCATCAAGGGCCTACGCCTGATACGGGAACATTATGCACTCCCCACCTTTATATATCGTTGCATAAGCAACCCGTCGGGCGCAGGCTTAGGGGGCGGCTCGTCGGACGCAGCCCATACGATGAAAAAGCCTCAACCAAATGTTTAACCTCGGCCTGTCCGACAACGAACTTGAAGAACGCGTGACCGGTTTGGGAGCCGACTGTCCTTTTCTTCGTGCGCAACCGTCCGGTATTTGCCACGGGCATCGGCAATATCTTCACTCCTATCGGCCTTTCACTCTCCGGCTGGCATCTCGTTTTAGTGAAGCCCGACATCTTCGTGTCCACGAAAGAAGCCTACGCCCGAATCATCCCCCGAAAACCCGAAACGCCTATCACAGACATCATCCGCCGCCCCGTAGAGGAATGGAAAGACCTCCTGACGAACGATTTCGAAGAAGGAGTCTTTGCCCTCCATCCCGAAATCGCAGACATCAAGGCACGGCTGTACGACCGGGGAGCGGCATACGCATCCATGAGCGGTTCGGGTTCGAGCGTTTTCGGCCTTTTCCGGACGGCACCGGAAGAAACGGGTATGCGCAGGCTTTTCCCTGGGAAGCTTTTATTTCCAGGCCTTGCTTTAGGTGAACACCCTTTTCTCACCACATCCTTCACCATAAGCCGTTGAATGACAGCATCAAAGCAAAAAGGGTGAAGGATGTTTCACACCGCGAAAACGCATCCGCGTGAAGGCACGGTGAAGGCCAAGAGCACAGAGCCTTCACCATAAGTCGCTGTCATTGAGGAAGTATGAAGGATGCGAACCCTTTTTTGTATTCTCGTATAGAAAGGGGTGGAAGACGGGAAAAAGCCTTCAATACATGCCTCAAACGATGTCAGCCGATTCAAGAATCGCTTGGCTGAGATTGAAAAATCGTTTGGCTGAGAACGGAAAATCGTTTAGCGGTCATTTTTTCAGCCGTTTCACGTTCCTTAAGGCATACTTCCAGCTCCCCAATCCACGATACTCAAATCCTTCACCGGATGATAGAACGTATCGGGCATCCGTTTGGTGAAACGGCGAACTATCTTTTCTTCCTAAAGCATTGCACAGCAAAAGAATAATTGTAACTTTGTACCACATGAACAATCAATCAAGGAGAAAACGATATGAACACAATGGTCTTTCTGGAAGATACCTGAACCAGTTGCAGTCCTTCAGCACAGACGAAAAGCAATGGCTGGCAGACAAACTGTACGAGCAGATTCGGGAGGAGAAGAAAAAGGAGAAGTTGGTGTTCCGCATATCTCCAAAGGATATAAGCCTAATCGCGAGGTGCTCGACATGGTGGCCGACCGCCTGCCTGTGGAAATTGACGTGGAAGCCGAACAAGCAAAGATGTGGGAGGAACGCACCAAATGAAAGTATTCTTAGACACGAATGTCCTCGTAGACTATCTGAACAAACGTGAACCTTTCTTCGAGGATGCCGCGAGCATCATCGGCATCTGCCTCTCGGGACAGGCTAAAGGCGTATTGTCTGCCCTTTCTGTAGTCAATGCCGCCTACATCATGCGAAAGGCATATACCAAAAATTCCCTGATGACCAAAATGGAATGGTTGGCAACAGCCTTTGAAATCTCCCCCCATCAACCGGCAGACCATCCACGATGCCCTCACCTCCCGTGCCGCCGACTTCGAGGATGCCGTGCAATGCTTCTCTGCCGTACAATCCGGATCAGACCTCATCCTCACCCGTGACAAGTCCGGCTTCAACGGTCTTGTCCTCCCGGTGATGACCCCTGCCGATTTTTTTTTGGCACGCTGCGCAGAATAGCACCAAAAGACCTATCCACTTTTGACCATACGCCTTTTAGGGCATATCTCCAACTCCCCAATCCACGATACTCAAATCTTTCACCGGATGATAGAACGTATCGGGCATACGCTCGTTCATATACTTGCTTTCGTAAAGTTCTGCCGGTCCCCAGGAAACTTGGAAGTTGTAGCCGAAGTTTTCAAACTGCCGAACCACATACCTGCCATTATACGCCATAGTGGGCAGCAGGAACTCGTAATGGATGGAATCATTGCGTGTCATGAACTCCGCCACGTCCGTCAAGAAACCATGACTGACATACAAGATGTGACACCAAGAGAAATAAAGATGCTCAAAAGGACAGTCCTGTATATACCGAACAGGCCAATGTTTTTGCGGACCGCCCTCCACATCGGTGGCAATATGGATATAATCCACCGCGTCCTCGGCATTGACCCGTTGGACGAAACGGCGAAAATCCCCATGTAGCACAATGTCATTTTCCATCAGCAGGTAATGATCGTAACGATATTGTTCCGCACATTCCGCCAAAGCTACAAAAGTATTGGGCAACACCTTTTCACCACGATGAAAAAATCCTTTCAATCCGGCAGACTCAAAAAAACAGAAGCGAAATCCGGGGTAATTATCTTCTTTTATCGGATGGGCAGATTGGTCGTATAAAACCAAAAGTTCCATCACCCCCTCCACCTCTTTTTTGAGGTATGAGAGAAAATTTAATATATCCTCGCCTAACTTATGAGTGGCGAAAACCAAACAATTACGATTACCCGTGGCTTGAAGCCCGGTCTTTTCCATCAAATTTTCCATTATCTTCTATCTTGCTTGTTTTAGTTTATTACTTCACCGGATGATAAATCATATCAGGCAATGCCATGCTTTTTTCCGTATGTGTAGGACGATAACGGTGGGTACATTTGTCTGGGCATTCATCATCCGGATTATCCGTATAGAAAAGTCCGGATCTGCCTTTGTATATATATTTGCCATGCCCCCAAAGTCCGATATTTTCAGTTTAAAATACTTGAACAACGTAGGCAACAACACTTCGTAATGTCCTCTGTCCCCCAATTTGCAACGTTCATGCCCCAAAGCAAGTGCCCTATTTGAAATTCGGCATATCGGATTGAAAGAACGTAACAACATCTTATGATTCAGTTTGATATTGACCAATTCTATCTCTTTCCATCTTGTCCATCGGGTATCCCCGGAAAAGTCTCCAATATGGGCAGAAATAAAATCGTCATCCTTATCCGCAAAGAACTCGAAATAGTTTTTCCAATCCCCATTGAAACGGACATCATATTCTATAAGCCAATAATAGTCATAACCGGTATGTTTGAGATAAAAGTCCAACATCACGAAGTGGGAAATTCCCGTCCATCAAAGTACATCCCCACGAACGATACCCCAACCTATTGAGTTCCTTGACGGTGAAGGGGAAAGAACGGATGCCATCCGGCAGCGTGATTCGCACCTTGTCTGCCTGAAAGCCGACATACAATGTGGCAAAGTCCTTGGTCTCTTCATGTAACTTGATGATTTGCCTTTCTATATCCTCATTATAAATATGCGTCACAAACAAATATTGCCGTCTTCATAGCCTTCTCCTTATTTTACAGTGTGATACATGATTTCAACTAACATTACCGCATCCACCAATGTCATCAACTGCGGCCGAAGGTTTTTCATCCCCTCTTGCACCCTTGCCAAGAAATAACCGTCGTGCGTCAACAGATAAAGACGGAACAGCATATATACACGTTCCACCTGAGTACACTCCATACGTTCTATTTTGCATTCCAATACTCGAAGTTGTTCCCTCGTTTCCATTCCGCAAGCCTGCATCAACGCGAGGGCATCTACCGTAACCGCAGGAACCTCCTCCCCATTCGGCCTTGCAACAAAACGGCAATCCTCCCGCAGTCATCGCGATGTTCCTTCGTAGGACGGTTCTGCATCTTGGCCAAGTAATAACGCCCTATTCCGGCTAAATCCTCCACTGACATCGTTTCCCCGATATTTTGCCTGATATACGCATCCACCGTTTCAAGCAAATCTTCGGGATTCTCCTCTATAAGCCCTTCTTTTGACAGATATTCTATCAGCCAACAACATCCGCTTATGCCGCTCCGGAAAGTCATATCGTGCATCACCGTCCCCAAACTGTCTTGCGCCTTGCACAACAAATCATAACCTGCGTCCGCATAGTTTCGCATCTGTGTCATACGGGCAAACAGGAACAGGAAGTGTACATAGCCGAAGTATCCGTCCTCACCCGCCGAGAAAGCCGATATTCGTTCCGTCCCTATCCAATGCCCCAACGTGTTACAGAGTTCCCTGACGGTATTCCTGTCACAGCAATACCGTCTTTCAGAAGGCAGGCAATCATAATGAAGCACCTTGGTAGACAGGTTGTATTTACGCAAGTAAGCAGCCAGTTCCCTATTATGGATGGCCTGTCCCGATTGGATGGGACGTGTATGCACCACGCTTACTTCGTCAATGACGGCCATGTCCCTTTGCGAAGCATCAATCAACACCGGCCAATGGGTTTCCGTCCCCCATCCCGTCTCGTTCTCATTAAAAGTGAACAACACTTTGTTTAATGCCTCACGTGAGAAACACGGCACCATCATTTCCACGAAATTGATATACCGCAACTTGCAATACCTGTCTTGCAACGTATGCCTCCATGTATAATAAGACATACTCAGTACAGGCTGTGCAATCTGCAAGCGGTAACGCCGCATGGCCTCGAACAGGGCATTGATGGCCGCGGCATCCATTTGGATGTCATCATCCGGAAAGAAGAAATAATCATACCGTTCTTTCAACTCCGGATACATTTCAAGATACCGGTAGATGACTCTCAACTTATATCCTTTGATGTGGCAAATATACTCCGTGTCTCCACGAAACTCTTCCATGGAATCATCGTAGACCACCAAGTGCAAGTCGAAATTGCACTCCCCCTTCAGCCACATACGGTGCAGGCTGCTCCGCCCTACTGCCGAAATCACACAATTGGAATGGTTCATTATATTTTGTTTTTAATTTGTTGGACTGTATGTTTCATAATATCCCTCATCAGTTGCTGCGAAGGCCCTCCCGACCACAGCAATCCGGCACACACCAATGCCATTACAATGACCACGATGGTTATGCCGTAGCGCGTAACAAACGGCAGGCGTCCCCCCATGAGCCGCTCTACTTCCGGACAATGTTGTTTCTGCTGTTTCATGCCATGACACTCATTTGATTTTTCACTAATTCATAATACCTGCCCCTGTTTTTCCAACAAGCTTTGATGGTTGCCGCGCTCCACAATCTTTCCCTTGTCCATCACGATGATTTGGTCTGCATCCTTTACGGTACTCAGGCGATGCGCACTGACCACCACCGTACGTCCTTTGTAGAAACAATGCAGATTGTCCATGATGTGGGCTTCATTGGTGGCATCAAGCGAATTGGTCGCCTCGTCGAGGAAAATATACTCCGGATTCTTGTAGATGGCACGGGCTATCAGAATGCGTTGCCGCTGTCCTTGGCTCACCCCTTTGCCCTCCATGCCGATGACGGTGTCATAGCCCAAAGGCAGAGCTTCCACGAAATCATCAATCCGCGCCATGCGGGCGGCACTTTTCATTCGTTCTTCATCCGCTTCGTCTGTATTGATAGCAATATTCCCCTCTATGGTATCGGAAAAGATAAAACTGTCCTGCATCACCGAACCAGTGGCCGCACGCCAAGTATGAGGATTGATGTCCGAGAGATTGACTCCTCCCACCTTGATACTGCCACGGGTCGGTTCATAAAATCCCTGAAGCAGTTTGATCAGCGTGGTTTTTCCACATCCGCTTTCGCCCACGATGGCCGTCACCTGACGATCCGGAATATGGAGCGAAACGTCTTTCAAAGCCCAATCCTGCCCGAACCGGTATAGCTGAACGAAAGGTGCTCAATGCAAATGTCCCTTTTTGAGGAAGCGTGGCCAGTTTTTTATCAATATCCGCCTCTTCGTCATCCTGCGAATGATCTCATTCAACCGTTCCAAACTGATTTTCGCATCTTGGAACGACTGTGCAAAACCGATGAACTCCCAATCGGAGCCGACACCTGCCCGATAATGTAAGTCAGGGACATCATCATACCCAGGGTCATCGAACCGTCCACCACGGCTTTCGCTGCGATATAATAAATAAGTATATGCGTGGTTTGCGTGAAAAACACCGAACCGGACTGCTGTACCTGCCCGATGCGAAGCCCTTTCAGCCAATCTGAAAGAGCTTGACCTGTATCCGCTCCCCACTCCCAACGCTTCTGGCGTTCGCTATTATTGAGCTTGATGTCCTGCATGCCCTGTACCAACTGTATCATCTTGCTCTGTTCCAAAGCGGACTGGTTGAACCGCTTGATATCAAGTTCCCCTCCGATAACGCATAAAAACGAAATCCATGCCACATATAAGACATTACCTATAAGAAAGATGGTCAGTATCATCACATTGTAATAAGCCAATATACCCAAATATACAATGAAATTCACTATCGAAAACACGATACGCATGCTGTTACCCAACAGAAAATTCTTTATCCGTCCATGATCTCCAATACGTTGCAAGATGTCGCCCGTCATGCGCGAATCAAAAACTGCAAAGGGCATGGCCGTAAGTTTGATCAGGAAATCGGAAATCAGCACAATGTCGATACGCGAATTCATGTGCAGCATAATCCACGAACGGATGTAGTCGATGCTCAGTGTGGCCACAAAGAAACCCAACTGAGCCAAAAAGTATCAGGGTGATGATATCCAAATTTCGCCCGTTGATACCTTTGGTCTACCATCGCTTGCGAAAGGAAAGGCAACACCATCTGTATCAAGCTCCCGACAAGCATGGCCAACAGCAACTGACCTATCATGCAACGATAAGGCACGAAATAACGGGTAAACGAAAGAATGCTTCTGCTGTTCTTCCGATATTCATCTTCCACCTTTCCCCAATTCTCCCCCGGTTCCAACATCAAAGCCACACCGCACCCTTTATCTTCGGCACGTCTTCCAATCCAACATCGCTCAAATTCTTCTTGGGTATAGGTAAGGCGTTGCGAGGCAGGGTCTGAAATATGGATTTTATAACTTCCCACCTTATCTCTTTCTATACCATAACAAACCACGAAATGGTTTTGATTCCAATACAAAATACAGGGAAAAACTCCTTCTTCAACTAACTGCTCAAAAGTCATTTTCATCCCAATTGTATCAAAACCAATATATTGCGCCCCCTCACCTTATGCCCTGCATGTTGACACCACGGCGAGAAATATAGCAATGCTTTCTTAACATCTCCGCAGAATAGTTTAGGCCATAAAAACTGGCAATCATGCGCAGAGATGTCGGGCCACAATCTGAGGCATCAAGCTGCTTAAAGCGTGGAAAACGATTTAATAATTTCATATTACCTTTTCTTTTTAGAGGAAAGAGACCAATTGAATCGTATACTTGCCAAGACATAGGCCGGTATATATTGAGTGGCCATAGTTTCAATGTGCCCTTCTCCATTCATAACAAAATTGTACATGTTTACGTTGATGGAAAAAATATCTATGGCACTAAGGCTTAATTCTACTTTTTTCTTTATAAATCGATTTGGAAATATGCGCATCGGTGAATATAAATGTCTTGTTCAGTGTCTTCATTGCAAATCCAAACCGTGAAATAAAATTACAATTTACAGAAGCATTAATACCTGCGGCAAATGACTAGTTATAGATAAACTATTAGTGAGTTCTTGCAATCTTTCGTTAGAATCTGCATTGGAAACAATGCCATTACCATTGATACAACAGTGTGCTACTTCTACGTTTCGGGATGTATTGTTCCATCTAAGATTGGCTTTAACACGATAACCATATAGTTTCATATAGTCAATTCCTTGGTTGTTACTATTATCATACATCATATTGGCACAGCGTGTGTAGTTGGCCCCTGGCCGACAAGTTTAGCCAACAGGTTTGGTTGGAAGCGAGCGGCATACCATAGCCACATTCTAAAGACATATTATACTTTCCATCTACATTAACGGGCATAAGAGTTCTCGTTCCATTTTTGTTTATCATAGATAGACTGAACAGCTATGGCATTCCATATATTTGTACTACTGAATTAGTGGTATAGGTGTTATGCTTGTTACGTTCGAAGTAGTGACGGAATCCGAATGAAAGCCCTAAATCTGTTTGTTTCCGCAGTTCTGGATTACCCATATAAGTATTTAATGGATCAGAGGTATCAGTCTGGTTTAACAGGTAAATTTCTTTAGGGGGCGTCTGATTGCACCAACCTTTCAAATTCAACGATGTTATACTTCCTTTTCTGTCATCTGCTTTTGGATTCCATTTCATTTCTAATGTGGGCGAAAAAGTATATATTGCTTGTGTTGCCGATTGGATGTCGTCTCATGGATAAGTTCCACATTCACATCCTTCATCTGAACAGGCATTTGACCATTGAAGCAAACCCATCCCTTCCGATGCAGTTGCATCTCATGAATCCAATACAATCCTAACGTATGAGTTTCTGATTTTTCTTTAATTCTTCTACTATTATCCACATCTATATGACTTATTTCCATTCCGTCATTTTGTGGCTCAAATAAAACCAATTCACGATAATCATGTGCTTTCTTATGTATAAAAGTGTAATATGGTGTCAGTATTCCTCGCTTTCTACTATCCTCGATGTAGTTGATATCGTATTCCATCTGCATAGTCGTGGCTACATCTTTAATTTGCGTGTCATGGACGCTTTTGCGTTTGGCTTCTATTTCTTCGTCTTCAAACACCCTGTTTATATATCGTTGATTAATATTACCATTATCCCAGTGCATATCATAGCCAACTTTAAATTTCAACAAATTGCTCCCCAAGGCAAAAGTGCCACTCTGTTTCAGCTTTATGTTCATACGCATGACGCGAAGAAAGTACGCTGTCTTTATATATGTTTGTTATTCCTGTAGGAACTGTTGCCTGCATTTGCCCAATTTGCCGCCATACGGAATCACTTATATTGATATCTCGCAACGATGTCATGGGTATCCTTTACTTTCTTCTGTATCTTTCCATATTTGAAAGAATACATGAGTTTTCCATATAGCCCCTTTTGCGGACGTAGAGTCATTGACATACCACTTCTATAATAATCATTTATTTTATCACTTGTTTTACTATACAATTTATACATATCCGTGCTATTGAAAGATCTAGCTTCTGCTTTTCTTCAACCCCAAACTCCATATCCTGTCTTCTTGCAACACCGTTGACATCAAAACGTAATTTGTCCGTAGGATGATAAGAATAGTTAAGATTCAATTGATGGTTTGTCAAGTCTCTATCATCGTATGCACTTTCTATGGTACAAATATCTGTATTTTCTCGTTCTCGACCTATGTTGTTGGCATCAGCACTAATACTGAAGAACTGCCTGTCATCAAAACGCATGACAAAGCCTAATCCCTCCCAACGCTTTTGTGTTCCTCCTCCTGCTTGTGCATTGCCAAGCCATGCTGCATGATAATCACGCTTGAGATATACATCCATCACATAACTAGCATCGTGCATATCCTTGCCCATCGTTTTGCTTTTTTTTTCTCCTTGTTGGTCGTAAAATTTTAACTTGTCTACGATATAAGCTGGCAACATTTTCATAAGTTGCGTGGGATCACTTGGCATAACATCTTTTCCACTGATTATGATGTTTTCTACAAATCGTCCATTAGCAAAAACCCTTCCATCACGCAGTTCCACCCCAGGAAGCATTTTTACGAGATCCTCCAGGACATTTTGCTTGTCCAATACAAAGGCATCCGCATTATAGACAAGCGTATCTCCACTATGGTATACCTTTAATTTAGTAGCAGCCACAGTCACTTCTTCCAGAGCCTTCTGCTCTTGAAAAAGGTAAATGTCCCCTATTTCCAACTTTTTTCCATGATCTCGGGGCACATGGAACAGCACTCGTTTTGTCTTATATCCCATCATACTGACCACAGCTATATAGTTCCCATTTTTTGGCACTATACACTCAAAAACGGCACCGCTATTAGGATTTTTATTCTTTTTGACCGAACTCTCAAATTGTATTGCTGTATATGGAATTTCAGTTGTAGCGAAAGCTACGACATTACTATCGCTGTTCAATATCTGCACATGCGCGTTTTCAAGCCCACAGTTGTCAAAAGCATCCCGCACTATTCCTTGAACAATGATACCCTGTGCTACACCTTTCAGGCTGAATAGGTGGCTAAAAATCACGAATATTACTATTTTCTTAAAAATGTCATTAGTTGTCCCCCACATATAATATTATTTATATAATTAATTAGTAAACTATGTTTTTTGTATAGTTTTCATTTTATTCAATTAAATGACATGTATTTTGAAGCAGAATATAAAAGGCATTTTCAATATGTACTTTTGACTAAATTATGCAAATATGAATTTGAAAAGGATTGGCGACCATGGCCACCAATCCATTCGTTTATTCGCAATATTTCCAATATGCTCTAGTCGGACCAACACATACTGCATATTGCCCTTCCTTAGTAAAACAGTTTCCGTTACAATTGGTGATATATATGGAAGGATAAGAACCACAAGAAGTACCACAAGAAGTAGACCTTGCAGAAATCCCCCTACTATACCAGTCATTGCACTTATATCCAGAGAATGGCATGAAGGATTTAACACAAATCTTTTAAGCTTTTTCATTACTGTGTTATTTATTTGTTAAACAATTACACTGGACTATTCTGCAGTTAGCTATTCTGCTCCCAATGGCGTAGTGCTTCGGCCATTGATATCTCACAAGATATTTTTTTCAGTTATAATCATATTGTCAATCATAGCCAAATCCACCAATTCATATTCATTGGGAAGTTTATAGCCATTTACTAAGATTGTCGGGGTTTCAATTAAAGATGTTTTCTTACGCCACATCCTATGCTTTTCCATTTCCATTTCAACCTTTTCTGTATGTATATGCACCTCATCCCTTTTAATAACTCTCTCGTAATCAAATTTTTCTTTATTGTACCAAAGAGCAAATTTACGCAGTACCTCATCTTTGTGATTATTCATATAACAGAATATGAGATACCTACTACTATCATCCAACGATTCGTTAAATGACGAAAAGATATATTGTACACAGATTTTATTTTCACTCATATCCAACAATTTTTCTACTTTGTATGCATATATGCACAAGGATTACAATGAGGATTACTCAGTATCGTCACACGCATCTTTGCTTTTTGATTTCCGAAAATTATTGATGAATCATTGAGTGTAGTCTCATAAAAATCACTTTTTTCAAAGAGTACTTTAGCTACATCACTATTGGCTTTTAAGGGCTCGATACTTTTGCACAGCGCGTACACGTTCCTTTTCTGTTACATAAGCCGAAGCATATTGATGTACAACCAAAATATTGATGGAAAAGACCATACAAGACAGCAATCCACAGAAGATGTCGAAAGTAAAAGGTACTGTCAAATATGAAATGTCAAATATGAAATAATTGCTGTTATCCCCCATACCCCAAATAACAGCCTGAGCTATTAGGCACAGCACACACCAACTTTTAGCCACACGCCATTGGTAATAGATACTCCATACCCCATAAAGCATAGCCACCCAATTAATGACAGCAATGAATGCAGATGCCTCAGGAATGAGTGACAGGAGCAATATGTTGGCCATGAAATATCCCAAACCGACCTCACTCCAACTAATACCAAGACCTTTGCCATAGGTCCATCAAGCACACTATTACAACCTGCGCGATGAAATAGACTACATACTTTGTCACCATAATGACTCACTCCGAACAACTGTTTCTCCATAAGCATAGCACAGACAAGGATACCTACCAAGCAACACTATGCGTAAAATATCAAAAGGAACTATAATACCCCAATTACTTACTATACCCATAAGGGTAATTAATATTAACATCATAGAAATGCTATATGTTTTTCACCATTGAAATCAACTCGTCTCGCTGATGCATCAATAGTTTGGCTCTACTGCGTCCGTAGTTTCTTCTACTACAAGAGCATTACCTGTCCAAATGCGTTTGAACATATCATGGTTTACTGTTGTCTTCTTACCATGCTGCAAATAAGTTACTGTATCTGAAGCACAGTCCAATCCTATAACAAAATCACCATAAATATGTAAAATGCACGGATAGTTCAAACTGTATAAATCCTTAGTATCACTGCATACTCTAACGCTTTTACACAATACACATCTAACATCTGCTTCAAAACCATACATATTTGTACTTATGCGGATGCTCTTGGTATAGCACTTTAGTAAAATGTTTCGTATAGTTAATCTCTAAAGCATCTAAGAAATATTCAAGAATAGTCTTCATTTTGATATATATGATTTTAATTCATCCAACGACATACAGCAAATCTTTATAAACTCATCTCTCATGAATTTGGCATCTTCTTTTGACCGATAGACAGAATTGCCACGGGGATGGGACAGATTATACAGTTGCCCCTCTGAGTCCATGCTACCTTATACCCAAGAATTTTTACACGGTGCATTCGCTCCGCATCTTCGGGTCCCCAACCCACAAATCGTTCATTCTCGCCTCCACACCGCAAATATTGCTGACAATTTACCAAATAAGCACCTCCAAAAATCTACGTCAAAATAGTAACATAATTTCATATGGCACAAATACTCCAAATCTAGCTTCTTCCTCATTTTGTACCGACATTTGTTCAGAAAGGATTGCAAACTGTCCATTATAAGGATAAGCGAGGTGCATCCTTCAAGAATAAGTCGCACCGCTTCATCAATCTGGGCATAATCGACCAACACATCCGTATCCAAAACCGCTGCAACTTTCGTCTCGGCCATACGCAGCAATTCATTGATATACCGTGTGCGATGAAAAATCTTTGAAGCATCCTCTACAAAAATGTATTCCACTACATCTGGCCAAACTTCATCTCCAAGGGCAGACACAGCATCGGCCTCCAACACAATCATACGGCACCCCAAGCCTTCGAAATGACGTAATACAGTACGGAGATTAGTTAATCTTTCTTCACAATCTATGCGTACCGGAAAGACAAAAGTAAGTTGTGATTTTTAAATCTTGCAGTTGCATATCTCTAAGGCATTTTGTATTATAACTCGATCTGAAGGCATATCCTTACAAGAATAAGGATGGGCCATGAGTATCTCTTCCACACTCGTCTTATAGAATCCCTTACACTGCATACTCTGAATCATGGCACATATTTCAACGGGCAATGGTTCCGTCCCGACCACCTCTTGCAGCCAGTCTATATAATAAATCAAATGTTCCAATATCAGAGACACATGGAATTTCTCTTCTTCTTTTCCATATAGATT